>Ga0114957_1005222_pt1 | contig 10847 bp, 7 predicted proteins | sample BantaG_FD_87175 | JGI IMG/M metagenome (GOLD analysis project Ga0114957, IMG submission 87175) | Marine algal microbial communities from Bantry Bay, Ireland - BantryBay_4 metaG | ecosystem: Host-associated > Algae > Red algae > Unclassified | place: Bantry Bay, Ireland | collected 2014-11-21 | reverse complement strand
TTCCAAAATAAAAAAATAGGAGCCCAATACTTATAGTAAGCATTGATAATTTTCTATTGAAAGTGAAATCGTCCCGATAGTTCATAAAGTGTATTTGTTTTCATCGGGTGGGATTTGAGTGTTTAAATTGTAGGATAAAAGTAAGTATTTTTAGAATCTAAATCAACAAAAAATCTTGAGTGAGTAAAGAAATAAGTATGAGAAAAATTAGTTTTTAAAATAATGCCTTATAACTATTTCCTAATATCTTACTCTTTAAAAACTTAATTTATATTGCTGATTATCAATGTATTATATGTTTTAATGCAATATTTAATGTTTTGATTTTGTGTAAACAATATAAATGGTGTTAATTTTGTAGTATTAAAATGTACATGTTACATAAACTATATATGTGTTTAAAATTAAACCTAAATCAAATGAATAATTTTTGTTATATCTTACTTTCTGTGCTTGTTATGTTTGGATGCAAACAAACGAACCTACCAAAAACTAGCGAGGTAAATACGACAGAAGTAAGCGAACCAAGGGGTGCTGATAATGTCGCCTACAAATGGGGCCATATGGCCATACAAGGGACTGCTAACGATACAGAACTCTTCAAACCCAGACCTACAATTACTTCTCGATATCTAGCACTAATTTCTGTTGCAATGTTTGACGCTTGGTCAAGATATGACGCAAAAGCAATTCCTGTCTATCTAGATGGCGTGAAGAGACAATCATCAAAAGAGCAGAATATAAAGAACAAAGAAATAGCCATAAGCTATGCTGCCTTCGGTGCCTTGAAAGAATATTATTATACAGATGAAAAAATGTTTTCAGACTTCATGGTAGAATTAGGCTTAGATCCTAATAATAAAAGCATGGATCCAAACACGCCAATTGGCATCGGTAATTTAGCAGCGAAAGCAGTGATCGAAGCACGTAAAGGCGATGGCTCGAATCAGTATGGGGAAGAAGGAAATTCTAAAGGCAAGCCATATTTTGATTATGTTGGATACGCTCCTGTTAATACGGCAGATGTAAGCAAAGATCCAAACCGTTGGCAACCAAAATATTTTTCAGATGGGAAAGGAGGTAAATTTGCTCCTGGATGTTTGACACCCTATTGGGATAAAGTTAAACCTATTGGTTTGAAGTCAGGCGATCAATTTAGACCTGGACCACCACCGATGATTGGCTCTAAGCAATTAGAAAAAGAAGTGAAAGAAGTAATCGATATGCAGGCAGGTCTCACTGATTACCAAATCGCCTTAGTTGAATTTATGCGTGATGGTCCTCAATCTGTACAGCAGGCTGGACACTGGTTCAAATTCGCTCAAGAAGTATCATTAAGAGATAATCATACACTAGACCAAGATGTCAAGATGTATTTCTACAACCAAGTTGTGGCTATGGATGCATTTATCGCATCATGGGATTCAAAGATGTTTTATGACTATGCCAGACCATATGCTTTAGTTCATAAATATTATGAGGATCAAAAAATAAAAGCATGGGGTGGAGAAGGAAAAGGAATGGTTGAAATGGATGGAAAAGAGTGGAGACCATATTCTCCAGAAATATTCTTGTGCCCTCCATTTCCAAGTTACGTTTCAGGACATAGTACGATTAGCGGAGGCTGTGCAGAAGCACTAAAGCTTTGGACTGGAAGCGATGAATTTGGTGCTACCGCTACTTTAGTTGCCCGTTCCATGACGGAACCAGATCACCTAGGTGAAGAAATCACTTTGGAATTCCCAACATTTACAGAAACCTCAGAAATGGCTGGTATTTCAAGAGTATTGGGAGGTTATCATATTCAAGCGGATAATGTAGCTGGGTTGAAATTAGGAAGAGACGTTGCAAAAGAAGATTGGAAATTCTACAAGAAGCACATTGGTGAATAATCTAAAAATGTAATTAGACTAAAAACGGCAATAGCGCCAATGGAGCTATTGCCGTTTTTTTATTTTTTCAAATACATCTAACTACCCTACCATCGGTGTAAATATAAAAGGCACCACGAACTTAAAAACGAGCATCAGTAGAAGTATGGATATGATATTGAGCCAGACGCCAGTTCGCACCATATCCGCTACTCTAATATGACCACTCGCAAATACTATGGCATTTGGTGGAGTTGCCATAGGCAACATGAATGCACAACTCGAGGCAATTGTCAATGGAATGAGCAGCTGAAGCATATTCATATCTAAGCCAATAGCTACACCAGCTGCCATAGGAGCAAATATAGTAATGAGAGCTACATTACTCATCAGTTCAGTCATGAATAGAAGTATAGTAATCAAGATCGCACATAAAATCAGCACACTGAAGGTATGGAATTGACTCACCGTGTCTCCGATCAAATCAATGATCCCGGCAGAGGATAAACCATTAGCCAGGGCAAGCCCTCCTCCAAAGAGAATGATAATACCCCAAGGCAAATTTTTAGTATCCTCCCATTTGAAAATCAACTCATTTTTTAGGGTGATGCAGAAGCAAGAGAATGCAGCCAAGAGGCCTATAGTCGTATCCTTAATATCGAGACTTGGTATCCATTGGTTTAAAGAGTTCTTCATTATCCACAGAAAGATCGCCACCGAAAATATTCCAAGGATGATCTTTTCAGAAGTCTTCATGGAGCCTAACTTTGCAATCTCATTAGCGATGATTTGATCTGACTTTTCGATATCTCCCAATTGATTCGGGTACATCAATTGAGTCAAGATTAAATAAATAAAAGTGAGCATGATACACGTGAAAGGAATCCCCATCATCATCCACTCTACAAAAGATATACTATAGCCATATTCACTTTCCATAAATCCTGCGAGGACTAAATTAGGTGGGGTTCCGATGATGGTAGCTACCCCACCGACATTCGCTGCGTAAGCGATGCCTAGCATCAAACTGAGGGCAAAATTTTTATCCTGATCCGTAAAGCCATCTGCATCTTCTTTCAGTAAATGCAAGACTGAATATGCAATAGGCAGCATCACAACTGTAGTCGCCGTATTGCTAATCCACATACTTAAGAAAGCTGTCGCTATTAAAAATCCAAGAACCACTCGGTCTGGCTGTGTACCTGTGGCTTTTATAATGTTGAGTGCGATTCTTTTGTGAAGATCCACCTTTTCTAGGGCAAGTGCCATGATGAAGCCACCGAAAAATAGAAACACCACAGGATGACCATAATAAGTGGATACCTCAGAGATCGGCATGATCCCAAGCAAGGGAAAGAAGGTCAATGGAATGAGGGCTGTGACAGAAATAGACACTGTTTCTGTGATCCACCACAATATCATCCATAGTGCTACACCGATCACTTTATCCGCCGCTGGGCTGATAAATTCCCATGGATTCACTTGAAAGAACAAGCAGATAAGGGGACCGAGTATCAGGATGATGTTTCTATTCATAGCGTAGTATCTTCGAATACCACAATATCAGAAGATAATCGTGAATTTTGTTGAAGCAACTTAATATATTGTTAAAATTGAAATAAATTTGCCGCCTTCCCGTATCATAGTGCTTAATACTATTTGAAATTTTAAGAAAATCAGTTGAAGAATATTCTAGTTACCTTTATTGATGCATTCTACTTCCTTTTCAAAGGATTTATGCCCCTCAAGACTTATCGTTACGCCGTGTGCGGTGGTGGTAATCTGGTGCTTGACCTTGTCCTCTATGCGATCTTTTACAATTTCATTTTCCAAAAGCATAATATAGATCTAAGCTTAATTACTTTTAGCCCACATATCGCTTCTTTATTCATTGTCTTTCCGATCACCTTTTTCACAGGCTTCCTACTCAATAAGTATATTGCTTTTGAGGATTCAAATATCAAGGGCTCTACTCAATTAGTTAGATATTGGCTCGTGGCGATTGGCGCGATGATCATTAGCTACTTTTGCATGAAGCTCTTTGTAGAGGTGTTGGGTATCTATCCTACTCCTTCAAAGGCGATCACGATTGCGATCACGGTGGTGTATAGTTATATCCTGCAGAGTACGTACAGTTTTAAAACCGTTAAAAAATAATTGTGGAGTATGGATTATGAGTTATGGAATTTAGGATTAGCCGCTCTCACATGTTTGCAAAAGCGTTTCCCGACTCTATGAGTCGGACAGGCGTTAAACCCCAAAGAACCTTAGCCAAGCTGACTTGCTCAAGCTTGTCCAGCTCATAGAGATGGGATACCTTAGGTTTTTCTTAGGTGGTTCGTACACGGTAGAGAAGCTTTGGTATCTAAGGTGGTTTCGCCAGCGAAAGAGATGCAATTCATAATTCATAATCCATAACTCATAATTCATAATTCCTTCCCTTCCCCTACTGTACAATCCTTAAACCAAACTTCCACATAATCCCCATTCGCATACTGCTTAGCGATGTCACCACCGTAGGTCTCCGCCTCAGAGCACCAAACATTATTACTAGCGAAAGGCTTTCCATTAGTCTGATTGTATGCACCTTGCTTGAAGTACATTTTCTCGTTAGAATAAGCTTCGCCACGCTCTACCCCATCACGACCGATCGGTAGAAATAACTTTTTGGTTTGCTCTGGCATGTCTGCAAGCGTTCCATAATCTGTCATTACCAGGTTCTTGGTGAAGGTTTTGGTAGGATGTCCATCGCTCTTAAAAGTAAGATACATATTGCCATCATAGACATTGATCTCGTAGCTAAATTCCTCTCCAAGCTTTATTCCTTCCTTTGGTTCAGCAGGGTACTTGTCTGGTGCACTTCCTACAACAGCCATATCGTAACCCCAAATAGGTAAGGAGTAATCCCATCGCTTATCATTCTTTCCTTTCGTATTGATTTCATAATTCCAAAAAACAGATCCCTTTTCGTGACCTGGAAATTTCTTGTAAAATATTTTGATAGGTTCATTCTCATGACCTTCTCCACTGTGAATCTGACCTACGACGACAGAATAAGAAGCCGCTGCTCTTGCATCGCCAGAAGTAGATACATGCTTCACTTGGAGCGTACCCGTCAGGTTTCCTCCCGTCTCAGGTACCCACTCTCTTTTCTCATGAAGTTCTGTTCTGGTATTGCTAGAATTCTTTGAAGTCACACCAGCGTTAGGCGTTTTATACACGACCCATTCTGTTCCTCTTTCTTTCGCTGTATAAAAGAATTTTTCATCTTGATAGTTGACTAAGTTATTTTCATTAGTACCATCGCCCAGCAAAATTTTGAATTTGTCCATGAAGGGTATTACGTCACTTGGATAAACTAATTTTTTAGTTGTGGCTTGTGTAGTCACGACTTCTGTTTCACTTTTTTTGGTGGTGGTATCTCCACATGCAGTCGCAAATGTGAATAGGCAAAGCAGTATAAACAAACTACTGGCAGGATTTATCTTGGATCTCATTATAAAAAATTTTGATATTTATAATAGTCAAAGAAAGATGTAAGTTTATCGATCATAATGACATAGTCACAATGTAAATTTTATTTCATCATTTTCTGAATGTAACATCACATATATACTCAATATTTTAAGCATCATGCCACAGTTTCTGGATAGTATTCAAGTCTTTCTTCATAGCATCGTACACAACTTGCTGATCAACTGTGATTTTAGATTTTCCTTTTTCAGCTCCTCCGAGTGGATATTCTAAGTTTAAACTTATTGGAACATTAATTTTATACTTTTTTAATAGTTTAAAATAAGCATCAAAATCTACCATTCCTTCTCCGATGGGCACATTCGCTATTTTATAATGACCGTCAACTTCTCGCCAAACAAAATCTTTTAGAACAATAGTTTTCATTTGATCCTTGAGTAGCTTGACGCCATTTGGCCAAGAACGCCCACCTTCTGCCACCGCATGACGGATATCATATTGTGTTCCAAAATATTTAGGATTTACTTTCTCCAAGATCTCTCTGACTTCCCATACTGAGGCACCGATTTTCAAGCCAGAGTGGTTTTGATAGCAACCTACTATATCGAGCTTTTTGTTCATCTTACCCAGTCTCCATACTAGATCTTTATAGAATTCTAGTGAGGCCTCCATCGACTCTTCTGGTCTATAAGGGAACCAATTGGTACGATAATACTTCACCCCATGATCAGCTGCTACGGATACTACATCTTGATCCACAACGTCTCTAACATCATCAACCGCGGTAGTAATCATATCGCAGCGTAGGCCAGCATTTTTTATTTCTCTAATGGCAATAGGTAGATCGCGAGCTACATTTTCTGGTAGAATATGACCCTTAGGGCGGACAGTGAGATCAAGACCTGCGAAGCCTATTTCTTTCGCTTTAGCTGCAGCATCCGACCAAGATAAAAACTGTAAGTGCTTAGAAAATAAATGAATCTCTAGCGAATCAGAATCGTCTTCTGCCAGTAATTTGGGTATTGGCCATGATACTAAAGGAGCTCCAATGGCTGCCATTCCTACATTCTTTACAAAATCTCTTCTCGTTTTATCCATCTTACATCTACTTACTTTTAACAATGGGCAACTCTATCATCACTATAAACTAAGGTAGCAGTTTCCATAAAATTCTATAGACCTAAGTTTTCATATTACCCTCTTCAATACACATTTAATGTAGTGAATCATCTGCAAGATATTTGAACTTCCCGAAGAATTAAAAATATTGGTCGATTATATAACAAAGTATGTTCTTGCTTTAATTTTATTATACTTTCTATTTGGGCGTGCCCCCGAGATAGGGTTCGGGGTCAGGCCTTCCATGACCAGGTCCTGCACCTCCCCGCTGGTACGGTTTGGACTGGCACAAGCCAGTTCAGCTAGGCTTACCCGCTTTGCGCCATCATTCCAGTCCTTCACGCGGCTCGCGCCCAAGCCCTAAATTTTTGATATGCATACTTAACAATTCATTAATTTTAGGATTAAGAATGTTTCATTATCTGTTTTACTCCCAATAAAATATCGACATCAGGGCTATTTGAATAATCTTTAAGTATTCATAAAAAAACATTTGCATTATAAGATGCCGTCAAACAAGCTCAATTCCATTGTATTAATTCAAAAAATACAAAAATCCCTTGCATATTATCGATTGATTGTTTGCCCGTTAGAAAGCAGGTTTACCTAAGCTAAAAAATGAACAATTAGCAAAACTAAAATCAAAATCCAATGCTATGATTCCTAGTAGCGAGTTGTATTGAAGGCCATAGCCAATAGCTCATCATTCTATGAGAACCGTGAAACATTTTATAACATATTCACAATGAGAAGTTTTTATCTTATTTATATTTGATCAAATCTGCTTTAATCAAAATAATTCCCTAATTTATATCTGATTTATATCTCTGACAATCAAAGCGCATTTGTTATGCTAAATTTTTGAGATATATTAATATTATGAATACAGATGAATAGCTCCTGTATTAAGTATAAACTCCATATTAAAAGAACCTAAAGTACCATCAATAATACGATGCGTATCATTAGGGTATTGAAATAAAATATATGAAAGAAGATTTTGTATTATATAAAGGGAACAGCAATAAACCTATAATTGTAAATAAAGACTCTAACAAGAATTTATTTCAAAGATGTCAAGATATCTATTATCATAAATTAGATATCAAATATTCGTATAAAGAAAAGTGGCACCAGAAACTAAGCAGAAAATTTTTTGCAAACAAGGATGAAGAACCTGAATTTTTATTCCTACATATTCCTAAGACAGGTGGTATAAGCTTTAAATTTAATGTCATATATAATCCACATTTGACAAAAAAAATAGCCATCTATCACAAAATTAATAACCCCCCAATTAATGTTTCAGAGCTAGACATTTTTAAAATAAATATGAAAATGTTTACATTAATTAGGAAACCAGTAAATACAGTTATATCAGCTTATTATCATTTCAACCATATTTTTAATTTGAGTTTTATAGATTTTTGTCACCAAGTTACGGACATGCAGACTAAATTTCTTCTCGGATACGATATCAATTCAGACTACAAAGTAAATAAAGATGACTTCGAAAAGATTAAAACTTTAATCGATGAAAAAAAATTAGTCGTTGGAATTTATGGAACTGAAAAAATAAATGATGTTTATGACCTATTAGACCTACCTCTTGATAAGGTAGATAATTACGTTATGAATAAGAAAGTAGGCATTAACTACAAGAAGCAAGATATATCAATAGATAAAAAGAATTACATAAGTAGAATAAACGTTTATGATAATTTACTTTATGAATATGTTTTAAATTCTTAGGCATAGTTTCGATGTAATTTTTATAACCCTGTTGGTGATCTCATTTTATAGGAGCCACCAATCCATACTTTCAAACATAAAGCGGTGGAAAATTAGTCTATATCATTATTCCCTTTTACCAATGTAGGAGTAAATCTCGTCGGCCTAATATAGACGGTAAAATCCATGTTCCTATCATAGGAAATTTACTTTCTTGTTTTGAATTTTGTTCCTCTCCTTTACAATAAAATACAATATAGGATTTTTGTGCCAAAACAGAGGTTTGCGTTAATTGCATTTGCAAACTTGGCTCAAGGTTTTTGCAATGCCTAGCAATATACTTTTGCATCACAGTCTGTAATTCGGTATTTGAAATTTCAAATGTCGAATCTGGCGGGTAGCACGGGTGTTCAGTGTTAGGAAACGTGGAATACAACTGATCCTTTTTATCAGTATTAACTTGAAGGGTGTTCAATGCATCGAAAGCGGCTTGTTGATCTTTGCTCAATTTTTCAACTTTGGGTTGGAAGTCACTTAGGGAATATAATTCTCTTGCTGGTTTTATAGGCGTTGGAGCGTTTGTGCAAGAAATGGTTACATATAGATGTAGGAAAATTAAGATTAAATTTCTCATTGTCCTAAAGGTAGAAAAAGTTCTATGGATTGATTGAAAACTTAATTTCTACTGCAAATAATTTAGCAGATCTTTTTGTGTTTCCTCTTTTTCTAGATGCCAGCTGCTGTACGGGAGAAAGAAAATAGGGACGTCGACTCGACTTAATATTCTAAGGTCTTCTAGTGAGAATTGATCCTCGTATTCACCTGGATATCCGATCAAATCTATGCAGTAGAATTTACCTGCGTGCAGTACTACCATATCCATCAGAATACCAGACACCATGGTAGATTGTTTGATCAATTCAAAACCAACGGCGTCAAGAAATTCGTATACTTCGTTGAAAAATGAATCATAGATCACGCTTTGGCTCTCATCTATAAAAGGGCTTGTATTAAATTCTAAATACTCCTTCAAAAGTGATCTAGTCGGAAGTGCTGATGATCGTAAAGAAGTAAAAATAATCTGTCGATTTCTCGCTCTCGTGATTAAGACATTAAATACATCCTCTCGGTTTAAATAGTTGATCGAGGCAGGATGCGCCTCTTGGTCAATACAAAATGAAATCAGCATGATATCCCGCTCTTCGCCTTGAAAATGGAAGGGCGTTCCGACCAAGATGTCATGTCTCTTGATTTGATCAAATGGTATAGCCTCTGAAAGCTTCTTTTTGAGTTGTTTAACTTGATCTGTAAAAGGACTAGAAATGCCTATACTGGATATAATACTGCCATTTGATTGAGCCTGTTCTTTAATTATAGTCTTCAAAGTTTCTATAAGCCGTTGTATTTCGACTTTGTTTACACCCTTAGCATCTCTACTACCATTTGTTGGTATTATTTGCAATGCGTTTTGCTTGTCTGCAATAGGGTTAGACCTGATGAGCTTCAATTGACTATCATAAAATTTATGATTTGAAAATTGGATCAATTCTGTCTTACTACGAAAATGCTCATCCAAATAAGTGGTCTGATCTGGATTTACTAAGATGATATTTGTCCAATCTATCAAGCTCTCACTTCTATAATCAGCTACTTTAATCGATACTGAATTGTCACGCATCAATTCAAATTGTTTCTTTGTAGATAGAAACGAAATATGCCTTAATTGATGTGGGTCACCTACTACTATCATTCGTTTTGCGCGATAGATAGTTGGGATGGCAGATGCTAGATCACATTGAGATGCCTCATCAAAAATCACGATATCGAATAAACCGTTGACTAAGGGTAGGCATTTAGAAATCTCTTTCGTAGTCGATGTCCAGAGAGGCAATGCTTTCAATACAAGTTCATAATCTACCTGTTTGATCTTCTCATCTAGACTTGTTAAATTACTTTCTTTTAGTGCTTCGTTTAGTTTTAAAAATTCCTTTTGCTTTTTCTGCACTAAGGTGTTTAGCTCATACTGAATCTTACCTTTTATATACTTCTTGACAAGTCTAACCTTTTCTTTTCTAAGCTCTTTTAGTCGATTATTCAGAATCCAAATAGGCTCTGTCTTTCTTTTCTTATATTGATACCATTTATTTTTGAAGATTGAGAAGAAATTATCTTGATGCTGGGCATAAAAATCGCCCCATTGATATTCATTATTCCCAACATCTAATATATTATCTTCAATGCCTTTTATCTGACTAATAATTTTACTTATCCTCTTGGCGAGCGATTTAGGATTTGTAAGTCGATTTGAATCAATTTTAATCGCCTTATTCAATCTAGAAATCACGCTCCTTTTGTAGACTTGATTATAGGCTTTGATAATAGTTCTCTTGATCCCAAATTGTTTTTCTATGATATTTGATATGACGCGACTGGCTTGAACATTCCTCGTGACTATTAATACAGATTCGTTGTTTGAGATCGCGTCAATAGCTAAGGCCGAAATTGTATAAGACTTGCCAGTACCTGGTGGGCCTATAATTTGTGTGATCGGATAAGCGTCAGCTCCATAGAATGCAGATTCTTGGTTCTCACTCAGTGTCGTTGGGAGATAGATATCTCTTTTACTCAATTTTTGCTGATCAAAGACATCGA
>Ga0114957_1005221_pt1 | contig 10849 bp, 9 predicted proteins | sample BantaG_FD_87175 | JGI IMG/M metagenome (GOLD analysis project Ga0114957, IMG submission 87175) | Marine algal microbial communities from Bantry Bay, Ireland - BantryBay_4 metaG | ecosystem: Host-associated > Algae > Red algae > Unclassified | place: Bantry Bay, Ireland | collected 2014-11-21 | reverse complement strand
TCAGCAACATCCTCAACGTGCTTGTCGAAGACTTTGATGCGCTGCCGGTCGTGGCAATTGGCAACGATGGTCCCGGTCGTATGCGTGCGCCGGGCTACTTTCCTGAGACGCTTTCTGTGGGTGCGGTTGATGACAACCTCGCCCCCGCACCCTTTAGTGGTGGTGGCGTTTCGCCGATTACGGGCGAGTTAGAACCAAATATTGTTGGATATGGCGTAAATATTCTTTCCAGCTTAGAGAGAGACATAGACAAGCGCAGCATTTACGCCAATTTAGATGGAACCAGCATGGCAACACCTTATGTATCTGGTATTGCTGCGCTGTTGGCGTCACGTGATCCCTCATTGCAGGGCATGGCATTGCGCCAAAAATTGCTTGACGATGCGTTGGCAATCGATGAGCCTGCCAACCGGATAGGAGCTGGTTTAGCGAGATTCTTACCATGAAAACAATGCAACCAACCGAATCACCCGAGCCTAATAAATTAAATCAACAAGATCAAGACAATCTAGATGCATCTGTTAGCGATACCCCCACACATCAATCATCGCAATACCAAAACGGCATCTACGAAAATGGACTCTCTGCGTCAAACATACTACCAGATGATGCATCTCAAATGCTGGATCTAATGCTGACGCTTGAACGACCCACAAGCGAATCGTTGAACGGCATGAATCGCGGCGAAAAACACAAAATTTTGACCAAAAATTCTGAACAACTGCGAACAGAGTTACTAGACTGGTTGGCAGCAGAAGGTCTCGCAAACCAAGTCGAAACGGTGGGCGAGGCAACCACATTTAACACGCTTTTTGTCAAAACCACCCCCTACGTTGCGCAAATGATCGGCCATGCGCCAGGTGTAAAAGAAATTGCCGTCACCAATGATGTCCACTTTGAAATTACGCAGAGCAAAAACGGTCTCTATGCCCCAAACGAAAAGAAGACAGGAGAAAGTAGCGTGTCAAGACGAAGACACATCGTCGGTATTTCCGAAATTGTCCTATGGACCTGCGATAAAGAAAAATCGGTTCACTTTTATCACGACCTGTTAAACTTAGAGATCATCTCACCACCCGAAATGCCAAACGTCTTTCTAAAAGTTGGCGAAGGCCATGCGGGCATTCCGCAGATGTTGGTCCTTGTGCCAAAACCAGAAGATCTGCAAGCGCAGCCGAGCGGCCATCAACTCCATCATCTGGCCTTCGAACTTCCCACCGATGAGTTCGACAATCAATTTGCCGCATTAGTCAACGCTGGCTTTGCCCCGCGCGACGGCATTCATCCCGTGCTAAGCAGCCGCACCATGTACGTCGATGATCCCGACGGTAACGAAGTAGAATTTATCTGCTATATCGACCATGACTGAATCCTCCTACCCCATGCTGCCAGTCGAAGACGCGCTGGCAATTGTATTAGAAAAATCAACGCCGCGTGCGCCTCAGCAAATTGCTCTGGGTACCGCGGCTGGTTTGCTTTTGTCGGCAGACATTGTGGCCCACGAACCGCTGCCTCCTTTCCACGCCGCAGTTAAGGACGGCTACGCAGTGGTGGCCGCTGACGGCGCGGGCGTTTACCCCATCGTGGGCGAAGTGACCGCGGGACATGTGGCCGATTTTCGCATCGAACCGGGAACCGTCGCCTACATTACAACCGGTGCACCCATGCCCGATGGGGCCGACGCAGTGGTCATGGTCGAAGAGACCGAACCGCTGCCGATTTTAGATTCTACGGGTCGAAAACAGGTGAACATTTCTGCCACCGTAAAAGCAGGTGACGACGTCCGTCCCATTGGGGTCGATATTCAGGCTGGTGAACGGGTCCTGACAGCGGGCGATAAACTTGGCCCCGCCGAAATTGGTCTGCTGGCTACCGTTGGCGCAACACACGTCTCTGTCTTTAGTCCGCCACTCGTTGGCACGCTCTCCACTGGCGACGAAGTAATTGAAGCCGGTACATCACTAGCCCCCGGCCAAATATGGGACAGCAATCGTCCAACGCTTGCCGCCGCAATCCAAGCCATGAATGGCACCCACATTGATCTGGGCATTGGCCGCGACAACGCAGCCGATCTCTCCGAGCGAGTGATGCGCGGTCTGCACGAGTGCGACATTCTGCTCACATCGGGTGGCGTCTCCATGGGCGAACTCGATCTGCTCAAGCCCATCTTCGAACACGCGGGCGAGGTTCACTTTGGGCGTATCCGCATGAAGCCGGGCAAGCCACTTACCTTTGCCACCGTAGAGATTGATGGTCGACGGCGACTCATCTTTGGTCTACCCGGTAACCCGGTCAGCAGCTTGGTTACATTTTATCTGTTTGTCGTGCCAGCAATTCGTAAAATGGCTGGCTGGCTCAACCCACACCTGCGCCGCGTGCAGGCATACACCATGCGAGATCTACCGCTCGACCCGCAACGCCCCGAATACCATCGAGCAACTATTCGCTGGGATGCGGGCAGCCATCGTTTCTTGGCGAGCAGTACGGGCAGTCAAGCTAGCAGTCGACTGTTGAGTATGCGTACAGCAAACGCACTTTTAGAGCTCCCGCAACGGTCTGGTACCTTACCTGAGGGGAGTATGGTAGCAGCATTGATGATTGGTGAACTATAAATGTCAGATCAACTAACACACTTAGATGAACAGGGCCGCGCGTCCATGGTCGACGTGGCGGATAAAGCAGTGACCAGCCGTGAAGCCGTTGCGCAAGGCGAAGTACGAATGTTGCCCGCAACCTTGCAGATTATCAGCGACGGCGAAATGCCAAAAGGTGACGTGCTTGCAACCGCACGCATTGCTGGTATTATGGCCGCAAAACGCACGCCCGAATTGATTCCGCTGTGCCATACATTGTTACTAAGCAAAGTTGCCATTGCGTTCAAGCTAGATTCAGTCGAAAGCCGCGTGTTGATCACCGCAACAGTGCGCTGCAAAGGCACAACAGGCGTCGAAATGGAAGCACTCACGGCAGTCAGCACCGCCGCGTTGACCATCTACGATATGGCAAAGGCAGTCGAAAAAACAATGACCATCGGCAACATTCGGCTGTTGGAAAAGCGGGGCGGAAAATCTGGCGACTGGAGCCGATAAACGATAGACATTATCGGGAATAAGATAGGACTAAAATTGTCGAACCACGGGCAAGATGCCCGTGGTCCCGAACGCTGCTATTTCCGTTAATATCTAATACACCCAATATGGAGTTTAAATTAGATGCAAGTAACCGTTAAACTATTTGCCACGCTGCGAATGAAAGCGGGGTGGGCTGAACAAAAATTTGATCTACCCACCGATGCAACGATTACTACACTGTTGGCTACACTGGAAGAAAAGCAGCCTGATTTGGATATGGCAAATCGACCAGTCTATGCCGCGGTGAATCAAGATTACGCCGACGCCGAGCAGCAACTGGTCGACGGCGATATTGTGGCGCTTTTTCCACCAGTTTCGGGAGGATAGGATAGATGACTGATAAAACGATGACCGATCCTGTGCAAAAGAAACGGTTCGAAATAACCGACCAGCCCCTTTCGTTAGATGATGTGGCTGGCCGCGTGACGCGCCCCGATTGTGGTGCGATCACTGTTTTCTCGGGCGTTGTGCGCGGCGAAACCAATACGGAAAGCGGGCAGCGCGGCACGGACTTTTTGGACTATGAAGCGTACCCCGAAATGGCCGAACAGATGCTGGCGCAGATCGCTGACGAGATCTGCACGAAGTGGCTTGCGGTAAAGGATGTAAGTATTCTGCACCGCACGGGTCGCATTGAGATTGGCGAGTCGAGCGTGGTAATCGCGGTTACAACGCCCCACCGCGGGGATGGCTGTTTCGAGGCGTGCCAATACGCAATTGAACGGCTCAAGGCTGTTGTACCAATTTGGAAGCAGGAAAATTGGGCCGATGGGCAAGTTTGGGTGGAAGGTCCACGCCAGCCAGAGTTGGATTTAGCCGCACCAACGAAAAAGTGATCAGCACCACCAGTATACCGAAATGGAAATCCCCATGACTCGATTTCGATGGGATGTACAGAATCATCAATACGAAGCGCTACTGGCTACGTTTGTGCGCGAGCTAGAAACGCCCGTTTATGTGGTGGGTGGCGCGGTGCGGGATCATTTGCTGGGCCGCTCGCAGGCTGATATTGCTGATGTAGATATTTTGGTTGGAAAGGATGCGCTGACTGTTTCGCGCCGTGTTGCCGATCAACTTGGCTGGGCATACTATCCATTAGATGCCGAACGTGGGTTTGCGCGCTTGGTGCTGGTGCCTGGTAGTGAAAGTGATGATTCTGCACTGCGTTCACCGCTCATCTGTGACATTGCCACTGTGGCTGATGGCGATCTTAGGGTGGACTTAAGCTCACGAGATTTCACCATCAATGCAATGGCGTTTATGATTGATGCAGAGATTGCTTGCAATTTGGTTGGTGAGGGCGGTTTTGAGGTCGAAGTTATCGATCCACACGGTGGGCAGGCTGATTTGGCGCATGGGGTTGTGCGCGACGTGAATGAAGATAGTTTACGTAACGATTCATTGCGTTTGTTGCGGGCGGTGCGCTTCGCGGCGCAGTTCAATTTTGCTCTCGATCCGACAACCCGCACGCGCATTGTGGAACAGGCTGATCAGATTGCGCAGGGCAGCGCGGAGCGGATCCGAGATGAACTGTGGAAGGCGTTGGCCTTGCCCGCGCCACATCGGGTGATCAAGGCGTTGTCTACTTTGGGACTGTTGCCCTACTTGCTGCCCGATGCGGTAAAGATGATGGGCGTCACGCAGTCGTTGCCGCACCATGTGGATGTCTATCAGCACACGTTGCTGGTGATGCAGTATGCGGGCTTGCTGCGAGATTGGCTGCTTTCGCGCCCCTTATCCGGGCCGCCCTATGACCAATCAGTGGATGGTGCGCCGCGTGAGTGGGCAGACGTGTTTGACGATCCGGTTCATGCCGCGTGGCGCTCAGTTCTTTCCCCTTGGCGGGATGCGCTGACGCACCATTTTTGTGTGCCTATTGTAGACAAACGGATGCGGGCACACTGGCTGGTGTGGAACGCGCTCTTTCACGATATGGGTAAACCGGCCACGCGAACGGAAGAACTTCAGGCTGATGGGTCGATGCGATTTCGCTTTTTGGCACATGAACACGTAAGCGCAGATATTGCACGCGCACGGCTGGAGGAATGGCGTTTTGGGCGCAACGAAATTAATGCCGCTGTGCAGGTGGTGGATGCTCATATGCGACCTCACTCATTGGACAGCAGTTTTTCTGGGTTGCATATTAGTCGACGAGCTTGCCATCGTTTTTTCCGCGATACGGGCGAAAAGGCGGATCGCCCGATGGGTGTCGATGTTGTATTGCTGGCGCTGGCGGATCGGATGGCAATTCCTGCCGAGTTAAATATTCTTGTTTCTGCGAAAGAACGCGAATATGAAATGGGCGCATGGCTCGACTATTTGGCGCATGCTGGCGAATTACTGACATATGCATTTGCCGAGGATGGATTGGCTCGAACAAAGCTAAACCCACTGGTGAATGGGCATTTATTGATGGAACAGCTACAGATAGAGCCTGGCCCCGAGTTGGGTAATTTGTTGGGGAGATTGGCCGAAGCGCAAGCAGCTGGCGAGATTGAGACGAGTGACGAAGCGTTGACTTTAGCGCAATCGTGGCTGGAGAAGAAGTGAATAGTAAAAAAACAATAAAGAGTAAACAGTAAGTAGCAAAAAGGAATTTTATCAGGATAGTGGCTTGATTCTATCCTTTGACCATCCGTGCATGGACCAACAGACCTGCCCTTATTTGGGTACTTTAGACTCCAAACAAAATCAGAAACCTGGCGTTTCGCACCCTAGTTTCGAAAACCACTGCTTTGCCAACCCCAATTTTGTGGATGGTACGCTGCTACTTGGCGATCAGGCAACATATTGCCTTTTTGGTGGCTGTACACACTGTCCGCGATTTCAAGATGCGCAGCGATATAATCGACCTACCGCATCTCTCTTCCCGACTGGCTTTTCGCCTTTGCCTAAACTAACTTATCCTAAAGAGCCTGGACCTGAGACAATTGATTTTGGTATGGTCGATTCGGAGCCGCTGGATCCGGACCAGATTGTTGTAAATGTCGCGCAGGCTGATGACGCATTTGAACTGATCGATTTTGCGGTCGATTCTGCTAATGCAAAGCGGACAAATTCTGGTGCTTCGAGTTTGGGTACGCGGATCGAGCGAGAGTTTACCTCTGAGCCATGGAGTGATGAGGATGATTTTGACGACGAGCGCGGTTTTTCTCCTGTATGGCTTGTAGCCACAACGCTCTTTTTGGGGACATTTTTGTGCGGCGGTGTGATGGCTGCGTTTTTAAGCTTTCAAGTTGTGCGCAGCAATTTGTTTGCATCGCCAGCGGTTGAAGGTGCCATTAATATAGTTAATCCGGCGCAGAGATCGAATGGCGTAGAACAGGTGCTGATCGCGCAAGAAGATCCTGCAAATCCGGCGCTTTATATCGTGCATACTGCAACGCCAGATGGCTCGTCGTCTGCGGGGGAAGAAGCCTTAAGCGATATTGTTGCAGATGAATCTGGCTTGCAATTAGACGCACAAGCGATTGTGGATGTGGGGAGCGGAGATGACCTAATTTCGGAAAATGGTGAGGCAGAATCTAACGGTAGTGAGACGGATCGAGACGAGGATGATGGTGGGCCAGATAATGCCGATATGCTTGCCATTGTCGCGCCGACGCCGACAATTAATTTTCCAAAGGCAGTTACGCCAACGTCGATCGTGGTCGTTTTGAGCAATCTTGATAATAGATCAGAACGTGGCGACTCGCAAGTCGTTAGCGCATCCGATATCTCTGCCCCTGGCGAAAATGATTCGGAGAGTCCACGCTTTATTCCTGCGCCTACCTCAACACCTATACCAGAAATTAATGTGCGAATTCCTGTCCCTACGCCACCGCAGAATGCGCCTGCGCCCGATTCAGCACAGGATGGGTTGATTGATACAGTGAACGAAATTGTGGCAAATGACAATAGCGCGAGTGCGCCCGCTGTTCAGAGTGGGGCCGAATCAGTCTCGAATACGTCACAAAATGGGGCAGCAGCAGAAGAAGAAGTAAAAGAAGAAGAGGCGACACCAAAACCGACGCCAACAATTACGCCTACTTGGCCGCCACCGCTTGTGCTTTTTAGCACGAAAGATCAGGCACTGATGGCTGGTGAGTGTACGGAACTTAGGTGGACGGTAGAAAATGTGCGTGCGGTCTATGTCGAAAATATTGCGACCGGCGGCACCGGCGATCAGGAAGAGTGTATTAGGGATGAGGACGAAACTTTTGTTTTGACGGTTGTGTTGCCCGACGGCAATACCAAAATTTACACAACTACGGTGCGGCTACTGCTGCCGACCCCGACGCCAACCAATACGCCTACTTTTACGCCCGTGCCAATCCCAACCGAAACGTGGACACCTGTTCCACCACCGCCGACGCCAACGCCTGCGTTTATTTATGGCGTAACGTTGGATGCTGCTGGCAATTCGCTTGAGTGTACTGCTGGAGCAAGCTGTGAACTGGGGCTAACGGTGACAAATATCGGTAATGTGACAGATAATCTTGTGGTTTATGTGGAGCGCGGTGGTGAGTGGCTGCCATCGCTCTGCCGATCTGGCGATGTTTGCTCTGTGGATCGGTTGGTGGTCGCAGGAGTTGGGGCAGGAAATGTAGGCCAATTATCGCTAAAGTTTGATATTCCGGCAGGGTCTGCCCCACGATCCGAGTCATATGTTTTCCGTGCGTCTAGCGAATTATCCGGTGGAGATGCTCGTTCGGAGTCGATAACTATAGATGTGATTGTAAAATAAATTGTATCAATTTAATCATTGCTTACTTACTTTAATCTAGGGTCTGATTGTTAACCTAATGAACATAATTTTAATTATATCAATTCTTACTTTTTTAATTGCAGTAACTGGCCTCTATGTTGCGGCAGAATTTTCAGCCGTAAGCGCTAGTCGTCCACGCTTGTCGCAGATGGAGGATGAAGGCAACGTCCGCGCTGCTAGAATGCTCGCTATTATAGAGGATCCGCATCGACTTGATGAGTATGTGGCTGCCTGCCAGTTAGGCATTACTGTTGCGGGGCTGCTGCTTGGTTATTATGGTCAAGCAAGCCTTAACCCGATCATTGTTCCGTGGCTCGAAGGATTGGGGCGAAGCAGCGATGTGGCGCAGACACTTTCCACGACGCTTGTGCTGATTATATTGACCGTCTTCACCGTTATCATTGGTGAATTGATCCCCAAAAATTTGGGGCTGCAGATGCCCGAGAGCGTCGTTACGGCAGTTTCTCCGTCGATGCGCTGGTCAATCTGGCTCTTCAAACCGATGATTTGGTTCTTTAACGGCAGCGGGCGGATCATTCTGCGTCTAATGGGTGCATCAGCCGTATCCGAGCATATGCACGTACATTCGCCCGAAGAAATTCGCATGTTGGTCGAAGAGAGCAGCGCCGGTGGTGTGCTCCAACATGGCGAGCGCCGTTTGATTGTCAACACGTTGGAGTTGCGCAACCTGACTGCTCGCAAGGTTATGATTCCACGCAACCATATGCTGACGGCTGATATCAACTTAGGAAGCAAATCTTTATTAGATCTGCTGGCGCGCTCGCAATATTCACGTTTACCGCTGTACGAAAAATCTGTCGATTCGATTATCGGTATGGTGCATCTCAAAGATCTGCTCTATCTTGTCCATAGCGGTAATGACTCTGACGAGGCCTTGCGCGAAATTCTGCGCGAAGTTGGTTTTGTGCCCGAGTCGATGCCCGCAGAAGGGGTGCTGCAATCGATGCAGCGTAAACGCAATTATGTTGTAATTGTGGCAGATGAGTATGGTGGCACGGCGGGCATGATTACGGTTGAAGATCTCTTCGAGGAGATTATCGGCGAATTTGATGATGAGTTTGACCCGGATCGCGTCTCATTACGCCTTGATGCAGATGAGAATCGACTCTTTGTCCACGGTGATGTCGAGATCGAAGATCTCAACAAATGGACCGACCTCAATCTGCCTTTGGATACGGTTAACACGGTTGGCGGGCTTGTCTTTAGTCAATTAGGAAAGATGCCAACCGTCGGGGAAACAATTTCGGTGCAGCTTATTGATCCTGACCCCTTTGGCATTCATGACGATAAGGATAGTCCGACGGAAAAATCTTCGCAGAGCACTGAAGATGAGGAGAGCGTAGAAGATGAAGAAGGTACCAAACACGAACCTACCACCGATCTGCAGCAGGTTGATTTGCGGGTAGAGCAGATGGAAGGCAATTCTATTGTTGAAGTAAGCATGCCGCTCACCGATGAACAGGCATTAAAATTAGAAGAACTAGACGAAGCGTAACCACTGATGACTATATTACTCTATAAATTTATTTTTCTCTTTTTACACTCTTTTGAGCGTGTGATTGCTGTGGTGCTGTTAGCCGAAACGGACGAGATGACATCACTCAGCACCTACCTGATTCCGATTGCGGTTATCACCGTGTTAATTTTGGTAAACGGTATTTTTGTGGCTGCCGAATTTGCTTTGGCCGCATCACAACACACGCGCATGGCGCAACTTGTGGCATCTGGATCAACGAGCGCACGCAAAGTGTTAACGATTTTGCGCAGCCCAAAGCTAATCAATCAATACCTCTCCACCGCACAAATCGGTATTACTATTGCAACGCTGGGCCTTGGTATGTACGGTGAACATACCATTGCGCACTGGATTGAGGAGTCATTCCCACACGTATCATGGATTGGTGAAGCCGCGATCCACACTGTTTCGGTTGTGCTTGCCGTCTTTATCATTACTTACTTACATGTGGTAATCGGTGAAATGGTGCCCAAGTCGCTTGCACTCCAATCGCCAAATGAATCAGCCATTCGCCTCAATGGTGTCATGACATTTTTTGACCGTCTCTTCTTGCCACTTTCGTATGTACTAAATGCGGCTGGTGATGGGTTTTTGCGTATGGTTGGGGTCCCACCAATGGATGCCGCCTCGCGTTTAATCTCGTCTGAGGAGCTTGAGTTTATTGTGGCTGAAAGCTCTGAAGAAGGGCTGTTGGCTCCATCTGAGCAGCTCTTTATGCAAAATATCTTGGATTTCGAAGAGCGACATATCGGTCAAGTTATGACCCCACGTACGCGGCTTATTGGTGTAGCAGTTGACGCAACGTTGACAGAAGTTCTGGATATTGTGGGTGAGAGCCGTTTCTCGCGCTATCCGGTCTACAAAGAGAATATGGACAATGTTCAGGGCATTTTGCATATTAAAGATATCTCGCGTTTCCATATAGATGATGCGACTGCAAATGAAGCATTTAGCCCCGAAAGTGCGATGCGTTCGGTGGTTTTTTTGCCCGAGTCTGTTTCGCTTGGTCAAATGCTAGAGCAATTTCAGCGGAATCATACGCAGTTAGCCATAGTTGTGGATGAGTATGGTGGCGTGGCTGGAATGATCACCATGGAAGATCTAGTTGAGGAACTTGTTGGTGAAATTCAGGATGCGCACGAAGAGGAGATTGTCCCTTTCAAGCAGTTGGAGGATGGACGATTGCGCGTGCGTGGCGATCTGCTATTGGATGAAATAGAGCAGCACTTTGAACTGGATTTAGATGATCACGTTGCGGATACGATTGGTGGTTTTGTAATGGCGCTGTTGGGCCGTGTGCCCGATGCAGGTGATACAGTTGAATATGAAGATGTTTGCTTTGAAGTTGAATCAGTTGATGGATTAGCCGTTGGTTCGGTGCTGATCGATTTACAGAAGAAAGAACATGTAGAGGTGTAGCAATTTGAGACTATT
>Ga0114957_1005220_pt1 | contig 10850 bp, 6 predicted proteins | sample BantaG_FD_87175 | JGI IMG/M metagenome (GOLD analysis project Ga0114957, IMG submission 87175) | Marine algal microbial communities from Bantry Bay, Ireland - BantryBay_4 metaG | ecosystem: Host-associated > Algae > Red algae > Unclassified | place: Bantry Bay, Ireland | collected 2014-11-21 | reverse complement strand
CACAGTTAATCGTGAACCAGATTTTATTCCATTGCAGCAAGACGAGTTTTGGAATATCATTGCTTTATTAGATTGGGAGAAAGAAGGAACAGCAATTATGGAATCTGCTATTGAAAAATTATCTTCTTTACCTATTGCTCATATTTATTCTTTTGAGGATATTTTATCTGAAAAATTATATCAGTTAGACCAATAAGCAATTGCAAAAAATATTGGAGCGAGTGCCTATACTAACGAGGATAAATATTTTTCTGTTGATGGTTTTCTATATGCCCGTGCATGTGTTGTTGCAAATGGTAAAGAAGCATTTGAAAGCGTACTAAATAATCCTACGGAAATGCCAAAGGATGTTACTTTTGAACTTATACTTTCCATAGCTGCAAAAGCGTATCAAAGAAAAACAAAAAAAGAATTTCTCTATAATCTTTCCCACAACTACGAAACGTACTCCAATAAAGAAGGGTGGAAAAAGTAATTTTTAACACCAATGAAATACAAAGTAACCCAAAAACGAAAAGTAGTTTTAGAAAGCATTGCTGCTAATAAAAAATTGCATTGCAAACTAGTTCCTAAAAACTAGAAATACATATTCACTAATACCCAAAAGTAAATTAAATAAAACACAAAGATACCTTAGCCCCATGAGTACGATTCATGAAAAAGGGAGTACCTTATCAATAAGATAATCAATATAAGATACGCTAATTTCCACACGACATCGTGTAGAAATTATTTCATAAAATAATGGCGCAAAATTCTGTATTGGTTAAGCGAATTGAATTATTCAATTCTTTGGGTGTGTAGGAATGATATGTTTGAAGGAGAATAAGTTGCTGATTGTTTTCGAAGGTCTGCGTTTAAGTCATTTTCTGCTTTTCTGTGAAAGCAAGTTGGCGAACATTGTTAATGCTCCCCCCATGACAAACGCACCTGTAGCGATGTAAAGAATCAACATAATAAATGAGTTTTGTGCTTGTAAAAAAATGTTTTCTCAACATTTCCATTTGGTAGAGTAATGCTAAAATTAGAAAAAAAATTCTGATTTCCAATATTTAAGACTATTAATTTCAAAAAAGTAACGATAATAATACAAATACTAAAAGTTAAGCCTATAACAATGAAATTACATGATTAAAAATAACTCGGACTCCCAAAAGTATAAGTAAAAATTATACTCCCCATCCAATACCAATCATTATTACTAGAGTTTGCTAATTTACTTATTCCATCTAAGTAATCCGTGAATGCTGTCCTGCCTCCTGCTTCAGCAGAAATAATAAATCGTTCGTTTAATCCTATTTTCACTCCAAACCCTATCGGAACACTAATATTAGAAGTACTGTAATCAGTACCTTCAGGATCAGCTAAAGTATCTTGAAACGTTTCAGGCTCAAAAAGAATAAACCCTACACCTCCAAAAACATATGGAGTAAATTTCTGTCTAAGGAGCAGTCCTCTATTATCTGATCTATCTTGTCCTAAAAAATTCCATTCTCCCATTATACTAAATTCATTAATTGGAGTTTTAAAACGAAACATTCGACTTCGCCTGCCAGGTTTGGAAGAATTTGCATCTGTTCCAGTTAACAATCCTCTAAAATAATTACCTCGCAATGTTATCTTATCTGTTATAACCGCTCTAAAGGTAACCCCATAAGAAAGGTTGGTTTCTTTTACTTCAACTAATCCATCAACCAAGTCTCCTTGATAAGTTATTAATCCAAAAGATAATCCCCCTTCAAAATCTTGTGCAATAATAAATACGGGGAAAAAAAAAGCCAGAATGATAAACTTATTTCTCAATGACATAATTTAATTTTTTTTTGGAAAAAAGATTAGAGAGAAATATTCATTGGGATGAGGGGAACAAATATAAAACTAAGGATTTTATCTAAGGTAAAGTATTATTTAACTAATGTATTTTAGTAACGATCAAAAATAAGGTTGACCTTAAGAGGATGAGGATGGGACTATGCTTGAAAATAATTCAACTAGAAAGTATAAATAGAAAATAATCAAAATAAATCCTTCCCATCTAGATATATTCCTTGAGAAGCACATGATTCCAAATAATATAGTCATTACTATCATTAATGGTAAACTAAATGCTAATACGTCACTTGGTATTTCTAAACTTCCAAAAAAAGTTGGAATTCCCACTACTGCTAGTGTATTAAAAATATTAGATCCTAATACATTTCCTATTGCAATAGATGTCTTGCCTTTACGTGCAGCATTTAAACTCACAATTACTTCTGGCAATGAGGTGCCTAATGCTACAGCAGATAAAGCAATAACGGATGGATCAATTCCTGCTTTACTCGATAATTGCTCAATAGCTACTACCGTGTAATTTGCTCCTACAGATACCAAAATTGCTCCCACTAGTAATAATATATAACTCTTCGCAGAAGCTTTTGGTTTTTCTTCACCGTCATCATCATCATCCGCACCAAATGAAAGCGCTAAGAAAACAACCAAACTTATTAATAATAAACATGCTTCCATATAAGAAACATGTTGATCTCGAACAATAAACCAAAGGAAAAAAGCAGTAAACCATAAAAATGGCATATCCAATTTCCATATATCAGATTCTAATTTTATATCCTTGACGTAAATCGCCACCATACCCAATACTAATGCGATATTAGTAATATTGGAACCTACTACATTTCCAATTACAATCTCAGAATTTCCGGAAATAACACTTGCCACCGAAGTTGCTAACTCAGGTAAAGAAGTACCAAAAGCAATGATTGTCACTCCAATGATATAAGGAGAAATCCCTAATGACAAGCCAATTTCCTCGGCTGAATCAATAAACCAATCCGATGCTTTTAGCAATACCGCAAGGCTTCCGATAAATAATCCAGAATATATTAAAATGTCAGTATCCATATTTGTAGGCTAGATATTTTTTAGCGGTGCAAAAGTACAATTTTTTATCTTTTGCTCTTATTTTTTCTTCGAAGTATCAGAAAAAAGAGATGAAATTTTAGGGAACAATGAATTATTAGGATTGTATCTTATTATTGTAAGAAAAAATACAATTAAAGACTTTTATTCTACAACCATTTCACGCTTTATAATCGTTGTTAAGATTAAAGCTAAGCCTTATTTTCTTAAAACTTATTGAGACCAAAAGCGTATTGTTATATAGAATAATGACTTTGATTTTACGTTATTTTTTAAATGACTTAAAATAGACATAATTTTTTTCCAGATATAAATGAAAACTTCCTAAATTGATAAAAATCCCACTTATATGATAAAGGTTTTACGATTCTTCATTTTTCTGATAGCAATTTTTGCAACATTTTTAGCAAGTGCGACCCATAACCGTGCTGGCGAAATCACCTATACTGCTGATCCAAATGATTTTCTTTCTATTACAGCAACCATAACTACTTACACCAAAGAAAGTAGTGTCCCTGCCGATAGAGATAGTCTTGAAATCTGTTGGGGGTATGAGGAAAATGATATTCCTGTATGTGAATGGGTTCAACGAAGTAATGGAGGTGGTAATGGCGTATCCTTAGGCAATGATATTCAATTAAATAAATATACTGCCACACATCGCTACCCCGGTATCAATCATTATGTGATTAGCATGACTGATCCTAATCGTAATGGTGGAATTGTTAATGTCAACCCTCCGAGTTCTGATAATGTTCCATTTCACTTAGAGACGACTGTAACCATTTTGAATCCAGATTTTAATGGATTTAATAACTCTCCCATTTTATTACAACCTCCTATTGATATTGCTTGTATTGGACAAACATTTATTCATAATCCAAATGCATATGATGTAGACGGAGATAGTTTATCCTATAAGTTTACAGTACCTATGCAAGATGTGAATACTCCTGTTCCTAATTTTAGCAACCCTGACCAATTTCCAATAGGTTTTGGAAATGTTTTTTCAATAAATGAGGTTTCTGGAGATATAGTTTGGGAAACACCCCAACAACCTGGAGAATATAATATTGCAATCTATATCATTGAGTGGCGAAATGGAAATCCATTGGATACTATGATTCGGGATATGCAGATTTTGGTAAAAGCTTGTGATAACGAACCTCCTGTGATTGAGACCGTTGATGAGTTGTGTGTCATTGCTGGAGAGTTAGTAGAATTTGAAGTCCTGGCTACTGATCCTGATGTTGGACAAAAAGTAAGACTTACTGCTCTTGGTGGGCCATTTGTAGTAACTCCTAGTCCCGCAGAATTTTTACCAGATAACAATGTATTTTTAGATCCACCAATTACTCGAACCTTCCGTTGGCAAACTACCTGTGAGCATATTTCCAATCAAGCCTACTCGGTTGTATTTAAAGCTGAGGATAATTTTGATGGAGATACCATAGGTTTAGCTACGCTAAAAACCGTTACGATAAAAGTTGTGGGGCCTCCTCCCGAAAATCTTCAAGCTGTCCCCGTTGATAACCAAATTGACTTGAGTTGGGAACAACCTTATGCTTGTGAAATAGTTGCTGATAATTATTTTAAAGGATTTTCTGTGTATAGAAAATTAGGCAGTAATCAATTTCCATTAGATACTTGTGATCCTGGATTGGAAGGAAAAGGTTATACTAAAATTGCTAATAAACTTTTTGATGTCGTCGATGGAAGATATGTCTTTACTGATTTTGATGTAGAGCGAGGTCGGAATTATTGTTATCGTATAGTTGGAGATTTTGCACGTACTTCTGCAGGAGGTTTTAATTTCAACTTTGTCGAAAGTCTAGCCTCTGATGAAATATGTGTGCAGTTAAGCAAAGACATTCCGCTTATTACGAATGTAAGTGTTAGAAATACAGATGCTGTAAATGGCAGTATGTTTATTCAATGGTCACAACCTGATCCTGATGATTTGGACACATTGATGAATCCTGGTCAATATACTTATGAAGTTTGGAGAGCAGAAGGTTTTACAAATAATGATGCTGATTTCTCTCCTATTCCAGGTGCATCGTTCACCGTTGATAATTTTTACGAAGCAGTAGATACTAATTACATTGACACACTTCTCAACACGGTGGATAATCCATATACTTATCGAGTTGCTTTTTATGTCAATAGCGAACCTGAACCATTAGATTTTACTAATGATGCTTCTTCCACATTTCTTAACATTGCTTCTACGGACGAAACCAATATTCTTACTTGGGACTTAGATGTACCATGGGATAATTTTTCCTATACCATATACAGAAGAGATAATAATAATCCTACACAATATGATTCCATTGGAATATCTGATACGGAAGAATATACGGACATGGATGGACTCGTCAATGGAAAAGAATATTGTTACTTCGTAAAAGGTTTCGGTTCTTATAATATTGACGGAATACTTCCAATTTTAATTAATGACTCTCAAAGAGAGTGTGGAATCCCATTAGATACGATTCCTCCTTGTCCTCCTGAATTATCAATCAGCAATGGTTGCGACAATCCAAGTGACTTTGCTTCAGAAGAAGATTTTGAAAACTTCTTAACTTGGATTAATCCTATGAATCTTTGTGAAGAGACTGATGATGTGGTCTATTATAATGTGTATTACGCACCTCCAAATGACAATAGTAATTTCCAATTAATTGCAGTTGGTTCTACTGTCATTGACACTACTCTAGTTCATCAATCTATTGAGTTTGGAATTGCAGGTTGCTATGCTGTAACGGCTGTCGATACCTTTATGAATGAAAGCGATTTTAGTAATATTGTCTGTGTGGACAATTGCCCATTATATAAATTACCAAATGCTTTTACTCCTAATGGCGATGGTGACAATGAGTTATTTATTCCTTTCCCTTACCGATTTGTTGATAAAATTGATATCAACATTTTCAATGTTTGGGGTGAACTTGTCTTTACTTCTGATGATCCTGATATTAATTGGGATGGCAAAAATTTAAAAGGTAAAGATGTTGACGAAGGGGTTTATTATTATACCTGTAAGGTTTTTGAAAATAGAGTTTCAGGGGTAACTGAAAGTGGAGAAGTATTGAATGGATTTATTGAATTGATTCGAGGAAGATAGGAAAAAGGTAGCACACGTACTTTCTAATCCGACTTATGGACGCTTCGCTGACGACTCACAAACCACGGAAAACCGTAATCCGTAGGTCGTCAGCGAAGCGTCCGTCAGTCGTAAAAAAATCAATCATGTTTACAGGAATCATTGAAGCAGAAGGCAAGGTAGAAAAAATAGAACAAGAAGGAACCAATGTACATTTTACCATCTCCTCTCCTATTTCTCATGAACTAAAAATAGATCAAAGTGTTGCACACAATGGCGTTTGCTTAACCGTAACTAGCTTGTTAGAAAATAAATATACGGTAACTGCGATTGAAGAAACACTCATCAGAAGTAATATTGGAAAATTAAAAATTGGAAAAGCTGTCAACCTCGAAAGAGCAATGTTACAACATGGTCGGCTCGATGGACATATCGTTCAAGGTCATGTAGATGCAACTGCTACTTGTGTCGGAATTAAAGAAGTAGAAGGCAGTTGGTATTTTACTTTTAAATTTAGTAAAGAAAGTGCACACCTTTTGGTGGACAAAGGTTCGGTGTGTGTCAATGGTGTAAGTCTTACCGTAGTTTCTCCTGATGAAGAAACTTTTTCCGTTGCCATTATTCCATACACTTATGAGCATACTAATTTTAATCAACTTAAAATTGGGAGTACGGTAAATTTGGAATTTGATATTTTAGGGAAATATATTGCACGGTATGCGGAGTTGTATTTTAAGAAGGGAATGTAAGACGACTTTTTAAGTCGTTTCAATATCCGGCTGTTGGCAAGACTTTTCCAGAAATATACCTACTCTCCTCTTTCCTAACTCAATTAAAAAAACAACACTTATGAAAAATTTCACCCCCCTATTCCTAATTATTTTTTATTTATTAACAACCAACCTAAATGCCCAAAATACACAAGTCTCCTACGACTGGAAAAATGTAAAAATCGGCGGAGGTGGTTACATCACAGGGATGAAAATCCATCCTCAGAATAACAATATTATTTATCTCCGTACTGACGTAGGAGGTGCTTATCGTTGGAATGCAACCATTCAGGAAATGGAGCAAATCGTCAATCAGCGAGAAGCAAATTATTATGGAGTTGCTGGAATTGGACTCCATCCTACCAATCAAAACATCATTTACCTTGCGGTTGATAGAGGAAACAATGCTAGTAAATCTGCTATTTTGAAATCAACAGATAAGGGAACAACTTGGGAAATTATTACTACACCTAACGATGTGAAATTTGGTGCAAACGGGGGAAGAGTGGGTACGAATAGTGATGACCGAGACCGAGAAGGTTCACCCATAGCGGTTGACCCAAATAATGCGAATGTACTTTGGGTCGGTTCGAGAAATAAAGGTTTATGGAAACTGGATGGCACAGATTGGACGCGTATCGCTCCAACCACTATCCCAGATAACAGCGTAGAAAACAGTATTCGGAATGTACTTTTTTATCCTCAAAATCCGAATTATATATTTGTCAGTTATTTTGAGCATGGTGTTTATCGGAGTTCCGATGGAGGAACGACTTTTAGCTTAATCAATGGAGGAACGAGTGACTTGGAAGATGTAAGTGATTTAAGTATTTCGGCAAATGGAACTCAACTCTATGCCGCTTGTCGGAAAAAAGGAATCTACCGACTCAATACGCCCAACTCTACCAACACCTCTTGGATAAATACGAATATACCTGAAGCCAGCACCACGGATTACGGTTATCTGATGGTGACTGCGAGCCCCCATGCGAACAGTACCTTGATTGCATGTCCTGCGCATAAGTCTCAAAACAACTTTGAAAAATTTTATGTATCCAACGATAAGGGAGTGAATTGGGAAATAAAAGATAACATTACCGTTACCTCCATTTATGATTGGAACGATGGCAATGAGCAGGGCAATCATCCTTCCCAACTTACCTTTGACCCTACCAATAATGGAAAAGTATTCTATACTTGTTTTTCAGGATTATGGCACACTTCGGATTATCAGAACCAAAACGGTTCCGTGGATTGGACAAACGCCATGGGGAGAGGACATGAGGAAATTGTGAGTTCGGGATTAGCAGCTTTCCCTCCTAATTCTCAGGGAAACAAAATAGCCGTTAATTCTGCGGATCATGCGGGATGGATAATTTCGGATACCGAAAATTATCCCTTAGTAGACATTAAAGATTTGACCTCGCCCAGTTCTGGAATTGTAAAAGGGGCAGGGAGTACAGTTTGCGAAGATTTTCCAAGTAACCTATACGTTTCCAGTACCACCAACTGGCAAAATTCAAATGGGTATTTATTAAAATCGAATGATGGAGGAGGAAGTTTTGTTCCCGTGAGTGGTTACAATACAGCATGGGGAAAAGCGAATCTGGCGGTCGCTTCTAACGGACCAAGCAATGTAGTTGTCATTTGTAATGATGGAATAAAATATTCATTCGATGCGGGTGATACCTTTAATGATGCTTTCGGTTTCACTAAGACGATTACTAATGATGTATTTTTTCCACATCGTCCTTTAGTTGCAGATGCGGTGTTGGACAATACTTTTTACATCTATGAACGTACGACAGGTGAAGTATTTAGAAGTGTAAATGGTGGAGTTAATTGGAGCTTGCAAGGAACTGTTCCTTTTACCTTTTCAAATGAATCTAATAACTTTCGGATTACTGCCGCCCCCAACCATGGAGGACACCTTTGGGTGAATCATCACAATCATGGCTTATACCGAAGTACGGATGGTGGGGCAACTTGGAATGAAGTAACTACTGTGGATAAAGCTCAAGCCTTGTCTCTGGGGAAAGAACGTGTGACCAATGGCTATCCTACCATTTATATTTTAGGAGAATTGCCTGGTGATACGGAAGAATGGATTTACCGTTCACACGATGAAGGGCTATCTTGGGAACGTATTAGTGATGAAAATACTTTGTTCTTGGGAGCAAGACTAAAACATATGGTTGCCGATAGAGCAGAATATGGTAAGTTGTACATCGGAACGGGAGGGTTAGGAATTTGGTCAGGAGAAGAAGAATCTTGTGCCTCATTTACTTCTGATCAAAACATAACCGTCACTAGTAATCCAACCAACATGGAAACAGTCAGTACGAGCAAAAGTATTTTTACCCAAGGCACGGTAAATATTACGAGTGGTTTTGAGGTCGTTTTTAAATCTGGAGAAAGTATTGAACTCCGACCTGGATTTACTGCAAAACAAAATAGTGACTTCCTAGCCATCATAGAAAACTGTAATCCTCCCAATCAAGCACTTGCAGAAAATAATACTGATGACCTTTCAGTACCTCAAAATTTTACAGAAGAGACGGTCAACTTTTTAGAGGAGGAAAAAAATGAGAATTTTGGTTTACGGTTATTTCCCAATCCTGTTCGAGATGTTTTGAATATTCAGTTGACCAACCTTCAAGAAGATAATGGAAGGGTCAATTTATTTGTCACCGATACTTGGGGGAAAACTGTTTTGGAATTAAAACAGCAAGAAATGAATGCGGGGAATTATAATTTGGAAGTGGATATTTCTGGATTGAGTAGTGGGTTGTATTATTTGAATTGTCAATCACAGCAACATATTCAAACTAAAAGATTTGTACTGATTAAGTAGTGGATAAAAAGGTCGTATTCCAAATTTTAGAAAAAATTGTCAAATTGAAATGATGGTCTAATTGTACCTACAATTTTTAACAAATTAGTTGACTACAATTAAACCATCATTACAATCTGACCATCAATCTTCACAAAAATTCTTGAAAAAACAATCTCGAACTTTCAATTCGAAAATTCAGGATAATTCATGTTTAATATTGTGTATCGTTATCCCTCTCCGATATGCTTTTTATAAAATTTCCAAACCTCTCTAGCCACATCTCTACCTAATTCCAATCCAGCCACATTATCTGCTTGTATATGGTAACCGCCTAAAACTCTCGAAATACCTGCCATTTCAGCAGTTTTTGTAAAGGTTGGAAATTTCAAAATAATCGTATCTCCTAAATTGTCAGGCTCAGTCAATGCACCTGCGACTAATGTATCTTGCGTACCAAATTCTTCACTTCCTGTCCACATTTTTAAAGCTTCTGCACAACCTCCGCTAATGGTACTATGACCTGAAACATAACTTGGAAATGGAGGACATAAAAATATTTCGGGTGAATAAGGTCTCCATTCTTTTCCGTCCATATCTATCATTCCTTTTCCTTCACCTCCCCAAGCTTTAATTTTTTGTTTGTCATAATACTGATGTACTAAAGCATACGGTCTAGCATAGTCGTAGAACATTTTTGAATCCCACGAGGCAATAAACGCATCCATGGCAACCACCTGATTTAAGAAATACATTTTCACATCTTCATCAAGTGTGTGGTTATCTCTGCGAGAAACATCTTGAGCAAATTTTAACCAATGCCCTGCTTGTTGGACCGATTGTGGCCCGTCTCTCATAAACTCTACCAAGGCTATTTGGTAATCCGTAAGATTCACTTGTAAATCGATCACCTCTTGAACTTCCTTTTCCAATTGTTCCGAACCTATCATTGGTGGAGGTCCTGGACGAAACTGGTCTCCTGATTTTAATGCGATAGGTTTTACTTTATCCCAAAACGGAGTCAAACATCCTGGAGCAAATTTCCCACCCTTTCCATCAGAAAAATATTTGGGTTGCCAACGATTAGGGTCAACATTTTTATCAGCTGAATTGACAGGTTCGTACCCCACATAATTAAAATAAGGCTCACCATTCGAGCCTTCTTCTTCACCGTATTGATTAGAGCCGTCACCTTTTCGAGCCTCAATTATAGCTTTTG
>Ga0114957_1005218_pt1 | contig 10854 bp, 8 predicted proteins | sample BantaG_FD_87175 | JGI IMG/M metagenome (GOLD analysis project Ga0114957, IMG submission 87175) | Marine algal microbial communities from Bantry Bay, Ireland - BantryBay_4 metaG | ecosystem: Host-associated > Algae > Red algae > Unclassified | place: Bantry Bay, Ireland | collected 2014-11-21 | reverse complement strand
CACTTATAAAGTCATTATTACCGTTGGTGGCCCTGGTCCGTATAAAATGGTCATTTTTAGAATCGTAACGGTTAAGCCCATTTTTGGTACCGACCCAAACAATGCCATTCTTATCCTTTACTAGCGTTGTAATCCAGCTATCGCTTAAGCTATACTTGTTTGAAGAATCGTAATAATAATTTTTGAATTGATGCCCATCAAATTTATTCAGGCCATATCGCGTGCCAAACCAAAGATACCCTTCGTCATCCTGTAAAATGGCCACAACCGAACGTTGGGAAAGGCCTTGGGATGTTGAATAGTTTTTAAAACTCAGGTTTTCTTGTCGGTCATCTGCCAATCTCTGAGCGCTGGAGAAGAGAATAAAGAAGAATACTATGAGGATAAAGGGGACTTTCTTCATAAAATGTTCAAATTCTTGCGCCAGGTACTTACCTTTCGCATTTTCTAGCGGCAATTCACCTGAAAACACCTCTAATATAGGTTATTTAGAAAATTGAATCTCCAAAAAATCGATATAGTAATTCGTCAAAAATTATAATCTCGAGGAATTAAAGAACAATTTCCAAAACCTGGAAGTAAAGTGAATTTTTTGCCAAAGCCCCCATCTAATAAATATCAGGCCCTTTTTTAAGAGTGATTTTTAATTTGGAGCACCATCTTTTCTGAAAAACCCCACGCCTTAGCGTGAGGCATAACTAAACAAACTAACAAAACCGATAAAACATTATGGATTCCTTACTATTTGTAAATTTTAGAGACTTTATTTTATTGTTTGGAGACTAGTGTATTTTTAGAGCAAAATTTACCTTAGTTTTGGCCTTACTATTAAAGCAAAGGTACTTCTCAATCATTATCAGTTCTTTCAAATTGTCTAACTTATAATTAGATTATACAAGTAAAAACCTCGTCATCACTTAGGTCTATCTAACACATTTGGTTTTAGAGTTCCTATTAAATAAAACATCAACCTACCTTCTTACCTTAAATTTGTAACCATCAAAATTCTCAAAGAACCGATATAATAAAGATAACCGGTCTATACGGACCAGGACGTGGGCATATCGGTCAGTTTTAGTGGTCAGAGGGTGCAGATTTAAGAAAAACCATGGTTAAAAGCTGAAAAATAGAGGAGAAGAAGATTGTCATACTGTTATATACCCCCCTTTAAAATGATTTGCCCCCCATGGTGTAAGAATCCGCTCTTTACTTTTGAACAACTAAAAATAAATCCAAAAAATTATAGTTTAGATGACAACTTACGAATCACGATATGCTTCCTCACCTGAGGCCGTAAAAAATTACGATACCGAACAATTACGAAAAGAGTTTTTAATTAGCGACCTTGTAGAAAAGAATTCGCTTAAAATCACCTACTCCCATTATGACCGCTACATTGCAGGTTCGGCTGTACCTGTAGAACCCATTTTACTTGAAACAATAGACCCATTAAAAGCGATGTACTTCCTTGAACGCAGAGAAATAGGTATTTTTAATATCGGTGGTTCAGGTACAATAGAAATTGATGGCACTACCTATGATTTAGGTCATAAAGATGCTTTATATATTGGTATGGGGGCCAAAGAGGTTGTTTTCTCTAGTGTAGATGCTAACAAACCAGCCCTATTTTACTTTAATTCCGCTCCCGCACATAAAACATTCCCAACCAAAAAGGTGAGTCTTAGTGATGCCAATAAATTAGAGCTTGGGGCATTAGAAACGGCTAACGCACGTACGGTGAACCAAATGTTGATTGGCGGAGTTGTAGAAACCTGCCAACTGCAGATGGGCATGACCGAACTACAAACAGGAAGTGTATGGAACACGATGCCCGCTCACGTACACGATAGGCGAATGGAGGTTTATCTTTATTTAGATATTCCAGAAGGACAAGCGGTTTGCCATTTTATGGGGCAACCACAAGAAACAAGACATATTTGGATGCAGAACCATGAAGCCGTAATCTCCCCACCATGGTCTATTCACTGTGGTTCGGGCACTTCAAATTATTCATTTATTTGGGGTATGGCCGGAGAAAATTTAGATTATACCGATATGGACATTGCGCCCATATCCGAATTGAGATAAAAACTATGGATTTATTTAATTTAGAAAGAAAAGTAGCCTTGGTAACAGGCAGTACACATGGTTTGGGCATGGCAATGGCCAAAGGTTTGGGTCAAGCAGGTGCTACCATAATCGTTAACGGCAATTCTTCCCAACAAAAAATAGATGATGCGCTAAAAGAATATCAAAGCTTGGGTATCAAGGCTTATGGCTATAAATTTAACGTGACCGACGAAGATGATGTTAAGGGCAATATCGAAAAAATAAAATCGGAAGTGGGTCCCATAGCCATTTTGGTCAATAATGCGGGAATCATAAAACGAACTCCGCTTGAAGATATGGAAGTCGCTGATTTTAGACAAGTCATAGATGTAGACTTGGTGAGTCCCTTTATTGTATCAAAACATGTGGTCAAGGCAATGATGCAACGCGGAGGGGGAAAAATAATCAACATCTGCTCTATGATGAGTGAGCTAGGACGTAATACAGTTGGTGCCTATGCAGCGGCAAAGGGCGGCCTAAAAATGTTGACTCAAAACATGGCTACCGAATGGGGGCGTTATAATATCCAGATAAATGGTATTGGCCCCGGATATTTTGCTACATCGCAAACTGCCCCAATTCGGGTAGACGGGCATCCTTTCAATGATTTTATATTAGGGCGCACACCTGCCGGGAAATGGGGAGACCCTAATGACCTGGCCGGTGCAGTGATATTTTTGGCCTCGAAAGCCAGTGATTTCGTAAACGGACATATTCTATATGTAGATGGTGGCATATTGGCTACTATCGGTAAGCCTTCAAATGAAAAATAAATGAGATGATGAAAAATAGTTTTTCCGCTACGCTATGCGCTGGACTTGTACTTTTTTGTATCGGGTGCCAACCAAAAAAAATAACGTATCCAAGGGTAAATGTCACCAATCAACTAGCACTAGACCGTTCCAATGAAACTGTTGAAATTAACCTTTCAAGCTTGCATTTTGAACCTTTGGAAAAGATGCCTAAGAATTTTGTAGTTAGGGAAGTTGCCACAAAAACCGAAATCACTTCGCAAGCCATAGATAATGACCTTGATGGCATACCGGACATGCTCATTTTTCAGCCAAAAATTCCTGCCAACGGCGAAAAGGAATTTATGATTATTCCTTCAGAAAAAGAACAGCAACCAGATAGTTTAGTCGCCTGTTATTCACGGTTCGTACCCGAAAGAACAGACGATTATGCATGGGAAAATAATAAGGTTGCTTTTCGTACCTATGGGCCAAGCGCGCAGCAAATGATTGAAGACAGTATAGCAGGCGGCACGCTATCTAGCGGTATTGACGCGTGGTTAAAGCGAGTGGAATATCCTATAATCAATAAATGGTACAAAAAAGAGACTGAAACCGACGGCACCTATCATGAGGACAATGGCGAAGGCCTAGATAATTTTCATGTGGGAGTAAGTCGTGGCGTTGGCGGTATTGCCGTTAAAAAAGGGGATGCTTATTATGTGTCTAAAAATTTTGCAATATGGAAAACACTCTATAATGGACCATTGCAAACAAGTTTTGTGCTAACCTATGCTGATTGGGATGCTGGCGGAAAAACAATTTTAGAAGAAAAACACATCACTCTTGACTATGGCAGTAACCTATCAAAATTCGAAGTTGATATAGCTGGTACGGATACTGTTTCAGTCGGTCTGACTCTTCATGAAAACGATGGTACTTCTGCAGTTGAACTTGATGCCAACAGGTATTTGGCACATTGGGAACCCCATGGCGATTCTGAACTGGGAATGGCTATAATTGTACCTACTAGCCAGGCAATTATTGGTGCTGAAAAATACGTGACCAATAAAAAAGACGAGAGTAATCTTTATGTACATCTAAAGTCCGAAAATGGAAATATTGTGTACTATGCTGGCTTTGGATGGAAGAAGAGTGGGCAATTTACCACTCTAAAAGAGTGGAAAGCCTATCTTAAAGATTTCGCCCTAAAATTAAATAACCCATTACAAATAGTTTTAGATTAAACTTAATCTAACTTGTTTTAATTAAAATCGTACTTCGTGAAAGCATTAAATAGAACTAGCTTTCTACATTAATTCGTCGGGAAGTATCCAGTCTTAAGTTTTTTATTGAATAAAGTGTACCACTGCTTGTCCCGCATAAGAGCAACCTAACGTTTGCCCCCCCTTGCTAGATGAAAAGAAGGAAAGCAGTTGAGATATTCCCAATCATTCAAATCCTTCAAGCAATTCTGAGAGGTCGTCTTCGAATTGAACTTGGCTCTTTCATTATAAAAACCCTACTAATCGTCAAGGTATTTTTAAAATACGCCCTGTTCCATTTCTAAAAGAAAGGGCTCAATTATCTAATGAAGAACAATTGCTTCGCTATTATAATTATCTCTTTGGATTTGGTCAAAATTGGGATAGGTTAGGCAAGAATAAATACTTATTTTTAAGTGAATGTAAAATGATTCACAATATTTCCCTTTATGATACAATTCATTATCTATTGGAGAATTCATTAATACACTTCAAAGATTTTATTGAAAAAAAAATCAGAGAATCCGAAATTTAGCCTCCTTTAATGGGAGAATTCATAAAACTTACATAATAATTAAACCCTTTAGATTTCTCTTGAGATATGCTTTAAATTATGGATGAACACCAAATCAATACAGCTGTCAATCATATACACGATGCCTCGAAATCAAAAGTCCCTACTTCTTTTGTTGACAAATAGAAAAAAAAATAGTTAATCTGACATCATGAAAAATGAGGCTGTTCTATATTCATTTTGGCTAAATAATTTTGATAAAAAAGTTGATAAACTAAACAGAAATTTTTATTTGAAGGGTTTATAAAGCCAGTTTTACTCTTATGAGTGGAATTGGCAGTCAGCTTTTAGAATCTTATTAGATCGGTATTATCAGCAGTATTTAGATAATTTTAAAAACGGAAATATATGACATCGGATATTTTTGCTGGAGCCATTGCTGAAACATTTTTACATAACTACTTACTCGAAGTTGGTTTAAATGAAACTTTTTAAGTCAAAAAACTTTAGGTTCAATAATTAGTTTGGCAGAAGCATATTTAGTTGATAGAGACATCATTGACTTTCCTTTGAACCATTTTAAGGATATTCAAAAGCTAAGAAATAGTGCTGTTCATCCTTCATTAGCTAAAAGTAAAATAGAATGCGAAGAAGAATTTGAAATGATTGACTTTTATTGCTTCAATAATATTATCAAGTATGTTGTACTTTAAAAGATAAATAGCCTTTTTCCTATTTTCACAATAGCCAGCAACAAAGCTAAATATTAACCACTACTATCTATTTTTTGTTCTCATTTTGTTACTATAAAAAACAAACCCCTATTAATCATATGTTTAATAGGGGTTTTTCGTACTCGAGGTGGGAATCGAACCCACACTCCAAAGGAACTGGATTTTGAATCCAGCGCGTCTACCAGTTCCGCCACTCGAGCATACTAAAATAGGAATGCAAAACTAAAAAATTATTTCATTTGCCCCCTAAAATTAGCAACAAATATCCTTTAGCAACACAAATAAATTTTTAAATTTGCACCTCCTTAGAAAACAGGGACTTCCAAGTCTTCTATTTGAAAATCGAGGAGTGTAAATAACTATTATGCCATATCAAGTTCCCGAACCTAAAATATTCGCCTGCTCGAACAGTAGAACGTTGGCTGAGAAAATTGCCCTTTCTTATGGCACGGACCTTGGCAATGTTCACATTTCAAGATATAGTGATGGCGAATTTCAGCCTTCTTTTGAGGAGTCGGTTCGTGGCGCCCGTATTTTCGTGATAGGATCAACACATCCAGGTTCTGAAAATCTTATGGAAATGCTATTAATGCTCGATGCGGCAAAAAGAGCTTCTGCAAGACATATTACTGCTGTTATGCCCTATTTCGGTTGGGCCAGACAAGACAGAAAAGATAAACCTAGGGTTCCGATTGCGGCAAAGCTTATTGCCAAAATGTTGGAAACCGCCGGTGCAACCAGGATTATTACTATGGATTTGCATGCAGATCAGATTCAAGGGTTCTTTGAGAAACCGGTTGATCATTTGTTCGGATCAACAATGTTCTTACCCTATTTAAAGGAGTTGAACCTTGATAATTTGACCATCGCATCTCCTGACATGGGCGGATCCAAAAGGGCATATGCCTATTCAAAAGCTTTGGAAAGCGATGTTGTTATTTGCTATAAACAAAGAGCGAAGGCCAACGTTATATCGCATATGGAATTGATCGGTAATGTAGAAGGTAAAAACGTGGTTCTCGTGGATGATATGGTCGACACTGCCGGAACATTAACCAAGGCAGCCGATTTGATGATGGAGCGAGGCGCACTGAGTGTTCGAGCAATTACCTCACATGGCCTGCTTTCGGGAGAGGCCGTTGACAGAATCGAGAAATCGCAGTTAAAGGAATTGATTATTACAGATTCCATTCCGGTCAGAAAAGAAAGTAATAAAATCAAGGTCTTGAGTTGTGCCGACCTATTCGCCGATGTTATGCATCGCGTACATCATAATACGTCGATATCATCTAAATTCTTAATGTAAAAAGTAAGTTTAATTTAATATATAGAATGAAGTCAATAACAATTAAAGGATCAGAAAGAGAAAGCGTGGGCAAAAAGGCAACTAAAGCCCTACGTAATGCTGGAATGGTTCCTTGCGTAGTATACGGAGGGGATAAGCCATTACACTTTTCAGCACCTGAATTAGCATTCAGGGATTTAGTGTACACGCCCGCCGCACATACCGTAAAGGTTGACTTAGGTGAAGGAAAGCTTAGAGCGATAATGCAAGACATTCAGTTTCATCCGGTAACGGATAAAATTTTGCACATCGACTTCTACCAATTATTCGATGACAAAGAAGTGACAATGAACATACCCGTTCGTTTACAAGGGAACTCTCCAGGGGTCCGTAATGGGGGTCGTCTATTGTTTAGAAAAAGAAAATTGGCCATCAAGGCCTTGCCGGATAATTTGCCAGATTTCTTTGATGTGGACATCTCTGAATTAATGATAGGTGACAATGTTATTGTTGAATCATTGTTGAACGATGATTTCACGATTCTTCACCCAGATAGTACCGTTGTGGTGCAAGTCAAAACACAACGTGCCGCCATTGTCGAGGAGGTCGATGAAGAGGAAGAAGGAGTTGAAGGCGAAGAAGGAACAACTGCTGAAGGAGATGCAGAAGGGGGCGAAGCTGCGCCGGCTGCCGAAGGTGGAGACAACAAGGAATAATAGATTTCTTGATATTATAAATACAGCATCCGTCAATTGGCGGATGCTTTTGTATTTTTAGAAGACGCTTTCACCTTTTTTGAATAAAAAAAGGGTAAAACGAATGCATTGAATTACAAACAATATGTTTTCCTTTTTAAAGTCCTTATTTAGTTCGAACAAACCCGTTTTAGAAGAAGAACCGATGAAAAAATTTTTAGTTGTAGGCCTCGGAAATATCGGTGAGAAATATGCTGAGACACGGCACAATATCGGTTTCAAGATATTGGACCATTTATCGTTTTCAGAGGAATTTACTTTCGAGACCAAAAAACTAGGAGACATCGGCATCTTCAAGATAAAGGGCAGAAGCGTTTTATGCCTAAAGCCTTCAACCTACATGAACCTTAGTGGCAAGGCCCTGAAATACTGGCTTGAGAAAGAAAAGATTCCACAAGAGAACTTATTGGTCATAACCGATGATATCAATCTTTCGTTCGGCATGCTGCGCTTAAAGACAAAGGGTAGTGATGGAGGACACAATGGCCTGAAGGATATTCAACATACCATGCAAACGACCAACTATAATCGGTTTAGGTTCGGCGTAGGTTCTGACTTTGCAAAAGGAAGACAGGTAGATTATGTACTAGGACAATGGAACGATGCGGAAAAAGAACAGCTTGATGAGCGATTGGAAAAGTCTTGTGAAGCCATTCGTTCTTTCGTGCTGGCCGGAGTCAAAAATACCATGAACGAATTTAACGGAAGCTAAAATTCAATACACCTTAAAATCGAATATTCCTGAATCAGAAGAATGACCTTGCCCATCTTTGGTCACGACTTTCCAGTAATATATGGTATCGGCCGTAACACTAGCCTTTTGCTCGTTAATTGCGCCATCTACACTTGACAATAGTATCACTGGCGGGGAAACCGTATCGAAATATATATCGAACCCTGAGATATCATTGTCCAAATCACTACCCGACCAATTTAAAACAACCTCGTTATTAATGTCTTTAAAAATTGTGGCACCCACCTCAGGTGCAATAATCTCTGCGGGAAAAGGAGGGCGAGATGTTTCTGAACCTGAATTGTAAAATCGCCATGTGTCACTAGAAATCTTCTGCGGCACCATTGAGTTTTTAGAAAGTACTACCCATGAAAAAGCTGTGCCCTTGCGTATGGGAAGCCGTGCCGCCAATGCAGGTGTGCTGATAGTCTGGGTCGTATTGGCCTCGATATCGGTAACCCTTAATTCATAGGTTTCGGTATTGTTCGCTTTTTGCCATCTAAAATCAACTTCTCTGGTCGTGGCGCTAATGTCATTGCCGACAGTACATTCAGAATTCTTATTCGGAAATACCAATAGTGCAGCCTCCGGTGGTTTAGGAGGATCTTTTTTCTTACAACCTGTAATGATGAAAAAAGCAGCCAAAAGCATCGAAAGTATTCTCATCGCTTTATTACTTTTACGGTTTTATCGACAGCATCTCCTTTGATTTGAAGATAATATATTCCGGATGTCAGATTTATCAAATCCAATTCGATTTCATTTCCGTTTACAGTGTATTTCTTATGTTGCACAAATCTACCATCCGACGTGAAAATTTTTATATTGACGATTTCGGTATTGTTTCCTAGAAATACGGTGGTAAAATCTACGGTTGGATTCGGAAATATCAGTGGTTCTTGCGAATTAAAGAAAACCTCTTCGTGAACTCCTTGGCATGGCAACTCCGTGAATACCTTTAAGGCATTCACACCTTTTTTCAGGTCCAACCGAATCTCAGCTTGACCAGTCTGAACGAGCTCTCCATTGAACTCGACCATATACAAATCGGCACCTTCCAAAGTCAGTAACACACTGCTACCGTCAAACGCCGTTTTTGAGGTCGCCGCCAAAGGTTCAGGTTCGCTGATCACGACCTCAAAACATTGTTCAAGGTAAGACAGTGTTCCCTCGGTAGCAATGATGCATATGGAATACGTGCCCGCCGCCAAATCAGAAATCGTATAAGAATCCGTGAAATTTTCGGTGCTATTGACACCACCACCAAAAACCGTCACTTGATAGTTTAATGCAGCGACCGCATTGATCGTAATAACACCATCATTGTTGGTTCTACACGTTTCTGTTTGCGCTGTCAATTCAAAGTTGTTGGGTGCAAAAAGTAGCACTTGACAACCATTGGAATCAACCGTAGCACCTTCTGGAGTGCCAAGACATAAATCATCACCATCATCAAAGACATCGTCATTATCATCATCGGGCCTAAACTCACCTTCTATACATATATCCAAAGAAAAAGCCTTCAAGACGCCACCATCGGACTCAGCCCCATCATTTACCTCCAAAACCCATTCCCCGAAAATCGATTCCCCATTAAAAGAACTCAAATTAACAAGTGGCTTTATCGTTCCGCTAATGGCAGGGTCTCCATTGCAAACCAAATCTGAACCTTCATCGTCAAAGGTGGCATTCAAATTATTCTCTTCACCACAGGAATTGGAAATTAAAAAAATCTTCGTGCCAGAAGGCGATGTCAGACTCACCGATAAATCTGACAAAAAAGTATGGTCGATTTCCAAATTCACATTGATATCGGAAACAATCAAATCTTCAAAAAAAGAAACCTTCGATGTTATCGTGGGTGTGCCAACAGTAGAAATCTCGAGTGGAAGATCACGGGCAAATTTGGTATCACAGTTGAACGCGATAGTAGTAAAACTGAAAGGCGTACCAAAATTTCCTTCCCCGCAGGCGTTGAGTGGTTTTACACGCCAAAAATAAGTGGTTTCATGATTAAGGTTTAACGGCACATAGACATTTTGAGGCTGTATGATGTTCTCTACGACATTTGAAAATGCCAGATCGGTGGCAATTTCCAATTCATACGATATATGAGATGGATCGGCCTCCCATTGCAGTTCAGAGGTCACCGAGGAATCGGTTGCACCATCCACCGGTGCTGTCAACACAACATCGGCGAAAGCACCGTCATAGATATTAAGATCTAGCGGCACCATCTTGGATACACTGGCAGAAGTAGCCATTATCACCACTTGGTATGCCCCCTCAGGCACATTCTCGGTATTCGAAAGAACGAGAGTTACCGTTGAATCTGTCATTAAGGTTGGCGGCGTAATGGAGACGACAAGGTTTTCTGGACCCGACAAAACACTAAAGGTAGTTTCTTCATCAAAACCAAGATAGGTCTCATAATCGAAAGAAGTGTCAACAGTATTTGGCTGACAAACATCGTATTGCAACTCTGAAAAATTCAAAACAATCTCCGATTCAGTTATTACAAAGTCGGATTGGTTTACCGCCAAGAAAATATTGTCACTCGCTTTAATCATAATACGGGCAGAAGAAGTAGGCGTGCCCGGTACTATAAAATTGTGCGACCCGTTATTTGGTACGTTCGACGCAATAGTCGTCGGAAAAGTAACGCCCCCATCGGTGGACAAAAAAACATCTACGCTTTGCGCATTGACCGGTGCCAAATTCGTACTTG
>Ga0114957_1005217_pt1 | contig 10855 bp, 12 predicted proteins | sample BantaG_FD_87175 | JGI IMG/M metagenome (GOLD analysis project Ga0114957, IMG submission 87175) | Marine algal microbial communities from Bantry Bay, Ireland - BantryBay_4 metaG | ecosystem: Host-associated > Algae > Red algae > Unclassified | place: Bantry Bay, Ireland | collected 2014-11-21 | reverse complement strand
GCGGTGCGGCGGCGCGGCGGCGGCGGCAAGGCGGCGGCGGCAAGGCTACGGCGCGGAGGAGCGGGGAGCCTGTTTGTGCGCAGGGGCTGTTGGTGCGGTCGTCGGCGGAGGGGAGGGGGTTTTTTGGCGGTGGCGGCGGCGGGGCAGGCGCTGAAGAATCCCGCCCCGCCGCCGCACCCGACACGTGGCGGCCGCCGCCGCGGCGGTGGCGGAGCGATCGCTGCAGGGGGAGTACGCGACAAGACCCAGTTTAGAAGGCAGTTGCGCGCCATCGCGGCAGAATAGCTTGTTCGCACCCCAGGACTCGACGCACTGTGGTACTCGGCCCAGGAGCGCAGCAGAGACCACGCCCACCTCCTCTTCGCCACTTGCCCAACATGGTGCGCCTCATCGAGGTAGACGCGGCACCGGAGCGGTACCTGCCACTGGGCCGGAACCCATGCCAGCCTGTTGGCCTCGTTCCGCGAGATGCATGCACGCACTGTGACCTTCCTCGTGCATCCGTTGTGCGCCAGCACTCGGGCTACTGTCGAAGGGCAAACGTCCACGTCGTCATTGACGTGCTCGCCAATCACTCGAACAGCATCCGCAATTTCATCAAGAAACAGCTCGGGCTGCTCATCGACTGCGGAGAGCACCGCCTTGCGCAGCTGGGGGTCAACCATCATGATGTCCTCGTGACGAATCCACCGCGACGGATCGTGGTGGTAATCGCCGGTGTCTCTGTAGCACGCCAAAAACCGAGACGCCGACCATAAAGAGACGTTAAGGTCGTGTGGGGCAGCCGCAGCACTTCGCCCGTGCTCGCGCACCATCTTCACGAGGCGCAGACGTGTCTCCAGGGACTTCTTGGAAGAACGACGCTGCAGGGGTTGGGCTCACAAGATGGCGGCGGGTGGATTGGGGGCGGATACGAAGGGGGCGGTGTCGGGGTCGACGAGAAGTGGTGGATCATGCAAATCAGAGTTGGAAAGACACAGCGGCCAAGCCGTCGACGAGAACGATCACCGGCAGGACCTCGAGCTTTACTCCCGCTGTCCCGCACATTCCTGCCCCTGCCGTCAGATTCTCTGCACGCCGAGTCGCTTGCAAGCCGCAGTCACTCAACCTGTTGCAACCTGGGCCAGTGCTGGCTCCGTGTGGGTGCGAGGCCCAACAAGCTTGGGCACCTCGCAGCTGAGCCCGTTCGTCACACCCTCATTAGGAATGACATGGACTACGTCAAAGAATGCATCCGAGCCAAAAGTGCGCCGAGCAGGACAGCTGTGGTAATGACGTGCCAGCAGCCGCTGTTGCTCATGAAAATATTCTGAAAAATACGATCTTGTCTTTGAACAAATCGGACGAGCCTGATACGGTACTGGCTTGTACAAGTATCTTGAAACGAAACGAACATGAAATTTCGAGCTGTACCATTGGTCGACACGCGAACGAAGCGCTTGGCATCGGTCAAAATCGACCAAACAGCAACAGACGGTGGCGATCGTCTGCCACGACGCAAACACGAAGCACATACACGACGCAAAGTGGCCAATCATCCTGATATACGACAATCATCTGACGCATGGCAGCACCCCAGGCTGCCACCGTGCCACGTTTTACAGCTTCGGCTCACTCCTTTAAGCCACTCATATTTGACAACCAGAAAACAGGCGAAGAAGCACCGAGAGGTGTTCTACGTCTCTCCCTTGACACACACGCGACGACGGTGTGGGAGGCTCAGCCTGGTCGCATGAGACCCGGTGGACCCGCCAAGTGGCCGCAAGCGAAGTGTGTGTGTCGCCGTGATACGTCACGGCGTTCCAAGTCGATTGCGTCGGCGTCCGTCTAGGCAAGAAGTGTCGAATTTTGGGTCACCTGTCATTCCCAACCTTTGCGTGGAGCGGCGATCGTTTCGCGGTGGTCGTTTGGCGTGGTCGTTTGTCAACAGGCGCGTTGTATGGTGCAACAATTGGGTGTCCTGCCGATGAGAGGGCCTGTAGCATAGTCCAGCGGGGCAGAATCAGGTGCCCGAGCCGTATTTTGGCTTCGAATAGAACTTTCGCGTTTTATGGTGACACTCGGGCTATCGAACCAAATTTGAATTATCTACGTTCGAGAAGGTGGTTCGAAGTTCAATAGGGCACGTTCACGTTTCGTGGCCTTCAGGACAGGGTGCTCTCAAAGTGTGGTGATGCACACATGTTCTTAGATAACGGGACTTGATCTCCGTTTCAGAGTTGGCAGTCTGCATTCGTGTTCTCAGGGATCTGAGGCAGGGTTGACACTAATGAATTGCATGCTTTAACCTAAATCGATTTGATACATATTTACTGTATAGATTAATCAGTTGCCGTTCTCCCGTTTTATATGTGTTTTTTATCTTAATGCTAGAAGGCTGCCGTCTCGGGTCTCGGGCGCTGCCTGTGGTGCGACACGCGTCTTGGTGGCTGATGGTGCGGAGGCGGGGGGGTAACAACGGTGGAGAGCGGCAGCGGGGGCGGCCTCGGCTACAGTGGTGGCTCCTCACCCACCCTCACCTTGCACTAGACGGACAACGGCGACCACCTCGGCCTCTCCGCTCTTCTCTCTTCCACCTCAGGATGACCGACGCGCCACTCAGTGTGAGGTGTAAATCGTCCACCACCGATCGAGGAAAGCCAGCACCCTCGGACCAGCCATGCGGCGGCGACTTGGATGGTCAGACACAGCCCGCAGTCGAAGTCACAGGCAGCAATAAATCCATTGATTCATTGAAATTTCAATATTTAATTGATTAATTATCGAAGCTCCTCTATGAGACGAAGACGAAAAGAGCCCCTCCAGCTGTCCCAATAGGGGCGCTGATTGGTCAATCTGCATGGATCCAGGTGGAGAGCTCGCCGGGTTCCTGACCGTCCGTTCTTCCCTCGGAGTGCGACACTTGGGTGATCTATGCTTTGATTGGTGGTTGGCAGACCAACTCTCCTCGCCGCGTTCTGCGGATGTCGCTCTGGCGTATTGTGTTCCGAATGAATTTATATTGGCGATTGAAAGTGTGGTTCCTTGCATAAAAAGGCCCGTCCAAGTCACGAGAGTGACGGGGCCCCCCCAGCCCGGCCTGGTTAGAGCACGTCTATCGGTGCGCCAAAAAGCCATCTCAGATGGCATTTTGGCGATAAAGCATCTCCATCGGATCCTCAAAATGCCATCCGACATCCTCATATTGCCATCGCCATCCCCAAAAAAATGACTTTTGGGGATGGGGATGGCGATGCGCCAAATGCCAGGAACCAATCATATGAGCCGAATCACCCCCGGTCAACAGAATCACCCAGGGTCCTGAGCAATCCACCTCTCCTTCGTGCCTTGTGATCCTGTCGTACTTTTCCGAGAAACTTTGTGATCACAATTCTGGCTTGCCACCCGGCCACACCGATAGAGATGCCGCGTCAGCGCCATCCCAAAACTGCCCAAAATATGGTACTTTGGCGACGGTGGGATGGCCCACCGATAGACGTGATCTCACTGCAGCTGTCCCCCTGCAGGGAGGTCCTGTGCGTGCCTGCTTTGCCTCCAGTGTGATTGTCCAATGCGATGGCTCAGGCTGGGTGGGGGGTCTGTGGGCCTTTGGAGCCTCCATCTCCACAGTGCGATGCCACGGTGCTGGTCAGCTTTGACAGTCCTCCCCGGATCTCGCGGCCCTTCGTGTTGCTTGGAAGAACGACAAGTATCAATATGCGAGAAAACCATAACTTTACATGCGTTTTCTGATCAATGGATTCGAGCGAACCACATGCGCATTTCTCGAAGCAGCAAAGCTGTAAGTCAAGGCAAGCGAGGCCACGCCCAGGAGCGCAGCTGATGATGAATTCGAGAACGAGGGCGGAAGAACAGAAAGACAGCAGATGCGGGCACCATATTTCGAGTCTCAATAAGAATTTGAACAGTTTTCACTGGTTGTGTCCGCTCCCCGGGCCAAGGGGATCGGACGGTTGTCAGATGGGTACAGATTGGCGCTGGCGCAGTGGTGGCGATTCGAGTGCCTGGTCCAAGTGCAAGAGTCTCTCTCGCATGGTCGGCTCTTTCTGCAGGGAGAAGCAGGGCACGGCGGGGACCTGGGGGGAGTAGGACTGAGGGAGCGCCGATTGTGTACGCGGGGGCGGCTGTCGGGGGCGGGGGGAGGGGCGGTTGCCTCTTCCATTTCTTCCGTGATGTGGCAGAAGCGGTCATTCGGCGTGTGGTTGGCGGGAGGGGACGCTCGGGCGCCGCTGGCGACGGCGAGAGGTAAAGGGGTTCGTTGACTTAGCGGAAAGGAGTGCAGGACGAAAGCAGTTTCTCAGCCAGAAGGCATGAAGGAAAGGGGCAGTGGGCGCAGAGGGACGGTCGAGGCGTGATGTGGCAGAAGCGGTCATTCGGCGTGGCTTGGGGGGAGGAGACACTCGGGCGCCTCTGGCGGCGGCGAGACGTTAAGGGGTACGTTGACTTGGCGGAAAGGAGTGCAGGACGAAAGCGGTTTCTCAACCAGAAGGAATGAAGGAAAGGGGCAGTGGGCGCAGGGGGACTATCGAGGAAGACTGGCCAAGGCTGGCCGTGGGTGGTGCTGTTTGTCATCGTGCAAGAGGCCAGGTTAAGTGCCTGTAAATAGTTTCGTTTCACATTCGGGCGCAAGGCATGCAAAATGCACTTGCAGGAGCTTCGCTAATAGCCTCCCCTGCCCCTGGGGGGGGGCTTCTATTGCTCTATAGATAAATCGATCCGAGATGTAAAAAATCGCAATTTTTTCCAACCCTGATCTGAGGGCGTGTCAGCGTTGGAAGGGTCGCGATGACCCTGAAAGACGAATAGAGTTACGTGGCTGAGAAGGACTGTCCTGCCATAAGAATCACAGGGCCCGGACGGCGCCTGCCCCTCTGCCCCCCCCCACCGCCCCGAGTCGCGCGCGGCAACCGCGCGCAGCGACTTCCGGGGTTTGACGCTGGTGATCGTGCCTTCGCGCCGTCTTCTGTTGCGGCGGCGCGTCCCTGCAAGGAAGATAACCGCGATATCGGGGGTGAAGTGGTGGCTCAAAATCGCGGGTAGGACCCCCCCTCACCGGTTCTCGGAGGCATGCCAGAACCCGCGATATCGGAACTTCTGGCTGACCATAATCGCGTTTTTTTCCGCGATTTTCTGGTCGCGATCGGTGGCAATTTGCTTTGCTGCGAGGCCTCCACGTGTTCTGCGTCATTGGCCCAGAGACCATCTCAGAGCACATTCTCAACCACAGCTTTCAGCCAGCTTGTATTGGAATGTCCGATTGCTTACAGCTATCTAATAATGCTAGCAAAGAAATCTTCGGCGGTCCTGGTGGCCGGGGCGTCGGCCCGCCGCGTTGCGCCCGCGTGGCCACCCGCACCACCGCGGGCGCGGATGACGTCCTCACCCTCTCCCCCTCCCACTCCCCTCGCGTCAGAGCTTGCACCGACGGCCAAGCCTGTAGTGACCTGAACCGCATCGGCGGCGTCGGTTGGCGAACGACCTGGCATCGAGCCGGTGCTGGTCGCGTCGGCCCTCGTGCCGGCCCGAGCAGGGCACACAGGGTCGGCGCTCGCACCGACCCGAGAGGAGCTCGTCCCTCCGAGGGCAAGCGAGGGTCTCGACTAAGCGGGTGCATCCTCAGAGCAGCAGCGTGCGTGCACGTGCGCAGCCTTGTCGTTCATCGCACGAGAAAGCAGGGCACACGCTCCCCAGGAACGCACACAGGCCGCCAAATGCGGCTCGTGCAGCTCCACGTAGATGATTGCCTGCTCCATGTCCTGCGAGTGCTGACAGCCGCACGTAAGGTAGCTGGTGAAGCACTCTTTGACTGCCGCTCGCACGATTAAACGGACAAACAGCACGCGGTCGGGGGGGATACCGACGGCGTCGTTTCCAAATACGGGCATCTTATTTTCAGGCGGCGGCGGTGCCGCCAGTGTTCCAGCGACCGCATGCGGGTCGGCGGGCAGGTCAAACCCGCCGCGGCCGTTCGTATAGGCCCGACCGCGGCGCCGTTGTCGGCAGCGGCAAAGAGTCTTGGTCGCCCCCCCCCCTGTGCTGCTTGCGGCGGGAAGTCGCGACGGTCGCGGCAGATGCGCGCGCCGTCGCGGGTCAGGTAAAACTGAAGGGGCTGGTGCGGGGGGTGCCTGCCATCCGCCGCTTGATGTAGCCAGGGCCCCGCCCGTGGCGTTGCCCTCCAGCCTGCTTTTCGCCTCCGGTCGAGGCCCGCGCGCCGGGGATTCCGGCGCTCCAACCTGTCGACGTCCACTTGAAACGGGCGGTCCCGATCCGGGCAGAGCCCCCGAGCCAGACCCGCGCAGCGCGGTAGCGCGTCCCCCACTTGGCGCAAGCGGGCGCGAATCCGCCAACGAAATTTCATCCGTGGCATGACCGTCCGAGTCGCCCGCCCAAAGGGAGTCCAGTCTCGCCGCTGGAGCCCTAGTCCCTTTCACTGGCAATAAACCTCCCAATGGGAGCCCCGCATGGCGGGCCGTCGCTCTGGGGGGTGGCACAGGTGCCCTTTTCGGCGGCGGCCGCGGAGGAGCCCGGCAAGGCGGTTGTAAACGATGCGCCTGCAAAGACGTTCTCGCTGGAGACGGGGGCGTTCGACGAGAAGGTGACATAGCGGGTGAAGGGGAGGATGGGCGTTGCGCCGCCGTTTTTGAGGAAGCGCGCCGACGAAGAGGACGATGGGCAACGTCGTCGGCGTCACCATCATTGGCTGCAAGGACGGAAAAAGCAGCGGCAGCCGCCGCCGCTGCAGCGACACTGGATTCCAAGTCTGAAAACGAGCACCATGCTCAAAACGCGGCCAAAAAGAAAAGCAGCACAATAGTGTTAGCGGAAAAATAACACCGGGGGCCGGACACGCTACGCGGTTGTCGCGGCTACACGAACAACTCAACAGCAGGTACAGGAGAACGAAAGTACAAACAATACAACAAGAAGAGCTCACAAACGTACGATCTTGAGCCACCTCGCGCGTTCGTTTTCGAGTAGACGGCATGGTACTCTGTGTCAGCCTGACACAAAGGTGCTGTTAGAAGCTTACGTGGACCGTACCGTCCAGAGCGGTGGACCCGACGGGGCGGGGAAACCAAAGGAAAAAGTGATGGCAAAGGTACGTCTGGAAGCAAACACACACGCGTGGTGCGTGGTGGAACAATCAAGCCGGGCAGGGGACGGGGGATGGAGAAGCGATCGGGATGAGGTGGAATGTGTAGGAAGGTGGGCTGGGGGGTGACGAGGGTGGACAGGATCTCGACAGAAAGCGGCGACTTGAGGGTGTGGGCGGGCTGGTGGGAGCGTGTGCCAAGTCCCAGCGTGTGGTCGTGTGGCAGGACAGCGTGTGGCTTTGGTGCGATCACGACGACGATTGCCCACTGAGTGAAATCTCCAGCCCGCTCGCTGGAAGTACGCACTTAAGCTTTCTGCAACCAATTCCTGTGACACCAGATAAATACAGCCATCCAGGAGCAAACCTGTGCCCAACCGGTGACAGGTGCGTGCATAGCTCGGCTCTGACGTTTCGGTGGGATTGCTCCGCGAATGCACATTAGTCCCCACGCATCGCCGATGCAGTCAACTGCATGATCCTCGACCCCCGTTCTGGGGAGGGAGTCATCAACGGGTCCGACTCCTTAGTTGCCACGACACTTTGGATCATCCGAAGGGACGCCGGGCCACACTGCAAACAGACCACCGCAACATTGGGTCACCCCACCCTTTTTGTGAACACCCTCTTGTCTGGTCACACCCAATACATCCATGCTCCTAGATCAGAGAGACGATAAGCGCTCCTCCAAGAACGTCTCTCGCGCATACAACACAAAATGCACCCCTTCTCGCTCCAGACTCCCGACCACCGCGTCCAGCGAGGCGGCTGGCGCGTAGTAGCGCACCCCGTCCGCGCTAAAAAAGCAATCAATCCCAAAGCGTTGCGCGGGGTAGCCGTAGCGCCCTTGCCGGTCACGCGTACTCTTGTTCCGCGTGAGGTACGCAAAAGCCATTGGTTCTCCATCGACAAACACAACGGTGTAGTGAAGCGCCGCAGCATAATTGGTCACAGGCACGTCCACCTCCTGACCGTCAGACCGCCGCCGCTTCTCCGTGGAATTAATTCGAAAAAGATAGTTGCGGCGGCGGTGATTGGTACAGTCCGATCCGGCCGGCCGCGACCCTGCCAATTTCCCGTCCACAAGCTTGAGTCGGAAGAACTTCATCGCCAAAATGGCGGCTGGCGCGTCCGCAACGCCAGCGAAAGCGAGCGCCTCCTCCATGCTCGCCAGCTCTGCGTCAGCGAGGTGGGCCACAGCAGAGCGAGGAGGCAGCAGGGTTACAGCGTCGCCCCCGCCCACAGATACCACGACGCTGCCGCGAGGGGGGCCTTCGCCCCGCGGCGCCTGGCCGGTTGCCTCGCTCCACTGCACCGGTGCGTACTTCAGCCCAAACGCCGTTTCCAGCTCAGCCTGAGTCCGTCGCATCAGGCTGGCGGTGAGGTTGGCGCTCGGGCTGGAGTGCGAGTGGATGAGTGGTCCGAGCTCCCCGATCTTACCCTCCGCCGGGAATTGCCACGAAACCCAGGCAGGCCTGCACGCGCGCGTGCTTGGCACGATGTCCAGCACAGCGGCGATAACTGACCGGCACAACTGCAGGCGCGCATGGGTACCGCGGTACACGTTGCGGTAGTACCGGTTCACTAACCGCTGCAGTCGACTCTCGACGTCGTCAATTTCCGGTGGGGAGAGGCCGCGGGGACGGAAGAGGATGCGGCACGCTTAGAACAGCGTCCTCAGCATTGCGTAGTGCGAGTCGGGGATTCGACCCGCCAACAGGACTTCAGCAGTCGAAACCAACCAGTACATCCAGTCCACGGCCTTGAATTACCGGAATTGGGTGTCGATGTTGCGTAGCGATCGAGCTTGGGCTCGGGGCATTGTGCGCCGTGCCCCGACCATCTCGCGGCCAATGAGCGCTACGGTCGCTGCAGGCAACAAGTAGTCCTCATCAGCTGTCCCCTCAACCGATACCGTACTAGCGAACAGCTTCCAAAGGAGAGGTGCGACGTTTTGCAACGGCAAATGCATCACGTCATACGGAGCCCTGGAGGGACCAAGGCTCCATGTGCGCGTCAGGTGCGGGTACGCCAGTCGCATTGCCCCAGACGAGGCAAAGAACAGCGAGTGTTCTTTGATCCCTGACAATTTGGAGAGCCGGTTCTGGAGGCCCTGCGACCGACCTGTCACCCGAGCCTCCTCCATCGCAGCAGCGTCACGGGCGAAGCTCTCGTCCGTCCTTCGCGGAACAGTGAACAGCAAACAGCACAGTTCCATGGGGACAAGTAGAGTCCACCGGAGGAAAGAAGTGGTGGTTGCTGGCCGCGTGGTGCACCCCGTGAAATTCACGACCCCGGTTCGACGAGTAGCCACCAGACCCGGTCGTATTGAGCAGCTTTTCGCCAGCCGACATATCCGTCGTGGATTGTACCGGATGGGCCCGCAAGACAACCGGTTCCGAAGTACCAGCGACGCGAACACCAGGAATGCCCCGCGCCAGCTCATTCAACACCTCCGCCAGAGGGTGCAGAAACGACTTCAGATCGACAGGCTGTCGAGGCCCGGGTGAACTGGCCACGACAATTTGACACACATTGCGCGTCCTTGCACCTGGTGGCAGGTTAAAAACAGTCACAATAATGGGCCAGCCCTGAAATCCTCCTTGGCGCCATGCCTCAAAACCGTCCGTGTAAATGCTGAGAGCAATGTCGGTGTCCTTCGTAAAAAGGCCAGCACGAGCCGCCGCGAGGAAGACAAGGCCATGGTACCAGCCCTGGAGTCCCTCCGTTTGCTTCCCGCCCGCACAGGTGGCGGCAGCCTGGCGCGCGCGGTTCATGCCGGCCATAATGTCAGGACCCAAAGTTGGGTCACTGAGCATATTGACGAGCCACCCTGTCAGCGGCCAGTATGCCATTTGCCGCACCGGCTGCCCATTGGCGGCTTACCTTGCAGCGCCGGAGGCATCACATACCGTCTCTTGTGACCGGGAGTGCGTGAAGGCGAGGCAGCCATTGACACAGCAGTCCACCTGACGCCGCTCAACATTGACTCTTGCTTCAATGAACTTTCTCATGAGGTACGGAGTTCGATACATAGCCTTGCATGCGCGCAGCTTAAGCAGATCTGCAAACACGCCTCCTCGGTGAGATCATTGTTCACAGAGTATGTAAACAGCGCCAAGTCTTCGGCGTTCTCTGCAAATTGAGTCACCGGAAGCTGTACCTCGTTGGAGCTTACACTGTCTTGGATTACAGGGTCAGGCAACCCAATAAGCTCCGCAGCAGGACCAGCTTCGCCGGCAGGCTCCTCCACGTCAAAAGCGGCGGGTGGCACGTCGTTAGAGTCCACAGACTCCCCGCCTGTACTCACCGCACTGCTGTCGCCGTCATCACCATCCTGATCCACATCTTGATCGGCACTGAGGGAGCTCTCCTCGCTGCAAGCAGCGGCCCGCCCATCAGCCGTGTGATCAGGTCGTGGTTGACAGTCCGCGCCCGCAGTCTCCCCCCCCCCCCTCCCCCTCAGAGCCGGTGGCCAAATCGGCCAGAGGCTCGTCCCCGTCCGTGTCCGTGTTACTTCCAGTGGGGCCCGCAGAGCCATCACCAGAGACACTTTCTCCTGTCAGCCGGCGCCGCTTGCTCGCCTGATGGCGGAACCATGTCCTCTTGGACACCAGACAGGGAGGGTCTTCACCGTCACCAGTACAGGCGTCGCAACTGCACAGGCGCCGGCTTTGAGTGGGGTTTTGGTGCCTGTAGACGGACCGGGGGAGGGCGTGAGGAGGACGGAAGAGGGGAGTAGCAGGGGACTGGGGGGGGGTC
>Ga0114957_1005215_pt1 | contig 10858 bp, 14 predicted proteins | sample BantaG_FD_87175 | JGI IMG/M metagenome (GOLD analysis project Ga0114957, IMG submission 87175) | Marine algal microbial communities from Bantry Bay, Ireland - BantryBay_4 metaG | ecosystem: Host-associated > Algae > Red algae > Unclassified | place: Bantry Bay, Ireland | collected 2014-11-21 | reverse complement strand
GCCGCACTCGCGGCGCGGCAGCTGGACGCGCGAGGAGACTGGGTATCGATGGTCCACGTGGGCCCGTCGGGGACCCCGGAGCTGATGGCGGTATTGTGGGCCGACCGGGACCGGCGCTATTTTTTGGCGTCGGCCGGGAGCACAGAAGCGGGCACTCCGTGCCAGCGGCTACGATGGCGACAACTCGTCGGGGGTGCGGAACGGGTGGCGGTGTCGGTACCCCAGCCCGCGGTTGCTGAGACTTATTACGCGTGCTGTGCACAGATTGACCGGCACAACCGGTGCCGGCAAGATGACTTAAGGTTGGAGCATAAGCTGGGGACCCACGACTGGTCACAACGCGTTAATATTTTCCTCCTGGGGGTATGCATCGTTGACGCCTGGCTCTTGCACTCGGGAGCGCCGGGACCTGCCTCCCTCAAGCAAGCGGCCTTTTACGAGAACCTTGCGTCGGGGCTGATCGACAACACTATTGACACGGTCGGGTGGCGGCCGCTCGGGCCGCGGTCGACGAGCGCGAGGATGAGGGCAGCCGCCGGAGCCGGTCCCCTCCCCAGTGGGGCGGTCGGCGAGGCGATGCCGCCGCCGGCGTACGGGGTGGGTGTGCATCTCACCCCTACAACTAAGCGGCGCCCTTCACCAGAGGGTGGAATCTCCCCGTTCCTGGCTCAACGGAGCTGCCGTGTGTGCAAAACCAACAAGAGCACGCTTGTGTGTTCGGGGTGCCGTGGCATTGGGGCGGCGGGCAAAAGTTACGTGTGCGGGCCCAAGACTGGTCGCAACTGCTCTGCCACTCATCTGCTGGAGGCCCACGACACAGTGCTGTGACGAGGGCGCGGGGGATCTAGGGACGTGGAAGATTCCGTTGGGCGGGCGCGGGCGCGGGCACGAGGCCCGCCCGGTGCGGGGGGTGGACCGGTGCGTGAGCGGGCTGGGGGGTGTGGCAGTTGGTCGACCGTCAGTCGGGCTCGGTTCCACGGCTGGCGCGCGTCTGCATGTCCGGCGTCAACGCTTGGGTGTGCATTATGCCTCGTAAGATCCCGCAGGTGGGTTGGAGAAGAAAACCAGGTTCCTTTTTGTTCAGGTCCCATGGTCAAGCTCACGTGGAAGCGCCGCAGATGCGATGACCGAACGGGCGCTTCACCGTCGGCTCCGCGCTCTCGCGTGCCGGATCTTGTTTGGATCCACTCAGTTGGTCATCCTTTGATTAATAGTCTCGTGTTCTTATGGGAATGGCGCACCTGTTGAGCAAGAATGACAGGGCCGGGAAACTTGGTGAGTGGCCTGGGGGAGCCTGAGTTGCCTGGACCAGAACGGACCCTTCCTGAGGTCATTTCTGAGCGGTTCTTTGATGAGAGCCACGCAGTGGTCACTCTCTGCCATATGGGACCCCGAGGATGGTTTAATTATCTGGCATCAGCCTGCATGGCCAACGAGAAGCGCAAGTATACCCTCCAAAGTACGATTCTCATATGAAGGAACGCTGGAATCGACGATTTCCTGACAGGATCAAATGATCCTTTTTCTTGGATCAATTGATCCTCGCTCACGGTAGAATAGACACTAGGTGGCTCAGGTTGTACAAGACCGGTGGGACGCCCAGCAATGAGTAGTGCGCAGAATTGGGCGTGCGCTGCGCGTCCAGGGTGAAGGCGGTGACGACGAGCTGGTTCATCTTGCCCAGGAAGTCACGCCCCGAGTTGGTGTTGGGCGTCATGGCTTCACCACCCGGAATAGGACGTTGAGGTGGGCGACCGGCTGACGGAACCGTGGAAGTAGCCAGCGGCGGAAAGACGGGGACGGCGGCTGCCAGAGAGATGGCTGCGCGACTCACCACTAAGCTGCGGTTCTTTTAGCCGCAGACGGCCAGTCGGAGCACCACCAGCAGCACCCACAGAGCTGGGGCACGCCAGACCTGGCACGGTTGCGCCCGTCAATGTGGGCAAGAATGGGACGGGACACGTGTGAGGAGGTGAGGGGGCACGGTGGAAAAGCGAACGGTGCAGAGCAGGCAGGCCGCTGCACGCGACGTGTTGGAGGGAGCTGCAGGTGGAGGCCCCGAAGGCAAATGACCAAATGATAGTATGTGCGGGTGGAAGCCCCAATGCTAGAGAGGGAGGCCCCAGAGCTACGCGACCACGGCAATGGGAGGAATCGACAAAAGGTAGGGGATCAGTGTGGGGAATCGTCGCCAGGCTGTGCGAGGACAGAGCGGCAGAGGAGCGGCAAGTCAGCATATATGCCTGTAGCTGGACGGAACCGGGTCAGAACAAGTGACACACACACACCCGCGCGGAAACACTCCGTGGCCCCAGAGCACGACACGCTCGGAGGGCATGCGCTGCACGCAATTAGGACCAGAATGCTGTGAAAAAAGCAACGTCTACGAGCGATACGCACGCCAGACGCCATTGCAATGCAGCCATATCGCCTTCCCACCGTCGCGCCGTCGCGCCGTCGCACCGTCGTTCCGTCTCGCCGTCGCGCCGTCCCGCCGCTACGGCGGCAGCAGAGGCGACGGTCTCCGAAGCGACGACAGCTGGTGCTGACAGCCACTGAAGACGCGGCCCGCGCCCAGTAGAGAGCAAGGACGCACTTGCGGGTGGCACGAACGCAGCGTGAAGTGGGACCGAGCGACGTGCGGACGCACGAGGACAATGACGGCGACCGCGGCGTCCACGGACGCCAAAGAGGTTGGCCACAATGACGGCCAACCGGCTCGGCGGCAGTCGCACTGCCACAACTGACACACCGCTGTATAATAGGTGTGAGTCCTGCCGCGAATAATTTTAGCTCGCTCAAACAGAGGGAGCGAAATTATTGAAGCGTCGCTGTGCTGCCGCAGTCTCTTGTCAAAAGCCAATTTCCAGGCGAAACGCTCTTGTATCAGCAAACAAGCATGCAGAAGACCCCGTTTGGCTGCCCGTCAACTTCGAGCAGCCCGTCAACTTGTAACAGACGTGAGTTAGTCGCTTGCACTCGTTGGTGAGGGGCGCTACTGCCAGCTATCAAACTTCATAATCCAGAGGCAGCAGCCGGGCTACACCTGTACAGTACTGTATCTCGAACGATTCATGTGGTGATTGCCACTCAATGGTCAGCCAGGCGCTCTTCCTTCGTGTCACATGACCTCGCATGCATGCTGCCCAGCAGGTAGGGAGAGAACGCGTGACAGTTTGACATGATACAAATGCAATTGGCCTTCTATGCTACCTCACCTGTTGTCTCGGAGGGCGCCATATGCCAGTTCGTCTGTAGACCCATCTGAATAAGCCACGAACATCAGATGTACAGAGCTGGACAGCTGTAGCCTCAGCTGGAGCCGCAACGAAGCGGTCTGTACTCAGCCTTGTCTCGTGAATAAACCTACGATATGTAAGAGAGTGACGGGATGACGCAGTCACTTTGCACGCGCACGGGGTGCTGTATCTTCAGCTACAGCTAGCCTCAATGGTACACAGCTCATCTGCGGAGGTATTTCGTGTCAGCTGTAGCCGTGGCCTCACGGCCGTGAGGCTGCACCCCCGAAATGCAGCTGCAGCCGCATGTGGCGCAGCATCTGTTGCAGCCCGTACCCGTGCCCAGAACGGCACATAAGGCCAGGCATTCACAACCGTCACTATGCGAACTGTCCCGGCATCCCTGCAACCTGCGCCACTGCAGCTGCTCCTGCGCGCCCAGCCTCGGCACACTCGTCCAGATCCATCTCTGTGCGCTACTCTTCCCCCCCCCGGCCTCGCACGGCGCCCGCTGATCTACAATGGCTCCACGTTCGTCTTCACGTCGCCCCACGCTCAAGTCCATTCGCTCCACAATCCGCTCCCTTCTTGCGGATTTGGTCATTGTCGGTGCTGCCCGGGAGGCGCCACTGTCGCTGATACCATCAGCGACAGCAGCTTGCACCACTGCGGACGGGTGGGCTATGGCTGTGGCGCACACGGCCATCTTGTTCGGTTCGCTGGAGCCTCATTGCCAGAGCAGCTCGCACTGGACGGACCATTTCGATGGCAACTTTCGCTCCATCCCTCAAGCCGATGAGGACGTTGATCGTCTAGGACGTGCCCTGAGCGGATGCTTTGGGCGGTTGGCGGCTTGGGGACTGTGCATGGGGCCGTACGATACAACGCGCCCCGGTTCAGGCATGCACGTCGACAGCGTGTTCAACGTCGGTCTTCTTCCGGTTTCTGCTGGCGACGCCGTTGCACTCCAAGCTGCCGATGCTGTTGTGCGGTACGGGCTTGCAGCATTCGCTGCACGAATAGTGCGGGCTAATTTGTCGTCGGCTGTGGCGACTGGTGATCATGCAGCTGCAGCTGCAGCTGTTTCCGGAACGGCGCAGCCGTCGGGGACGCCAGCTGACTCGGCAGCTACAGCGCTTCATCCTGCTTCGGCGACCTGCACGAGTGGACAAGATGCAGATGAGCCCGTGTTGCCGGCACCCCCAACGCTCATAGAAGCGAGGTCCGCCGCTGTAGAGGCTCTCATCAGCGCCACTGCGGCGGCGTTGGGGCGAAGGCCGCGGCACGAGCGGGCTCAGGCCTCCATTGCGCCTCCACCAACTCCTCCGAGCGGAACGTCGGCGCGCACATCCCCGGGGATGGCTGAGGATGATAGAGAATACTCTTCGGCAGCTGAAGACCACGATGCAGTCGGTCCCGCTGCCGCCCCCGCCGCCGACATCGCAGACATGCACACGGACACGGAGAGCAACAGCAGTAGCCATTAATGAAGGCGCAAAGCGCAGCGAGCAGCCCCGGTGCGTGTTACGTCAGACATTTTGTCCAAGGACAACGTAAAAAACCAAAGGGTACAGCAGCATCGCTGCAAACCATCCCGTGCAGGAGCACCACCCCCCCACCGCCTTGCACACACAGAATCTCCCTCCGTCAGACTCGCCACAACGCCCACCCCGTCCGCTCTGCCGGCACAGTCGACATCCCCCCGCCGCTCCGCCGCACCCAGCGCGTTCTTGAACGAGGAAGACATCGGAGGTGATTTGGCATTGGCCCATCTTGACAATGAAAGAGCCCGTGATCGCGACGTCCTCGTCCCCAACCGACCACTTGAGAGCAACAGGCAGCATCGCCGCAGCACAAGCGGCCTTCTGCTGGATCTTGGTGTCGTGTGGCTCAAATTTCTTGGCGTTGTCGCCCATGTAGAGCACCGTGATAGCTCCGTGGATCCCTTGTACAAGTCGGCGACACACCACGCCAGCACAGGCGCCGCTTCACCCGCGGGTCTGCGAAGGAGGCGGCGCCGTCTGCTGGTAGTATAGCGGATGAGCGATGGCGTCGCCTTGGGAGGTGATGAAGACGGTCTCTTGGTGGTCGCGGTAGTCTTGGGGTGACGGCAGTGTTTGGTATGGATAAGCGCAGCGCCGAGGTCCTTATACTCGCCAGACAGCGGGCCGAGCTGCAGCTGCTCTGTGGGTGCAGCTGAGCGCCTGCGGCTGCAGAGCTGCAGCTACAGCTGCGGATTGCCGCACGTCCAACCATCCAGCAATGCAGCTGCAAAGCCCTTGTTGCTCATGAGTCCGTGGAGACACCTCCACTGGGGCGGGCTGGCTGGAGCCATTGAAGGCACTCTCCTGGTTGCGGGATGACGGGAGTGATGCTCTAATAATCTTGACGGTCCTTCTTCTAGACTGCCTTCGTTCTGCCGAAGTTGGACAGCATTCTCAGCTCATCCGCACTGGACTTCGCTCGTTACCCGTCAATGTGGGTCGTGCTTCTCTCGGCGCTCGGCTCTCGTGACTGAGATTTCTGACTGTTGAGATGCAGCAGTTCCAGAAGTCATTGACACTTCTGAAGATCTCAGTCACTAATGAGCTTCGCCGCACATCCTGCGCTCGAGGATGCACCCAGTGCCAGGTTCTCTCAGCCGCTGCAACCGTCGCCCTGACATCGGGGGCACTGCTGGAGAGGCTGAGAGAGGCTTGCGAGGGCATCACCATCATCACCACCGCCTCCTACCGTCGCCGCCAGCCGTGCTGCAGCCTTCCTAGCCACCATCGTCGCCGCCCCCTTTCCTACTGTCATCTCCCGCCCACACCATCATCGTCGCCAACCCCGCACTCCACCGTCGGGCCCCCCCCCTCCCATAGTCATTGTACCCCCCGCCGTTCTTCAGCGTCAGTTCCCCCCCCGTCATTGCCCCCTCCCCCTAGGCGTCGTTGCCGCCCCGCCTTTGGCGACGTTACTGCCCCGCCATTGGCATCTTTGCCGCCCCGACTTTGGCGTCGTTGTCATCCCCCCGCCCTGCGTTGCTCCTGGCTTCCCCCCGGCGTGGTTGTTGACCCCCTCCCCGGTATTGTTGCTGTCTTCCCACCGATATTTTCTCTGACTCCCCCTTGGTGTTGTTGCTGACTTCTCCCCGGTATCGTTGCCGCTTCCTCCCCGTTGTTTCGCCACCATTTTTGTGAGAAGAGACAAGAATAAAAAATGACATACAAAACCGCGTTTGCATTGCTCTGACAGGGGCGTTGCTTTTTCCCTTGTCGAGCCGGTGAAAAAGGCTCTCGTTGTATGAAATGGTGCTGGTAACACCTCTTGCCACCAGGCACCTACTTCTATTTGGCCAGGGACGGCGCTCTTAGTCTAAGATGAGGCAGAGACTATGCCGTCAGCCGGTACGGAGGACTGAATATATTCAACAGTTTAAGTCCGTTGCTGCTGGAGAGAGCACCCATGCCTCAGAAGCAGCTGCTGATGGCGTGAGTGACCGAGTTACGGCAATTAGACACATGTTGATCACAGTAGGTGCAGCAACTGACTGGCCGCCGACACCAGCCGCCACAACGAGCTGTGCACGCGTGTCACGCGGACTTGCTACAATTTTCTCTTGTTTCTCGTCCCCTACAGCTGACGACAATTCTCTTCGTCTCAGTGCCCGGCAGCTGCTGATTCGGCCACTCTGCCGCTACTACTGTAGCTGCACTTGGAGTGCACCAGCCGGAGACACCATTTCCATATTGACTTGGAGGGCTTCGCGGCGCCACGTGCCTGTCCGCAGACAGCAGTGCTGCCCCTGCGGCTGACGCGCGGCTGTTTTATCACCGAACGTTTTCACTTTCCCCACTCCGCGCCTCGTTTCGCCACTCTGTAGCCTCTCCTTGTCCCCCACTCCACGATTTGCCGCTCCATGACCCCTCTCCTGCCGAAGACAACGCGTCTGTGACACGCAGGTAGCCCTGCTTCTTCTTCTGTCCCCCCGCGACGTGATTGGCATCCCCACGCCACCCCGCCTTGTGGGACATTGAATGCTGTGCCAGGTACTGACATTCTCTTTCCGTTTTACGGTTCTTGCCCGACATTGGCTCCCACTGTGTGTGTTCACAGGTGACTTCGCCATGTCGCATGTCCTGACCTGTTATGTCGGTTGTGGTGATCAGACGCGCTGTTCACAACGCACCAAGTGCTTTCCAAGACGCTACATGGACCCGTCGTTCCATCGAGGTCAAGTTGACGATCGAACAATGGGCGTCATGTCGCAGCAGTGGGAGACGGGCATTTGGGCGCTGGCTGCATTCTGTGCACAAGATGCCGATGGTTACGTGCTGGCGCAAGGATCGTTGTGGGGCCCGTGCCGTGGCTGTATTCGCCTCGTGCCAATCTTGCCTGATGACGTAGACGAGCTGCTCCGGGCTCGTTGCCTAGCTTCGGGCTGTGGGGGGCAAGTCGATGCCGTACCCGTCTTCTCCTACACAGGATTGCAGGACGCCTTCTTCGTTTTGCGTCGCTTGGCGGGCGGTATGGGGGTGCGTCCGTTCCTCCGCGACTTTAAAGAAGCCCAGCTGCAGACGCCGGGCATGCACTGCACGGGCAGCATCGCGAAGAAGGTTCTGATCCTCATCCTCTAGTGCGTCAACACCAAGAACAACGACGTCGACCGCGACGCCATCCACGTCCTCATTTTGCGGAGCTCCTCAGCGGACATGTACTTCCGGCACTGGCGCGAGATGATCGCTGCTGCGATCGTGTGTCCAGATGTTGTCGGTTGTGCTCCTGTAAACAAGTGCTGGAGGCTCCTGCTGCAATTGACGCAGATGCTGAACGCTGCCTGGCGCACTGCGGAGTCGGACAAAGACGCGGAAGTCCGGGAGGGTGCGGCCGCGATCATGGAGTTGACCGCCTATCTCATGGCCCCACTCTACGAGTTGCTCAAGCCTTTGGACCGGCTGACTGCCGACAGTGGCGTGCACACCCTCTACTTGCACGCGGCCGTCGCCCATTTGCGCGGCGAACTGGGTCGCAACCGGGCGCCAGTGGCGCACCTTTTCGATGATAAGGTGGAGGCTCACTTGCGGGCATCGTCCCGCTACGGGCCAACAATGCACCTCGTGTGCAGATCTTCACGGACATGACGGCATTAAGCGCGGTTACACTGCAGTCTGGCGGAAAGGGCAGGAGCCACCCGTCAGGCCTACGTTTTACCACAAGCATCGTCTACTGCCCCTGTCTGGCGGCACTTGCCGACAGCTTTGACGTGCAATACGACGCCGCATTGAGCATCGCCCGAGATGACGCCCTGTGAGAGGTCTTCACCATCGATGGCGGGCATTGCGCAATCTCCTTGCCTCTGGGCGACCTCGTGCACAAGAACGGCCGCCGGGCGGGTAGCAAGCCCGCCAAGGTGGCTCGCATGAGCAGCCGTAACAGCCCCAAGGAGCTCATCCGGCGTGGAATGCGGGCACAACAGAGCACCATCGTCATGTGCGAGTGCGGGGACATGACGGGAGAGTTGCCAAGCGAGGTGGCCGAGAAAGCTAAGGCCGCCTTTTGTCGACGCAAAGCAGCGGCTGAGGTGAAGGAAGCCAAGCGAAATGCGGCCCTGTGCCGAGCCGAGCAGCACCAGATGGACAAGGTCGGACGCACCGCTGCAGCCGGTGGCAAGCAGAATGCGCATGGAAGCGAGGGGTCAAGCAACGTGCGCACCGCCGTTGCTGACGATGGGGCATCTGAAGTAGGTGTACTTGGTCGTGTGCATGGGCGCACAGTCGTGGGCGAGCCCGTCATAGAGACGGGGACTCGTGGAAGCGAGGCGTCCGCGACCGCTTCAGGGTCTGTCGCGATTGCGATGGACGGTGCGGCGGCGGACGTCGGGAGCGGCGCACCCACAGTCGCGGGGGATGCACTGCACGTTTATGACGACGAGGACGGGGAAGCGGATGATGAGGCGGACGATTGCACCGCCACGCGCAAGGACTGCCACTTGCTGACGCTTTCCAATCTCGGCAAGTACATGCCGCCTGACGACATTGCATCGCTCATCTTCTCCTCGGATGGGGATCTGACGGATGTTCAGCGCGCCATCCCTGCAACAGTAGAGGCCAAGTTGCTTGACCATCTCGCTAAGCTCCAACTGTTCCGGCTGCGTCTGTGCACCAAGCCGTTTGCTCTCTGGTTGGTGAAGTCCAAGACGGACCATGCAGATGTACGCGAGGCCACTGACCATCTCATAGAGAGGCTGTACAGCGCATTGGAAGCGATAGGTGAGTGTACGTAAAGCGTCTGTTGTTTTTGCACGACGCTTGTGATAAACACAGCCCGCTTCTCAGCGCAGGTCCTCAGTCTCGCACCAGGACACGCACGCATTCTCGCGGCTTGCTCATCGTACATAACTGCCCGCCATCCGCCTTCTGCAACGGCCAGGCTGCGTAGGGTAGAGGTGAAGGCGGGGTGCCGATAGGTGCCGCGAGTCTTTCCCGACAGCCGTCGACAACCTGGCGGGTCTTCACCTATTGGCCACGTGTCGCTTACGTAAGAATCTGGGGATGACCATTGGAGGGCCTGCCTCTAATACTACGAGCGGAATGCTACCGCCAATGATGCTTTAATGGGGTGCCGCTTTGCACTTCTTTTCTTTTTGTGCGCGGCACGCGCGTCAAGCGAAGCGATCGTGGCCATCTCTATTGCCAGTCGTATTCACAAGTGCGACATTCCAGGCGTCGGTGCTGGTCGATTCTCCTCCATTTGCAGCGCGTCCAGCGCACGCGCATGCTGCTTCTGCATCGAACAGGCACGCTTTTGCTTTTTGTGCAGCACGCCACGCACAGAACAACTAGGTTTTCTGCTGTCCGGGGCCCGCCTTGGTGAGCATAAGTACACATGGACCGGCATTCATGTCGTCGACTAGCCGTACAATCCTCCTCAAACGCCGACGGCAGAGCATCGGGTCGGACTTTGTATACCAAAAATGTGTTCCAACGGGTCGATACCACCCCCCGGACCCAAAACTTTTGTCCCGTAAGGAACATCGGTTTGGACCCACTGCGCTGGGTGGGGGGCCGGCGCGCTCCGGGGCGGACGGCTCTGGCGCGCGCGCCTGCCCGTGGACGCCCGCAATGACATTAAAATAAAAACCAATGCAGTGCATGAAAAATATAACCACGTGCCAAGTGAAGCGCGACGCGGCATGCTTCAAGTCTAGATAATGCTCCAGAACTTACTCAAATAGATTGTCTTCGATCACAGCACAACTCCAGGCCAGGGTGTTTTCGCGTACGCGCTTTCAGTAGTCAGTGGGACTTCATCACAAATATTTACCTTGCTCGTTCCACATGATGGCATCCTGACGTCTCGGTGGGGCGACGGCGTCCCACGATCGCCGCCGCGCGCGGTCGACCGCGTGGTGGGCGCGACCGGTCGCGCCCACCACTCCAGCGGTGACCGCCGGTCCGCGTCGCCGGGCCGCTGTTCCCCCCGCAACACGCTGCCTTGGCCGCGGCCGCCTCGAGAGCTCCCGCCCCCACCGCCGTACTTTGCCGCGATGCTTGCCCGTGCGGCTACGGCCGCCTTGCGGGGCCTCCCACCCCTCCCGCCACCCGCGGCCGCCGCCCGCGCCGCCGCCGGCGGCGGTC
>Ga0114957_1005214_pt1 | contig 10859 bp, 9 predicted proteins | sample BantaG_FD_87175 | JGI IMG/M metagenome (GOLD analysis project Ga0114957, IMG submission 87175) | Marine algal microbial communities from Bantry Bay, Ireland - BantryBay_4 metaG | ecosystem: Host-associated > Algae > Red algae > Unclassified | place: Bantry Bay, Ireland | collected 2014-11-21 | reverse complement strand
GTGAAATCTAAGACTATGTAGGTTCATTGGGATACATAACTTTTCGCTCACCATTTTCCCTTTCAGCGTCTTCTTTGAGCCAATTCTTTAACTCTTCCATAATTGTACTATCGACATAGGAAATTTGTCTTAAATCAACAGTCACTGCATTACCATTCATATTTGTGACCCTAGTTAATTCTTTTGAAACTTTAGGTATATGAAGAAATGTCGCTTTACCTTCCATTACTAACTGCACTCCCTCGTTACCATCTTCTTCTTTTATATCTAACTTCATAACTTCAGACATTAAAACAAATAAAGAAACAACAAAACCAACGACAACCCCAGTTAAAAGATCTGTTGTTGTAATAAGTCCAAGAGTTAATAGAAAAACAAGAGCTTCTTTTTTATCCTCTTTGATCATTGCTGGTATGCTTTTAATATCTAATAGCTTCAGCCCAGTATAAATTAAAATTCCAGCAAGAGCTGCAATTGGAATCAGCTCCAAAACTTGAGGAAAGAAAAACACAAGTAGAACTAACCAAATACCATGCATAACAGCTGAACCACGAGTTTTTCCTCCTGATTCAATGTTAGCACTACTTCTTACAATAACACCTGTGAGTGGAAGTGCTCCTACCATCCCCGCCACAATATTCCCTAGCCCTTGAGCAAAGATTTCTTGATCGTAGTCAGACTTTTCACCTGATATTTTATCAACAGCATTAACGCATAAAAGGCTTTCGGCACTTGCAACAAAAGCAATTGCTACTGCTGAGAAGGCCATACCAAAGCTGAAGTTAGAAAATTTATCTAAAGATATAAAATGAATCCCTCCAAGTATGTCATCTGGGATATGAACAAAGTCAATGTTCAAACCAGCTAGGTTTGCAACAGTCGCAGCAGAGATAATGGCAACGAGTGGCGCAGGGCACTTCTTATTTAATTCTGGAAAGAACTTTTGCCATAAAAAAATTATCAACACCACTGCAATTGCAAGTCCAAATGATACTTGTGCAGCTCCGGTTTCAAACAGGTTAGTTAAAAAAACTCCAGGCAATGCTACAATATTTTTTAACCCATTCCCCCCTGGTTTATTGAGAAGAGCAATGTGTAATTGGCTTATTAGAATTAACAACCCAATTCCTGCTAAAAGCCCTTTAATCAGAGATGGAGACATTGCCCTAAAGTATTGAGCAAGCTTAAATCGATACATTACAACTTGAAATGCACCTGCCATTATCCCTAATGGAACCAAGGATTCGATGCCATACTTTTCAACAAACTGAAACACCATCACAGCTAACCCTGCAGCAGGACCACTAACTTGAAGTGGTGACCCCGCAAATGCTCCAACAACGATCCCACCAGTAATACCTGACAAGAGACCAACTATCGGATCAACGCCTGAGGCAAGAGCAATACCCATACATAATGGCAGTGCAACTAAAAAAACAACAATTGATGCTAAAAAATCGTTGTAAAAATCTCCTTTAAAGTAATTTTTCATTATTAGAGAACCTCTTTTAAGTTAAACGTAGATATTGCTTTGGCGTTAACAAAATCATAGACCCAACCTGAAATATTGATTTCGTCTTTATCATACTTTGCTTTAATGAAGTCATAACTCAACAAGTTTTTCATTTGTCGTTTTACATTCTCTTCTATTAATAACTCTAGAGACTTTGCAGGTTCGTGCTCTTTGATCTTAGCAAATACTTCAGTATCAAATTGCTTTGAGACATTTTCTAAATGATGGTGAATACACTTATGCCCTTTGAGTTGATCAAGGCTTAAAATACCACCCATTGCTCCACAACTTACGTGTCCACAGATAACAACTTCCTTTATACCTAAAACACTTATTGCATACTCAATGGTTAGGCTTTCACTTGATGATGTACCTTCATCATAAACAGGAATCAGATTCCCTGCATTTCTGATAACAAATAACTCTCCCCCACTTGTTTCAGTGAATTCACTTGGGACTAACCTCGAGTCTGAGCAGGTCACAAATAATGTAGGAGGCTGCTGTCCGTCTTTTAACTTCGCGTACTTGTCTTTTAATCCCGGAAATTTATTTTCTCGGAAAGCTTCAATTTTTTTTAATAAAGTACTCATAATAATGACTCCTTTGTTTTATGTTCAATTAAATATTAACTTACATTAGTATCGCTCTTATTATCGAATTGATAAAGTTGATAATATCATTATTATACATTGATATTATCAATGTATAATGAGAATATAATTCTACTGTGAAATGGATAAATTATCACCACTTAATCTACTTTAAAACAATCGCCACCGTCGGTACAATCTCAGCTGCCTCAAAGTTTTTAAATGTCGGTCAACCAGCTTTGAGCTCCCAACTCAAAAGCTTAGAAGAATATTTTGGAGTAAACCTTTTTGATCGAAAAAATAGAAGGCTCCACTTAACAGAAGCTGGGCATGTAGTCCTAGAGTATGCTAGTAAAATTGATGACTTAGGGCAAGAGCTGGTCCAAGTGATTCAACGAAAATCATTTAGCTCCGAAGTTAGTCCTTCACTGAGTATGGGTGTGTTGGATAGTATCCCTAAGCACTTGATTTGCGATATTGTTGATTTTGCTCACAAAAAGACAGGTTGCTACCTGAGTATTTTTGAAAATACTAAACCAGCATTGCTTAGAGAGCTTGAGGCTCATAAGATTGAGGCCATTATCTCAGACCATGAAGCAACATCGCTTGAAAGAAAGAAAGTAATCTCTAAACGAATTATTAATCGGCCAATATCTGCTTACGCCTCACCTGAATATGCGAGACTTAAAAGAGGGTTTCCTCAATCTTTAGAAGGAGTTCCATGTATCGTCCCTACAAGGCATTCCAAGATCCGACATGATATCGAGCATTTCTTTGAATTGAATAATATCACTCCAAAGTATATAGCTCAGACCCAAGATACATCGCTCCAAAAAATATTATCAGCCAAAGGAGACGGCGTTATATTTCTACCCGTTTTTTCAACTAAAGAGCTTGTTCAAGAAAAAAAATTAATTGCACTCGGGAAGCTAAGAAATGTATATGCCGAATATTACCTAGTTTATTCTAAGAGGTTTATCCAAAACCCAGCTTTAGATTTAATTATTAATCAAGATTTTCAAAAAATGAAATTAGGGTGAGTATCTTCATAAAGAGACCAAATTTACTAATGGCATAATTAAAAAAGTTATATTATACACAATGTATGATCAGTCTTTTAACTCTTTTTGATGATATCGCTATGACTCTTGATGATGTAGCGGTAATGACCAAGATGGCAGTCCAGAAAACTAGCGTCTTAATGTCTGATGACTTAGCTGTTAATGCAGGAGTTGTCCATGGAGTGAAGCCTAACCGTGAACTCCCAATGGTCAAAGCCATTTTTTTCGGAGCACTGCTTAATAAAGTTTACTGTATATTTGGAACTTTAGTTTTAATGGCACTGTATCCACCTGCTATTAATTGGATCATGTTTGTAGGTGGTCTCTACCTTTCTTATGAAGGTGTACACAAGATTCTTCATAAAATTTTTCACAAAGATACTCAACAAAAAAAGATTCAAACGGCTTCAGAGGAAGACAAGGTTCGTGGTGCTATACGGACAGACTTAATCCTATCTATTGAGATAATTGTGATTGCTAAAAGCACCTTATCTGGAAGTTTTTTTAATCAGATTTTAAGTTTGATAGCAGTAGGCTTAATTGCCTCAATTGCAATCTATGGATTAGTGGCAATTATAGTGAAAGTAGATGACTTTGGACTCTATTTAGTAAAAAGAGGAAACAAGCGACTGGGGATGACTCTGGTTCAGTCAATGCCCCACTTCATGCGTGCCCTCGGTGTTATTGGTACTTTGGCAATGCTATTAGTAGGTGGTGGGATTATCATGCATATTTTTCATGCTCCTTACTACTTAAATGAGCATATACAAAACCTAATTGCTGGAATCGTCTTAGGCTTGGTTTCTATAGCGCTTTTAAAGATAGTTGAAAAAATATTTAATATTTCTCTCTATTCTGAGTAATAAAGAGCTAAATAAAAAACTCATAAATCATTTAAATCCATAATTTATGTTCTATAATCATTAAAAAAATCAATAGCAATTATACAAAAAATTGATAAGGACTTAGAACGTGTATAACAAACAAAACCTCAGTAGTGACTTTTTCTCATCTATAATTGTCTTCCTTATCGCGTTCCCCCTTTGTCTTGGAGTGGCCATTGCCTCTGGAGTTGATCCAATAAAGGGAATTTTCACAGGGATAATTGGTGGTGTAATAGTTGGGTTATTCTCAGGGTCTCCCTTACAAATTAGTGGACCTTCCCCAGGCTTGGCCGTGATGGTCTTTCATGTTGTAGATAACTATGGTCCTGAATCTTTAATCCCTCTTGGAATAACTATAGGCCTGTTTCAAATGCTCACTGGCTTCTTCAAAATTGCCCATTTTTTTCAAGCAACCCCACCTGCTTTATTGAAAGCAATGCTTTCGGGGATTGGAGCTCTTATATGTATGGCCCAGTTTTATATTTTATTTGATTTAAAAATGAGCTCAAATGGACTCGAAAACCTTTCAGGTCTGCCTAGCATCTTTATGAATGTCCTCACTGGGAACCTTAGTCAAACTCAAATACACTCAGGTTTAATTGGTTTGTTTGTTATTGTTTTACTTACCTTTTGGAATTATGGGAAACATAAAATTTTTGAACTTCTTCCAGGACCTCTAGTCGCAACCTTAGGAGCCTCCTTGCTCACTTACTTCCTAGCTTGGGAAATTAAAATGATTAGTCTTCCTTCCGATATCATCGGCCAAGCGTTTAACCTCAATTACTTAAGCGCTATAGGATCCGTCGATTATAACTTTTATCTATATGCTCTAGGTGTTGCTTTTGTGGCCAGTGCAGAAACTCTTCTTTGTGTAAGTGCAGTTGATAAGATGGCCAAGACAACATCAAACTACAATAAACAGATTATTGCTCAAGGGCTTGGAAATATGACAGCAGGGTTCGTTGGAGCTTTACCTATCGTAGGTGTTATTGTCCGAAGTGCTGCCAACATAGAGTTTGGAGCCAAAACACAACTATCTTCTATCCTTCTTGGTATTTGGATTGGAGTCTTTTTACTCATTCCTTCTGTTTTGGGATACATCCCAATTGCAGCACTTTCAGGACTACTTATTTATACAGGAATTAAACTTTTCGATTTCTTTCATATTCTTGATTATATCAAAAACTATAATAAAACTTCGTTAATATTCTTCTCTACATTTTTGCTCACAATATCATTTGATTTATTAACAGGTGTTCTTAGTGGATTTGTCATTGCTGTTTTTATTTTAGTTTTTGATACATTAAAGTTCGACCTTGAAGTTCAAGAAGATGGAGAGAATAAACTTTTAAAATTTCACGGAAAACTTTCATTCTTAGACTTACCTGTTATTTCTAAAAAACTTCAAGGGCAAGATTTAGATGGAATAACAAACCTAGAGATTTGCTTACAAGAAGTGGAGTACCTAGACCCTGCGATTACAGAACATTTCTCAGAGCTTAAAGATAAGATTGAAGCTCAAGGGAAAACGATTGAAATTCATTATAATAAAATGAAAATTCATTAAATCTTAAAGTCTTCACAAGCACTTTTGGGTGTGGGATTAAGCTTATCCTCTTTTGCCTTTTGGACTTCCTTTGTCATAAGGTAGATAGCTTTCATTTTATTAATACATCCGGCAGCAAAGTAATCATCCCCGCTATTAAAACTTCTCGAACGTAAATTAGCTTTAATAATTGATGTGCATAGTGACACGCAAGGCTTTATATTTACTCCAAACTGAGGCAGGTTTTTTATTATATTCACACTAGAGCGAATTGATCTAGAAGCACTTTGTGTTCCAGCAGGAGCTTTATCTAAACCAGCACTACACTTAAAGCCGTATTTCTGAGCAACTAAACTTAAATCTTTTGCGCTCAGTTCTATTTTTTGAAAAGCTTCATCCATAATATTAGCATCAATTTTTTTATTTTGAATAATAGGTTCTTTTTCAAAAATAGTTTCTACTTCTAAATCACTAATACTTTTACTTAATAAATGATTTAAGTCACTTGAGACTAAGTTTTGTTTAAATTCACACTCAAGAGAATTTTTAAACTTATCGAAGCTACCTTGATCCCAGTTCATAGCCGCTAACTTATCTCTATGGTTTCTCACAACTGGAAGCTTTCGACATATACCTTCTTGCTCTTTGTTTTTTGAAAAGTCTTTATACCACTGTTCACTTTGTATTGTTTCCATTGGCTTTCCCGCGGCATTATCAAAGACTTTTTTACATAACTTCATTATGCTTGCAAACTTATCCGCAGACATATTCTTTATGAGATATATCCCTCTACCAACAGCTGAAGCACTTTCCTTATAGCCTATAAACTCTGAAACTTTGTTTAAACGATCCATCACAGTATCGTTGTCAGGTTGCCTCATCAGAGGGAGGTTTTTCATTCCAGAAAAAGTTTGATTTACAAGAGATGCAATCATCATCTGCTGCATTGTTGGTCTTGGATTCTCTAAGTTTACTTTGACTTTATTATAAGCTCCACTATGACTCGCATTTGATTGTATCGCAGTATGTGGCGTAAACGACGATGTCACACTTAATACACAGCCATACTCACTAAGCTCTAAAGCAGAGCCACCACTAAAACAACTTTCATCAATAATACCTATCTTAACTCCCATTTTTTTGAGCTTATCAAGATATGGTTTAAAATTTGCGACAGGATATTTCTGATTATTTGCCAAGCATACAGCATGCCCTATTTTTTTAGATTGATTCAGACCATACTTAACAGGACTACTAATATCTCCAGGATACCCATGTGCTGAAATACTAAAGAGGAACTGACATTCTTCTTTATCACAGTCTTTATTTTCATATTTTTTTACAACCTGGCTTAACTGATTTTCCAAATGTGCTTTATTTCCAGGAGCATTCTCATTAAGAACTCGTTCTTCTTGATCAGCAAATGAGGAGAACTCTTCAAAACCATGAGCTTGTGCTTGGTTTACGAGAGAATTTTTAAATCTTTTCAATAGCCTATTATCTCCACACCCTCCCCCAAATGACATCACACTATTGGATTGCGTCCATGCACTTAACAATGTGAAATACGAAAAGAGGAGAACTACTTTAGACACTTCTTCTCCTTAATAAGTAAAGGTGAAGTACTTTTTATATTTTGCTTTTCTTGCTTGAGAATATTTACTTTTACCAAGTCTCCACGCGATTGCCGTGAGTTTAGAATAGACTTTATCTCAACAAAAGCGACTACCCCAATACCATAATCTATTTTTTTTAATTTCTTACTATTTTCGATCTTAATATAAGACTCTGATAATGTTCCCGGTTGAGTGACTATAAAGCAGTTGGCGTTAACACATTCAAAGTCACCGGCCACCTTGAAGTGTCCACACTGATCTAATGCAAACGTTTTTAAAGTTAGAATTAATAAAATAGGAATAATTATTTTTCTCACTAAACTCACCAGCCTCCTAATTATATTATCGGCTTATTAGCCCTCAAGTCTTAAGAAATGGAGAGGTTCACGCGAATTAGCGACATCAAGACACAGCCTTTTGCTCAGGTATCAAATAACCTGTGAAATTTTTACCCGCCTCCCCTTTTCTTAATTGTTAATAATTCCCATGAGTGCTACTCAATCAAGTTATGAACATACTCAGCGTGCTATTATTTCTTATGATATCTAATGCACATGGCTTAGATAATACGAACTCATTCCTACTCAAAAGTTTGGGGTATTCTACAAAGAAGCTTATTAAGTCCTACTCTCACCTCAATCAAAAGCAAGCCGCTTCAACTATCTTAAACTCATCTAAAGGTTTTCAACCTATTGAGTTCCCTTGGCTAGATAAAACTAGCTATATTTTAACTCACAGCAAGTGCTTTAATCGAAGGCCAAATTGTAAGAAACAAGAAGTACTAGAGAATATTTTTAAATATAAAAATTCTTTAAAAAAAGTTCCAGGATTCAACTGGAAACGGCAAAAAGATTTCTACAATATTAAAAGCCTTCCGCAGCTCAAAAGCTTTCTAGAAAACCCAACGAGAGGTTTCCAGGCAAAGTTTAGAAGAAACCAAGAAACACTCTTCAAGACAGAGATTTTAAAATATTTTCTGAACTCTAAGAATACATTCAGACTAAAACTCGCATTATTTTTTCAAAACCACTTTGTCTCAACCCTCAATATTGTGAGAAGCCCTCAGTATATCCTTCAGCAGTTTAACCTTATCAACCAACAGTTAATGGGTAACTTCAAGGACTTTGTATCAGAGATCACTTTAGACCCTGCAATGCTTCTTTATTTAAATGGAAATAGGAATTTCTGTAAAAGAGATGAGAGTGGTGAGTGCATTGCTCCCAATGAAAACTATGCGAGAGAGTTATTAGAGCTTTTCACCCTTGGAGCAAGCAAGGAAAACGGTATTGGTAACTGCTATAGCGAACAAGACATAAAGTCTGCTTCTCTGGCATTGACAGGGCATCTCATTAGTCCAAAAACGGGCAAAGTTCAATACAGAAAAATAAAAAGTGATTTTAATTTAAAAACAAAGAAATTCCCAAGAAAGAGTATTTTCCAAGAACCATGTCACGTAAAAGGTTTTTCGAGGAAGATACCCTTTAACAAATCAAGCATAACTAACACAGATAGCTTGATTGAAGTTTTATTCGAAAGAAGAGGTCAGCAAATCGCTTACTTTATAACTGAGAAAATGTTAAAGGAATTTATCCCTTCATCGACTCCCGGTTTTCAACAAGAAGTTTTTAGGATTCAACGAGTTTTTTTCAAAACAAACTTTAAATTGGAATCACTTTACCAGGGAATCCTTCAAAGTAACATTCTTGTCGACAGTCAAAACGACTTTACGATCACTCGTTCTCCCTTAGAACTAGCGATGGGGCTACTTAAGTCATTTCACATCAAAATTAATTCTCAAGATAGACTCAAAAAAATTAACTCATATTTAATCGACGCAGATCAAAACCTTTTTAACCAAGGGGACGTTAAAGGTTGGAATACAGGAGAGGATTGGATAAACATGTCTTCCCTTACGTATCGAATTGCTCTTGCAAAATTTATCTTTGATGATGTTTTACAAAATAAATGCATCGAAAATACTATTTCTTTCAAAAAAAATCTCAATCAATACCTTTTAAGTCAAAAGATACATTCAAATAAAATCTTTAAATCTTGTAATGATTTATACAAAGTTAGAGATTTAATTATATCAAATAATCAAATTCAAATGAGATAAATATGAAAAGAAGAGACTTTATAAAACTTACATCATCAGGCTTGCTAGCGGCTGCAACCCCTTTTCATTCTTATGCTTTTGATCTTTCTGACAAGAAAAAGTACTTATTCCTTATTGAGCTATCAGGTGGGAACGATGGTTTAAACACTATTGTTCCGTTAAATCAATACTCTGACTATCTAGATATCAGGCCAAATATTCATCTTCAAAGCGATCAGTTAAACAAAAGCTTTCATTCTCAAAGTCAAGAGTTTGCCTTTAATCCAAACCTGTCTTCGTTATTCGAATTATACAATCAAGGTGACCTAATACCTTTATTGGGAATTGGAGTTAAGGATTCACTGGGATCAAAATCTCACTTTAAAGGACTTAATATTTGGAACAGAGGTTCGTCTGATCTGAAGAATGAAGGTTGGCTCACTCAGGTAAATAATAACCTAAGCCAGATTCAATACCAGAATGCTTCTTCCTTGATCATCAGACCGTTCAGAGGAACCCCCTTAGATGGTAGTGATGATACTTCGATTGAGATTAAGAACTTAGAACATTTTAAAGAGCATCAAGGTTATATTCGAACATTATCAGATAATAACTCTAATCCAAAGTTTAGAAAAACGATTGAGTTCATCAAGAAACTAGAGATTGATTTGAATAGTCTTCCCGGGAGTGTACGTAAGATTAACTTTCCTGAAAGTGACTTTGGTAAAGATATCAAAACAGCTTTAATCCTCACATCACAACCTAATACACATATACCAATTATCAAACTTAGGCTTTCGGGCTTTGACACACATTTTAATCAACTAGATAGACATAAAAAATTAATGACTGAATTAGACTTAGGGGTTAAATCTTTAGTTCAAGCATTAAAAGAAATGGGAATCTATGACAATTCTCTCATCTTTACCTACTCTGAATTTGGGAGAAGGCCATATGAAAATATTAGCAATGGTACGGATCACGGAACATCAAATGTTCAGTTCTTGATTGGTGGAGGGGTACATGGTAGTAGAACATTTGGATACTACCCTGAACTTCTAAGCAATGACAAAGATAAAAACTTAATGACCCATTTAGACTTTAGAAAAATTTATGCTTCAATCATTAAAGATTTTTTCAACATCCCTCTTTCTGATAAAAATATTTTTAATGATCGTTTTTTCCTACATAAAGATTATTATGATCCCAGCTTAAGCCTTTTTTAATGCTTTAAATTCATATTTTTAACTTAAAAGGAGTTTTAAAAATTATTCACTATGTAACTCCAAAGGCTTCTTTGCTCTAGTAGTGTAAGTATATCTCGATGATAAACAAGATTTGATTAGAGGTGAAAGTCATGCTATGTACTAGAAGTAATATTAAATTAAACATAAAGAGGAAAAGCATGAGAAAACCAATTGTTTCATTAGTTATGGCCTTGTTTCGCTCTTCGCTTTTCGTAGTGGATACTTTTCTTAAATCTGAGTAACCAACTGTTAAAGTCTGCCTAAAGCAGACATAGTTTTCAACTTTATTAGAATTAAATTGCAACTT
>Ga0114957_1005213_pt1 | contig 10859 bp, 11 predicted proteins | sample BantaG_FD_87175 | JGI IMG/M metagenome (GOLD analysis project Ga0114957, IMG submission 87175) | Marine algal microbial communities from Bantry Bay, Ireland - BantryBay_4 metaG | ecosystem: Host-associated > Algae > Red algae > Unclassified | place: Bantry Bay, Ireland | collected 2014-11-21 | reverse complement strand
GCACAACTTCATGGTGCCAACGAGAGTAGCATCTTTGTGCGTTCGTAGCTGCCACATCGCCCGATTTCCCACTCAGATGGGGTGGAATGGCCGATTCTGGCAGGGCATCATATGATGCCCAGACGAGCATCATTTGATGCGAATTTGCGGTAGAATAGACACTAGGGGCCATTCACTTGTAGAGCATGCTCTCCAAGTGAATGGCACATAAGCGAGTAATGACTGTACAGGGGGCGTGCTAGAGAAGTGTGCTGGCGTCTTCGAAACTCGCCTCAGTACACGATATTTGCGCTATACTGGAGGGCGATCTTTCACAGTGTGGGCTTATATCAGTATAGAAACAAGATTCACATTTAAGCTTCCTGGTACACACTGACACTGCGTCAACGACGTGTCTGGGGCATCAAGCTGGCACGGGACGGAGTCACGTGGAGCCCTCCAAGGACTTCTCGGGCCACGAATGCGGTCGCCTCCCGACGCCGAGAGTGGCGAGCCAGATGAGCCCGACGTAGCGCCCTACGGGACATCTACGCAGCGCGCTGAGATTCGCTCTGCTGCCGGTGTGCGAGCTGTCCACGTCAAGTCGTATGGGTCGATTTTGTCGCAGCACGGCTGATTATTTACATAGCGCATCCACCCATCCCAGGGCGGCCCCCTCGGCCCCCTCGGACACTCCCCCTCGACGATCCCTATCTGCCAGATCGCGCCCTGCTCCCCGCCCCCGCGGTCGCCTCCGCTCTACTCCCAGCTCCGGCTTCCGACTCCCTCGCCCCCATACCACACCATGTGGCTACGATAGCCATGTGAAATCGATGAAGACTAAAGCAGAGGACGGGCAGCAGTACAGGGAGCATGCCACAGTATCAAAACAACCGTACAAAAGACGGAGACAAGAGGCGAGCGTCAGCACGAAGGAAGCGGATTCAGAATGCTCAAATGTTCCCAGCATGGTCCCACTCCGCCTCGTGGCCCAAGTCAGACTTCGTGCTGCCCCCATCGTCCAGAGGCTTCGTCCAGTGCGCTGAATCGGTGCTACTGCAACGAGGCTCTTCTGACTAATCGACAGAAGGGCCTGGGGCTCGCTGGTGGCGCAGTGCGTCACCACCAGCGCCAGCGTGGAGGCCGAATAGCTTCAGGAGCTCGCCCGTGGCGCACGCCCCATCCCCACCGCGCGGGCGAACCAGACCACTGCCGCTGTCCCCACCACCAGAGGTTGAAGGATCGGCGACGAATACATGCAGCGGTAAAGGCCCGTAAAAGGCGCCCGATGTACAGTGACGCAGAGAAAAGGAGAGCCTGGCAACACAGGCGGGAGGGGTGGGCAAGGCGTCTTTGGGTGGACAAGTAGAGAGGGCGAAGCTCTCGGGAGCAAGACGCCATCCAATACAGCAGCTGTCAACACCAGCAATCATCCGTCAGTGCACTAATTTGAGATCACAGACAACAGTACCAGTGCGTATCTGTCGGTACACAAGAATGCTCCCTCAGCCCCAGCACTTCGTTGAGTCCGACACCGCGAGAAGAGTGCAGTACCACCCAGTGCACAGAAGAAACATAGTGCACAGATAAAGCACAGCGACTCACCGACTTGCAGCTGCAGCAGCGCCACTTGCAGAGGCGCCCATAGACGGTCAGATGGCCAACCATCCTTCGCCGTGATGGCCGAGTTGCACCTGTCCGCGACTCTCAAGTCGTTGTTGTTGCCCGTCCTGCACATGGCGCGGTGTCATTCAAGTTCCCAATTGTGTCCGCGCCCCCCTTGCAGACCGTGGAGAGAGTTACGGCCGCTGACGCTCCACTCCCCGCAGCACCGTCACCGAGACAGCCGCTTCCCAAGTGATGTGTGGATGCGCCCTCATGGATGCCTGTGAGGGTGGTCGGGAGTACTCTATGGGTGGGATCGATGGCGACGATTGACGTGGTGGTCTTGTCGTCGGGACCGGGCGCGACGGCGGCCATGGTTTTCGTGCCTTCGAAAAATGCCTCAACCTCCGGAGTAAGCGCGTGGCAAGCCGCAGCCAGAAGGTAAACAAGGCCGAAATACAAATGCATCCTTCGCTGGCCAAAGCGCAGGGGCGCGAGTGGAGGAGAGGGGGGCGGGGGGAGGGTAGCAAAGGAAGCTGGTCACCTCTGTGAACTGGCCGACAGGGGTGCTACCTCTCGGTGGTGTCAGCACCCGATGCGGTGGCTGCGCGGCAGCCACGGTGGCCGCGGTGGGATTCGACCGGGCGGTTCGGGGTGGAATTTGGCTGAGCCGCTCGACCGTGGGTCGGCGGCGGCACGGGCGAGCGGCGCCCGTGTGATGGCGCGCCACGCGGGGTGTCGCGCGGCAGCAGCTGGGTGCGGCGCTGACGGGCGTGGCGCAGGTGGGCGGCTGTCTTTGTGGTGGACGGACGCAGGCACGGCGGCGCAGGGCAAGCTGGTGGGCGCGCACGTGGGCGTGTGGGCGGGGCGCGCGGTAGGGCGCGCAGGCATGGGCGAGACGAGAGGGACGCCCTGGACTGGAGGGCGGTCGCATGGTTTATAACCGGAAGAGGCGAGGCGAGACGAGGGTGCGGGTCGTCGGTAGGAACAACATTTTCTGGACCGTCGGGTCTCCGGTCGTGGAACGCGGAGCTGGACCTGTGGCTGCTGATCACGTCGGTGCCCAAGAACAAGTAGGCGCCGGTCATGCTCGGCGCGCTCTCTGGTGTCGCCAAGCGGCTCGCCATTACCATGGCGCCGGCCGATTTCACCTCGGAGGACGGCGCCGCTAAACTTGTAGCCCTCCTGTCGACCCGCTTTGGGGGGCAGTCGGGCGCCAAAAGCATGGCAGCGTACAACGGTCTTCACCGGTGCGTGCGGCGTGGCCAGCCCATGGAGGAGTATCTCGTCATGTTTGATGAAGCCGCTCTGCGTTGCGACGAGGAGGGCTGCCCCATCACAAATGCGACTAAGGCACACATCGTGCTCAACCAAGCCAACTTGACCGACAACGAGCAGGCCATGGCCATGACGATGGCCAACAAGGGCTCCGTCAACACGGTGAAGTATGAGGATATGACGGGGGCCCTGCTGACGCTGTTTGGCGATGAGGCTAAGACGGGCACCGTCGCTCTCGTCGCGCTGCCCGCGGGCGGTCGCGTGCCGCGGCCCCCGCGGCGTGCTCCCGGGGGCGGAAACGGCGTACCTGCGGGTACGTCTCTCTGCTGGTACTGCAACAAGACCGGGCACATCCGCAAAGATTGCCATCTGAAGGCCAAGCACCAGCGCGAGCGCGGGGTGCCGGACGGTGGTGCGGTGGACGTGGGCAGTGTCGGGGCGGAGATCATCCACATGGTTGTTCTAGCGGGTACCACGGCCCCCACCTGGTCTACTCCCGTTGGGGAGGCCATCCTTGATCCGGGTGCCAAGGCCACCGTCGCTGGCAAGGAGTGGGTGGTGTCCTTTGTGGAAGCCCTGTCGGCGTCGGAGCGCAACCGTGTCACGTCCGCGCCCACCGATACGCTTGTCAAGTTCGGCGCAGGGCCTCATGTGGCGGCCGTCGCGCGGGTGGTCTTGCTCGTTTGCCTGGGCCCGGGCCGCTTCCTCGTGCGGGTGCTGGTGGTCCCTGGTGGCTTGCCGCTGCTCATCAGCCGGCCAACGTTGACCTCTCTGGGCGCCAACATGGACTTTGTTAACCACGTCTTGCACCTGCCGACCGCGCCATCCCGCTGCCCATTTCTGCCGTCGGCCACTACGTCATCAACGCCCTGGGCGCCGCGCCGGCGGCGGCGGTTGAACCCCATGCCCTGGTGGTGCGGGCGGTTCTTCCGTCTGTCCCGCTGCCCGGGGGGGTGGGGGCGCCAGGAGACGCCGACGACGATCCGCCCGGGGCGCTCCACGCGTCGGGGAGTGCCGCCATCGCGGAGGTGGTCCCAGCTTCGCGCCCGGACGGGGTCCTGGTGCCTCCGGCGGCGTCGGGCCCCTTGGCGGCCGCGCCGGTGCATGCCGGCATTCCGACGCTGGCGGCGGAATGTCGCAAGCTGCACATTCAGTACAGCCATGCGTCAGCAGATCAGATCTGTGCCCTCCTGCGTAAGCGGGGGGGGTGTCATCCGGCGGTCTTTGCGGCTGTGCGCGAGGCGGTGGCGGCCTGCCGTGTGTGCCACGTGCAGCGCGGCCGACCGGGTCACGCCGTTGTGTCCTTGCCCTCCCCGAGCGCGTTCAACGAGGCCGTGGCGGCGGATCTCATGTCCTGTGCGGGGACCGGCGCGGTGCTGCACCTAATTGATATGCACTCCCGGTTCTGTAAGTGCACCTTGCTGGCCGACAAGTCCGCACCAGTTGTGGGCGACGCCCTGCTGGCGTGGCTGACAACTTTTGGGGCACCGCACCGGCTTTTGACCGACGGGGGGGGCGAATTCGACAACGACCTGTGGCGGTTGATTGTGAACCGGTTTGGGATCTTTCTCTCGGCAACCTCGCCCCAAGCGCCGTGGAGCAATGGCATGGTCGAGCGACACAACGCGAGCATCAAGACAGCCTACGGCAAGCTCCTGGTCGACGAACCGGACGCCCTGACGCAGACGTTGCTGGATATGGTGTGTCTGGCCAAGAACTCGCTGCTCGTGTACGGCGCGGCTACCCCATATCAACTAATGTGCGGCTCGCAGCCGCGACTGCCTTCTACTCTCGCGGATGCGCCTCCCTCGCGCTCCGGGGTGCGTGTCGATGGGGACACGAACCTGGAGGCGACCCTGCGGCTGCTGGGTGCGAGCCGCGTGGCGTTCATGCAAGCCGAAGCTGACCAGTCTCTGCGGCGCGCCCTCAACCGCCAAACCCGCTCGCCGGGCAATACGCAGTGGGCCCGCGATGCGGCCGTTTACTACTGGCACGCTGGAGTCTCGGCGTCTGCCAGCGGCTACCGCGGTCCCGCCCGCGTGGGTGGGCAGGTTGGGCGCCAAGTTCTGCTGCGGCACGGGGCGCGCCGGCTGACCCGCGACACGGGCAGCGTTATCCCCGCTGACCCTCCATCGGGGGTGGTCACGGCCCCTGCTGCCGGGCCCAAGTCACCAACGCGCGTGACGGCTACGGCAGCGTCCGAGGAGACCATTGCCGAGGACGATGGCGATGACGTGTCGGACGTGCCCGACCTTGTTCCGGTGGACGACATCGCTGACCCCGAGCCTATGACGGCGGTCGAGATGTGGGCGGGACTGAGCCGGGCGCTTGAGGCGCTCCGGATGGAGAAGGACGAAGACTCCGATGCTGACTTGGTTCCACCCGCCCCTGCGGATGACCCGTCGATGCCTGGCGGCGCTCCCGTGGCGCCCGCTGCGACGCTGCCTGTGTCGTCGACCTTTGCCGAGGCCGCTGCTGCTGGGCCTCGACGCTCCGGTCGCCCCCGCGCGCCAGTCGCGCGTCTGGGATCCACTGCTGACCTGGGGGAGGATGTGAGCGACGCTGCTTTGCTAGCCACAATGGCCGATGGGCCCGTTGGTTTGCATGGGTCGGGTGTGGATCGTGGGCCGCGCCACTCGTCGGTGCTGGCCTCCCCGGCGCTCTTGCTCGCCGCGCATACCGGCGACGACACCATCTCATCGGTGCTTCGGGTGGGGGAGACGCCCTCGGCGGCTGTCCACCAAGTTCTTGTGTCGCGGTCTGAGCTGCGCCGTCGCCAGGAGGTGCCCTTGGCCCTGGCTGGGCGTCGTTTCGACGCCGCCATGGCTGACGAGCTTCTGGCGTGGAACACCCGTGGTGTCTACACCGAGGAGGCGGCCGCCGGGCAGCACGTCATCTCGACCCGGTGGGTGCTGACCGAGAAGCCCAGGGAGCTGCCGCAGGACCCGCCCAAACGCAAGGCCCGTCTGGTTGTCCGTGGTTTCGAGGATCCCCATATGGCTTCGGTTGTGAGCACGTCCCCTGCTGTGGGGCGCGCCTCCTTACATGTCCTCCTGGCCACCATGGCGGTGCGGGGCTGGGTCCCGCGGACCGTTGACGTGCGCACGGCCTTTCTTCAAGGCCTTCCGCTCGACCGGGTGGCGCCGGTCTACGTGCAACCTCCACCTCAGGCACGGGTGCCCACCAGCGTCGTGTGGCGCTTGCACAAGTGCGCTTACGGGCTCACCGACGCCCCCCGGCGCTGTTATGAGGCGGTGCTCCTCCTCATGATCGATCTCGGCTACGCCCGGGTCGAGCCCGACCACGGTCTTTTTGTCCTTGTCCTGGATGGCACGCTAAAGTTTGCTGCCGCTGTTCACGTCGATGATTTTAAGTACGCCGGCGTGGCCAAGGAGGTGGCGCGCTTTGAGACGGCGCTCCGTGCGGTCTTTGACGTCGGTCCGGTCCGCATCGGCAACCTCACGTTTACTGGGCTGCGCATCGCCTGCGACACGGACGCGTCGTCGGGCAAGATGGTGATTGCGGTGGACCAAGACCACTACCTCGAGTCCATCGAAGAGATTGACGTCTCATCGGAGCGTGCAGCTCGCCGGTCCGCCGCCGTCTCCACGTCGGAGCTCACTCTGTACCGGCGGGCGTTGGGGGCCCTCCTCTGGGCGTCGGGGCAGACGCAGCCGTTCATGGCATGTCACTCTTCTCTCCTCGCCCGCCGTTTCATCAGGCCGTGGTGCACGACTTGTTGGCGGTAAATCGGGTGGTGCGGGCGGCACGGGCGGCGAGTGGGCTTCCCCTGCTCTTCACGGCGGTCGCACCGCCGCACCGCCTCGTGCTGTTCGCGGACGCTTCCAGCATCACCTCCTCGTCGGCGTCCGCGCAAACGGGCTACCTCGTCTTCCTGACGTCTGACGCGCCGGTGCGGGGTTCCCTATCGCCGGACACCCCCCTGGTCCTCCTTGCCTGGGGTTTCCACAAGCAGCGCCGGGTCACGCACAGCTCTTTTGAAGATGAGATGTACTCGCTCCTAGACGGCATGCGCGCTGCGATTGAGGTGGCCTGCGTTCTAGCGCATCTCACGCACGGCGCGGACTCTGCTCTCGCCCCCATTGACGCGATTACCGACTCTCTGTCGCTTTTCAACACCATGTCGGCGGCAGGCGTCGTCAAGCCTAAGGAGGTCAACGCGGGCGTCGCTGCTCTCCGGGAGATGTACGCCACCGGCTCCATGGTGTCTCTTTCTTGGGTACCTGCTGGTGCCCAGCTTGCTGACTCGCTGACCAAGCCGTCGTCGTCTGCCTCGCTGCGCTCGACGCTCGCCACGGGTTGCTACGGCATCCGGTCGACGGGGTTCCTCACCAAGACATTTGAGACGGACCGCGTCGAACAAGACGTGGCCAGCGGCCTCTCGCCGCGCATGTAGCTGCCACCGCTCTGGTCCCTGCAAGCCGCACCATGTATTTTCAATGAGGGTCGGTGTGAACTGGCCGACAGGGGTGCTATCTCTCGGTGGTGTCAGCACCCGATGCGGTGGCTGCGCGGCAGCCACGGTGGCCGCGGTGGGATTCGACCGGGCGGCCCGGGGTGGAATTTGGCTGAGCCGCTCGACCGTGGGTCGGCGGCGGCACGGGCGAGCGGCGCCCGTGTGATGGCGCGCCATGCGGGGTGTCGCGCGGCAACAGCTGGGTGCGGCGCTGACGGGCGTGGCGCAGGTGGGCGGCTGTCTTTGTGGTGGACGGACGCAGGCACGGCGGCGCAGGGCAAGCTGTTGGGCGCGCACCTGGGCGCGTGGGAGGGGCGCGCGGTAGGGCGCGCAGGCATGGGCGAGACGAGAGGGACGCCCTGGACTGGAGGGCGGTCGCATGATTTATAACCGGAAGAGGCGAGGCGAGACGAGGGTGCGGGTCGTCGGTAGGAACAACGTCACCTCTTTTCACAACCTCGACGGGGACAGCTTTAGCGAGTCCGTCTGGGTGTGAAACTTCTCGAGCGCGAAAGAGGCCCTGCGCGCAGGGACACCCCCTTGTTGCTGTCACGGCCGGGTAGACACTGTTCGAAGTGTCGGAAGGGTGGGGGCCCCTTCTCAATGCACTCAACGAGCCACTTCGAAGGTGCACCACCTTGCGATGGTGCTCCCACCTGACGGGTAGCTGGGCCGGTACCAACGCTGGCGGTCTTGAGGCAAGCATCAGGTCGACCAATCACTGCTGGCCAGCAAAATTCTGGCTGGCACTCCACCACGGATCGCTTGCGGTGAGTCATGTGGTCCTGGGGACACGGAGAAGAATGACCGGTCCGACTTGCCCACCTCAGACTCCGCGGGAAAACCGAAGAGTGACTACTTATCCGTCTTCAGTAGCTCCCCTGTTCGTACTGATGAGCTCTGTTGGTGACGTTCGGAGTCATACTAGTCAGCTCCTGAGCGTTCTTCCGTTCACATCCCATTAAGCGCCGGGCCGTGGTTGCCGTCGGTAACGACTGCAAGTCGCAGGCAGAGCCTCGGCGCGCTGCCAGCCATGTTCCTCTGCCGGGTATCTGGCTGTAGTTACGTACCTCGATCGCCAGCTAGTGAGTCTCTACATTCTTCTGCCGTGTACTGCGATGATTCACCCGTCCAGACCAAGCCTTCGCCCGTCCTCGCCATCGCGTTGAGTCCGAGGACGACATTATCGTCACGAAGTGGCAGTCCTGTGACGTCCTTCTGCTAGGTAGTGATGCTGGATCGGAGGCCAACCACGCCCTGAGCGCAACAGGCCCAGCAGAACATGTCGTCCAAGCAGAAGTGGATCTGCCATCCGAGGTCTTCCTAGAGCTCAATGGGGCGCTCACTGCCATTCTAACATCTCCCCGCCGTCAGAACGCGCGGCGTAGACAACCTTCCAGGCGAGAAACACACGCGTGCCGTGCAGATGTACAAGTCCACGGCCGGTGACGTCGACGACGCCGCTACAGTAGAGAAAGAGGCACGGTGCGGGGTGACGGTAGTACTGGGGAAAAAATGAGAACCGAGGTAATACAACTGGTGGGACATCAGCGAGCAGCACGGAGTGACCGTCATGCCAGACGATGTGCCCACCGCGGTAGAGCAGCGGCACGCCGCTCTGTTTTTAGTCTGTGCCTCTGCGAGGGACCACTCAGGAGAGGAGGAGGTCGGGAAGAGTGAGTAACGGTAAAACTGCTCGTATCGGTAGACGGCGAGCTAGACTGGTGCACTCTGCGAAAGCGCCGAAAGGAAGACAGGGCTGGCTTGAGATCACCAGCTCGGAACCGCGCCTGCAATATCTGCACATGCAGCCGCAGCACGTCGGGGATGCACCTGACACCGACGATTCCTCCACTGAGGTACATGGGCACCACAATCTGGTGTGCGAGGTCTATTCTGTGGACGCCGTGCCCGCGCCCGCCCCTGTGCTGTACCACTCCGCGGCTGAACGCACGTACGTACGTCGGTCCAGAACAGTTCCATCAACAAGCTGAAAGAAGCTTCGCTAGCAGCCCACCGCTCTTTGGGGGGCTACCTATGATGAAACTTGGCCCACTCGAACAGGACAGGGCTCAAATGTGATCTGATTAGTGCACGTCATTTTTTCCGTTGAAATGTTATTCGCATGCGCCAAAATTGAGTCAACGGCAATAGGCACCCTGCCCAAGAGAGGATGTCACAGCAATGGACAAAGACTGTACAGTCTTTAGAGGATGTCACAGCACTGGACAAAGACTGTACAGTCTTTCTCCAATGCTGTGACGATCTTTCTTGGGCACTGTGCCTAGAGCAATCAATATGCGCTTATGTATCACCCTGACGCACGCACAGCCATGCAGGAAAAGGTGGGCTACAAGAATCCGGGCCGCGACCAGAAATAACTTCTTTCCTGCTCCACTGTGGCAGGAGAGCTGATTCTGGACATAATTGCTCTCCCAGTCATATGACAGGGTGTCATATAACCGGAGCGCAGAAATATAAGCGGATGTTGAATGTAAGTATTCCTAACCTCCAAAAATTGGCGGTTGCAGAGAAAAGGGAGGCAGAGCCGACGACACAGCATAGAATTGAAGTCGGATTGGCTGTTCGACAAGCCACGATCGAACTATTGGCTGAGAGTTGCCGCCAGTAATCTTGCAAGCCAATGAACGTGTCTTGCAGGAGTCACGCAGAGTCATTGCAACCCATAATGAGATTTCTGGAGATTTTCGGGCCGCTTGCTTGGGCCTGAAGAGGGCAGGGAGATGGTTCTGAGCCAGACCTGTGATTTCTCATGAGATCAGCAAACTTCTTCAGATTTCTTGAGATCCTGATGTGCGTTTCCAGTGCGCAGAGCTCCATATGGAGCTCCATATACTCTCCACATGGCCATGAGGAGACTGTGCAAGGAACTCACATGATTGCCATCTTTTTCATTGGTCCACGTACGCTATTGAATGATTGCAACCACTCTGCAACTGCCATTTTTTGGAGGTCAGCAATAACAGGACAGCTTGGCTGTGAAGTGAGGGCCGATCGAGCTGTCTTCTGTACGAAGAACTGATGCTTCTTTTGTGTCATGAAGGGTGCCCAGCATTGGAGAAAGACTGTACAGTCATTATTCGGTTAAATCCGTCCCGGTTATATCCACAGTGGATATAACCGGGCCGAAGAACGCACCACAGGCGCCGAGAGAACGGGGAATGTGGACTGCAATCACATTTATGGCCGACCTGTTGAACTTATTCTCAGGTAGGAACAACTTGCACAAATCCGAGCTCATCCTGCAGGAATGGAACGCAATGTTGCCCGCGCAGATTGCCCACCAGTCTGCCTGAAGGCGGACTGCCTGCCCAACAGGGCCAACACTGAGCTCAGACGCCAGCCTGATGACACTCAGCCTGTTGCTGACAATGAGAACTTGGACGTGTCTTCTCTAGTAGCCATGATGGCCAACACGACGCTGCAGTGCGAGTTCGAGAGCGTAAGCGGTGAAGACCATGCGCAGGTGATGCGTCGCTGGGTGGTGGCTGAGACCAAT
>Ga0114957_1005212_pt1 | contig 10860 bp, 9 predicted proteins | sample BantaG_FD_87175 | JGI IMG/M metagenome (GOLD analysis project Ga0114957, IMG submission 87175) | Marine algal microbial communities from Bantry Bay, Ireland - BantryBay_4 metaG | ecosystem: Host-associated > Algae > Red algae > Unclassified | place: Bantry Bay, Ireland | collected 2014-11-21 | reverse complement strand
TGAGATTAGACTTAGCGAAACCAGTACAACCAGGAGAAACGATAGAACTTAAGTTTCAGTGGGATGCTAAGATTCCTCATATCATGCCACGTACAGGGTACAACAAAGAATACTATTTCTTTGCTCAATGGTTTCCTAAGCTTGGAGTCTACGAAACTCCCGGAATGCGATATGAAACCGAAGGTGCTTGGAACTGTCACCAATACCATGCTAATGGTGAGTACTATTCTGAATTTGCAAATTATACAGTGACTATGCAAGTGCCTAATAATTATATTGTTGCTTCTTCAGGCCAACTCACAAACAAAACAATAATTGATTCTTTGACAGCAAGTTGGACATTCCAAGTCGACAATGTCATTGATTTTACTTGGTCAGCGTCACCGTATTTTATCAAACAGTCAGACTCTTACAAAGAGACTAAAATACATTTTTACACCTATCCATATAAACAAGAAATGGCACAGAGATATTTTGACGCTACTAAGTATTGCATGCAATACTTGGAGAGTCATCTTGGAGCTTATCCCTATCCTACCCTTTCTATTATTGACCCTCCTATTCATGGGATGTTTACTGGTGGGATGGAGTACCCGACCCTGATCTCCTCCTTATCCTTTAAGTTCTTCCCTGCTGGATTCAGGACACCTGAAACCTTAGTGATGCATGAGTTTATCCACCAATACTTTATGCAAATGGTTGCTACACATGAAGTCGAAGAGCCGTGGATGGATGAAGGTTTCACAACTTACTGGGAAGGAAGAATTCTTGATGAATATCTCGGTGAGTCATCATCAATGATTGATTTCGCTGGATTTAAAATTGGAACAAAAGAATATAATAGATCAGAATTTCTCGGAAATAGCTTGAATCAATCTGGTCCCAATACACTCAAGAGTTATGAGTTTGAAGGCAGTGCTTACGGTCCTATTTCTTATAACAAGACCGCTCTTTGGCTGCAAACTCTTGAGAGAATTCTAGGTAGAGACTTAATGGACTCAATCTGGAAAAGGTATTTCACAACTTGGCAATACAAACATCCGTGTAGACAAGACTTTATAACTATCGTTAACCAACAAGTTAAGCAGTCTTCTAGTCGCTTTACAGATGGAATGGATTGGTACTTTGACCAAGTGATCTATGGCACCCAACTATGTGATTACGCCGTTACGACTATCGATAATGCTAAAGTTGAGCCTGCAGCCGGATATTTAGAATCAACAGATGATTGCGATTCAACACGTGTGGACTCTACTCTACAATATAATTCAAGCGTCACTATCCAGCGAATAGAAGAAATGATACTTCCACTTGCTTTACAAGTAACATTTGAGGATGGCACGATCAAGCGTGATACCATGATCGGAAATAATGTAATTACAACTGTTGAGTACCTATCTTCATCGCCAATAGTTTCAGCTGTTATAGATCCTGACACTCTCAATTATCTAGACTCCAACTTAATCAATAATAGCTACACGATTAGCAAATCCAAAAACAAAACTACAGCATCTCTTAAATGCTACCTTCATGCAAAACTTCAACATATTTTAGAATTTCTGTCCATACTAATCTAATGATCGAGAATTATAAAATAGGAAAAGAAATCTCAGCTGCATGGAAGTTTCCACTCACCAATTGGAGGTTACTCCTACTTCTTTATGTAATCAATACACTTTTTGCACTACTGATTCTTACTCCGCTCCAAAATGGAATTTCAGATTCAGTTTCAAATAGATTAGAACCAGATAAATTAAGCTTTACATTTCTATCAGACCTACTCTCTGATCAACAATTATTATTAAATGGTCAACTAGCAATGCTATTGATAGGTGGCTTGCTCTATCTATTCTGGCTTGTTTTTGCCACTTCAGGGATTACACATTACATTCATCACAACTCTAACACTTTAAGTCATTTTTGGAGTGGTGCTTGTAGTCACTTCTGGAAATTCTTAAGGTTGACAATCTCTATGCTGGCGATTATTGGTGTCCTCCTTTTCCTTGCATTTTTATTCTTCAATCGTGGTGACACTAATGTTTTTTCGATTGAGTCCGAAGAGATCTTTATCTGGCGAACAGTCATAATCTTACCAGTTTTTGCTTTGTCTTACATATTTGTCAAACTCTGGAATGACACTTTAAAATTAACACTAGTTGCAGCATCAGACCAAACTTGGTTTTTTAAGTCGTCATGGAAAACTTGGAAGAGAATATTCAACAAAAGATTAATTACAGTCTTTATCATTAATATTATAATCACGATAGCCCTAATCGCAATACTATTATTAATCAATAGCTATAATCTCCACTACTTAGTAGCATTTTGTCTCTCACAAGCAATGTTAGTATTAAGACTAATCTACAAAGTTGCCAATCTCAAAAGCATCAACGCTATTACACAATAACGTTTAGCCATGCTTGAAGCATCGCTTTTATATTTCTTAGAAAAAAATTGAAAGGAAATCTAAAAAGAAGCAAAAAAAGTAGGGGTGAAAGGATTCGAACCTTCGACCCCTTGGTCCCAAACCAAGTGCGCTAACCGGACTGCGCTACACCCCTATACTTTTAAGCTTTGCAAAAGTACTCTTATTATTCAATAATAAAAGTTTTTATTACTAAGCGGTGAGAGGGGGATTCGAACCCCCGGTACCAGTTTCCCAGTACGTCAGTTTAGCAAACTGATGGTTTCAGCCACTCACCCACCTCACCGTGCTTTCATTTAAGCGACTGCAAAGATAGTATTTAGTATTTCATATTTCAAACCGTCCATTCAATTAATTTAGAATTAAAAAAAATAAATGTGTAGAGTCGTGAGATTTAGTACTTTCGCAGTAAGATTCTTTTAAATTTGGTTATTGTCTCACCAACCATGAGAACCTAATAGTAACCAAAGAACTAAGGGCTCCTCTAACCAAGGAGCCCGATTTTACCTTCCAAATTTAAAATTGATTTTTATCTCATCAGTCGTGGATTGTTGACTGTCAATCTTTTAGATCACACCAAGTGATTTTCCAACCTTTGTAAATGCAGCTATGGCCTTATCAATATGATGAATCTCATGAGCTGCAGACAATTGGACCCTAATCCTCGCTTGACCCTTAGGTACTACAGGATAGTAAAAGCCTATCACGTAGATTCCCTCCTCCAATAAAGCATCTGCAAACTTTTGAGACAATGGTGCATCATATAACATGACTGGGACGATTGGATGATTACCAGGTACAAGATCAAATCCAGCAGCTTTCATGCCTGCTCTAAAATGCTGCGCATTTGCCTCGAGCTTATCTCTCAGACTCGTGCTACCTTCTAATAAATCAATGACAGCTAAAGAAGCCCCTACGATACTTGGGGCTAATGTATTAGAGAATAAATATGGTCGCGATTTTTGCCTCAGCATCGCCACGACTTCCTTACTAGATGCAGTGAATCCTCCTGATGCTCCACCGAGTGCTTTACCAAATGTTCCTGTGACGATATCTACCTTATCCATTACACCATTATGTTCACCACTTCCTCTACCAGTCTTACCTGTGAAACCTGTCGCATGGCAATCATCAACCATTACCATTGCTTCATACTTGTCGGCAAGATCACAGACTCCTTTGAGATTAGCAATAATCCCATCCATGGAGAACACTCCATCCGTAGCAATCATCATCCGTCTAGCGCCATTTGATTTTGCTTCCTTAAGCTTAGCTTCTAAGTCAGTCATGTCATTATTAGCATATCTATATCTCTTGGCTTTGCAAAGGCGGATACCATCTATAATAGATGCATGATTGAGGCTATCCGAGATGATTGCATCCTCAGCATTCAATAGTGGTTCAAAAAGACCACCATTTGCATCAAAGGCAGCAGCGTAGAGTATTGCATCTTCTTGACCGACAAACTTGGCAATCTTAGCTTCTAGAGCTTTGTGGATATCTTGAGTACCACATATAAATCTAACTGACGACATGCCAAATCCATGTGAATCAATTGTCGATTTAGCAGCTTTGATTACAGATGGATCAGATGATAATCCCAGGTAATTGTTGGCACAAAAGTTAATTACTTCCCCTCCATTATCAGTCTTAATATCTGCAGCTTGTGGCGTGACGATGATCCTTTCTTCTTTGTAGAGTCCAGCATCACGTAAGGCATTGAGCTCTGCTTGAAGTTGGCTATTTACTTGAGTTATCATAAGTATATTTTATTGAGTTCAGTTATCATTTTTTCTGTCATTTTTTTGAGGTCATAGGCATGATTCCACCCCCACTCAGATCGAGCACGACTATCATCAATAGACTCGGACCAACTATCTGCTATCTCTTGTCTAAAGTCTGGTTCATAATCTATCTGAAATTGCGGAAGATAACCTTGGATCTCTTCTGCTAATTGCGCTGGAGTAAATGTCATAGCCGATAGATTGTAACTATACCTTGTTTTGATCTTTTCTTTTGGTGCCTTCATCAAATCTATTGTAGCGGTAATTGCATCGTCAATAAACATCATAGGCAACGCTGTATCTGGGCCTAAAAAGCAAGTATATTTACCGCGTTTGATTGCTTCGTGGAAGATCTCAACTGCATAATCAGTAGTCCCTCCACTTGGAATCGACTGATAGCTTATGATCCCAGGATACCTCAGTGATCTGACATCGACTCCATAGCGGTTGTGATAGTAATTACACCAAAGCTCTCCAGTCGTCTTACTGATGCCATAGACAGTTTCTGGTAGAAGAGGAACATCTTGTGGAGTATTGGTTGTAGGTGTGGTATTACCAAATACTGCGATTGTACTAGGAAAGAATAGCTTAGACACATTGCACTCTCTCATGAGTTCCAAGAGGTCAAGTAGGGCATTGAAATTGACATTCCAAGTTTTCTTCGGGTTATACTCACCACTAGCAGATAGTATAGCTGCCATATGGTAAACCTCTGTGATGCCATGATCTAGTATTGTTTCCTTGAGTCTTTCAGTATTTAAGATGTCGAGAAAAACAGTGTTTTCATTCTCAGCAGTATCTGGAAAATTGAGGTCACTTGCAAGTACAGCATCTTGGCCATATTCTGCTCGCAAAGCTTGAGTTAAGACTCTTCCTAACTGCCCATTAGCTCCAGTTATGAGTATTTTTGGTGTTACCATTGTTACAATCGTTGAGGTCAATAGATCATTGAGACAAATGTACAGACTAGAGAGGAGTCAACTTGCATCTCCTTTCTAAAATATCAGTGTTAATAATTACATTCAGAAAGTTACTTTTGAGGTGTTAATTGAAAGCACTGTAAATGTTGAAGAAATTTTCGGATTTAATTGAAAATAATCTATCTTTGCCCTCCAATTGTAAAAAACGTTCTTTAACATGCGAGGTCTTGATCATTTTTCTATTCAGCTAAAGAGCTTGAAAAATGGTACACATTACTTTAAATATCAGATAGATAGCACATTCTTCCAATTCTTTGAATTTAGCCCTATTTCAGATGCAATTTTTACCATCGAAGTGGAGTTTGAAAGAGAAAATAAGAATTTTGAAATCACGATAATTGGAATAGGTTCAATACAGACTAATTGCGATAGATGTACTGCTGACATAGCACTCCCTATCAATTTTACCTCTAAGGTCTATGCCCAAATCAGTGACTATCCTAATCATGATGATATAGAAACATACTTCATCGAAGAGAAAGATACAGTGTTTAATATCGCCGAGATGGTCTATAATGAAATCTGTCTCAATCAACCACTCGTCAATGTTTATGAATGTGAATCCGATCAACCACCTCCTTGTGACCGTGAGACATTGGAGATGTTAGAGGCCGAAACAGACAATACTGATGAGAGTGAAGATGATGATACTTCCTCACCTTGGGATTCGTTAAAAGATGCAAATTTCAATTAGACTTAGAAATACAGAATAGATAACAAATAAACCTACAGATAGATGGCACATCCAAAGAGTAGAATATCAAAGCAAAGAAAAAGAAAAAGACGTACTCACATTAAAGTAAAAGCTCCAAACGTAATGGTCTGTGAGAAGACTGGCGAACCACATCTCTACCATAGAGCTTATTACCACAATGGAGCTCTGTATTATAAAGGTCAAGTAGTAGTTGAGGCTGCAGCCGAAGAAGAATACGACTAGGACTAAGGTTAACACCTCAAACTCTAAGTCGACAAATAATGACAAAGTCTTCTCATCCTATTACAGTGTGAGAAGGCTTTGTCATTTTACTAAAACAGTTAATAGATGTCAAAGAAACAAATCATAAATACTACCGAAGCGCCTAGTCCAGTCGGACCTTACAACCAATCGATATTGGCAAACGGAACTCTGTATATCTCGGGGCAAATTGCTATTAATCCTTCAAATGGAGAATTAATAACAACCAACATCGAAGATGAAACTCACAAGGTATTCAATAATATAAAAGCGATTTTGGCGAAAGCTGAGTTGACCCTTGAAGATATCGTAAAATGCTCAGTCTTTGTATCCGATATGAAAATGTACGAAAGGATCAATGCCGTATATGCAACATACTTCAATGAGGAAACTGCACCTGCAAGAGAGCTTGTAGAAGTATCGAATCTTCCTAAATATGTCAATGTTGAAATCTCAGCAATTGCAGTAAAGTCATAACTCATGGAATCAAATAAAAAAACTGTGCTCTCTTGCATCCAACCAACTGGTGATATGCACTTTGGCAATTACTATGGAGCTGTAAAGAACTGGGTCAATCTTCAACAAAAACATAATTGTGTCTATGGTATTGTAGATTATCATGCGATGACCATGCCCTACTCGCCTAAGAAACTTAGAGAGAATGTCTGGAATCTAGTATTCAACCTTCTAGCTGTTGGCGTGAAAGCAGAGAATCTATTTATTCAGTCTCTTGTCCCAGAGCATACTGAACTTGGATGGATATTTAATTGCTATTGTCCGTTTGGCAACTTGAGTAGAATGACACAATTTAAAGACAAGAGCCAGCATAATTCAGAATTGGGTAAGGAAGGATTTATTTCTGCAGGACTCTTTGACTATCCAGTATTGCAAGCAGCAGATATCCTTATCTACAAGGCTGACTATGTCCCTGTCGGTAAAGATCAAGATCAACACTTAGAACTGTCAAGAGTCATTGCCCAGAGATTTAACAATGGTGTTGGAAAAGAATATTTTGTACTACCAGAGACACTTCATACAGAAACTCCAAAGATTATGTCAACCGCTGACCCTTTAAGGAAAATGAGTAAAAGTGCAGGTGAGAAACATTACATAGGTGTCTTCTCGGAAGAAGCAAGAATCAGAAAGCAAATCAAATCTGCAGTAACAGATACAGGTGATACAAAAGATGGAGAAATGAGTGCAGGAATAGAAAATCTCTTCAGACTTATCAAAGCATCAGAGAATCAAGACGCGGCATATGAAGGGCTCATGAAGGACTTTAATGCCGGAACTTTAAAGTATGTAGATCTTAAGTTAGTTACAGCTGATGCTCTCGTAGGCCTGTCAACTCATTTTGCTGACAAGCGAAAAGAACTTCTAGAAAATAAAAAAGAGGTCAAGCAATCGATTAAACAATCATCTCATGAAATAAGAAAAAAAGCTCAACAAACTTTAAAAGAAGTCAAAGAACTCTCTGGACTTCTCAATGTCAAATACTAACCTAATGAAAATATTCTGCATAGGGAGAAACTATAAGGCACATGCTGAAGAATTAGGTAACACTCTACCGACAAGTCCAATTATATTTATGAAGCCCAGTACTGCTCTAGTAACAGATAAGAGGCAATACTATCTCCCTGATTGGACTGAGGACTTGCATTATGAAGTTGAGCTAGTTGTCAAAATAAAGAAAAAGGGTAAGTCAATACACCCAGACTACGTCAAAGATTATTATGACTCAATAGGCCTTGGTATCGACTTCACTGCAAGAGACATTCAACAAAAGTGTAAGGAGAATGGACATCCGTGGGAACTCGCAAAGTCATTTGACAAATCAGCTTTGATAGGAAGTCATTGGATATCAGTTGAAGAATTCAAAGCAGGAGGTTCAGCATTTGGATTGCACAAAAATGGAAAAGAAGTACAATCATCTACTTCGAATTTAATGATTTTTTCGATTAATGAAATCTTAGTGTATCTCTCAAGGTTCTTTACACTGCATATTGGAGATTTAATTTATACAGGAACCCCAGAAGGTGTTGGTAAAATAGCGAGTGGAGACACCTTAGTTGGAAACATTAACAGTATTGAGATTTTCAACTTGGCTGTCAAGTAAACTATCTCTAAATATTACCATATATTTGCATCAAATTATTTTAAAAATTAAAAACATACAATGCCATATTTATTTACATCGGAGTCAGTATCGGAAGGACATCCTGACAAAGTAGCTGACCAAATTTCTGATTCACTCGTCGATCACTTTTTAGCATTTGATTCATCATCAAAAGTGGCTTGTGAAACTCTTGTAACAACTGGCCAAGTCGTCCTAGCAGGAGAAGTAAAATCAAAAACATATCTTGATGTACAGCAGATTGCAAGAGATGTAGTCAACAAGATTGGATATACTAAATCAGACTACATGTTTGATGGAAATAGTTGTGGTGTATTCTCATCTATCCATGAGCAATCTGCAGATATCAACCAAGGAGTAGAAAGAAAAAAGAAGGAAGATCAAGGTGCTGGTGACCAAGGAATGATGTTTGGTTATGCAACAAATGAGACATCTAATTACATGCCTTTAGCCCTTGACATCTCACATAAGATTCTACAGGTGCTCGCTACTATAAGGAAGGAGGAAAAGAAAATGACTTACCTCAGACCAGATAGTAAGTCACAAGTAACGATCGAGTACGATGATAATAACAATCCAATCAGGATAGATAGTATTGTAGTCTCTACGCAGCATGACGACTTTGACCAAGAGAATAAGATGCTTGCTCAAATCAAAGCTGATGTGCAATCAATCGTGATTCCCCTTGTAAAAAAGCAACTCCCTGCTAAGATTAAAAAACTCTTTACTGATAAGATTAAATACCACGTCAACCCTACTGGTAAGTTTGTAATAGGTGGACCACATGGTGACACAGGACTTACTGGTCGTAAGATCATCGTAGACACTTATGGTGGTAAGGGTGCTCATGGTGGAGGTGCATTCTCAGGTAAGGATCCAAGCAAGGTAGATAGATCAGCTGCATACGCGACGCGGCATATCGCTAAAAATATGGTGGCTGCTGGACTTTGTGATGAAGTGCTTGTACAAGTATCGTACGCTATCGGTGTTGCAAAACCAACAAACATCTACATCAATACATACGGTAGTGCCAAAATAGATCTTGCAGACGGTGCTATTGCTAAAAAAATCTACAAGATATTTGACATGACTCCTTATGGAATCGAGACTAGATTGAAGTTGAGAAAGCCAATCTATTCAGAGACGGCAGCATATGGTCATATGGGAAGACCTTCTGAAAAGAAAAGAGTTACATTTACTGACGGATCTGGCAAAGAGAAGAGTCTCAATGTTGAAACATTCACATGGGAAAAACTTGACTATGTGAAGAAAATCCAAAAGGAATTTAACTTGAAATAAATCTAAATCATATTACAACTTATATCAATCGCTTACTTATTCATTTAAGTAGGCGATTTTTGTTTTTTGCTTGTTTGATAGCTATGAGTTATACCATTAAAATAGAGAATATCGGTTATTTAATAATAGAATTAATCTCTGCGTTTTTTTTTGCATTAATCTTAACAAATTCTCTTCTATCATCTTTTCCAACACCTTAAAATCTAAATGGCATTAGTTGATCCATAGCAATCGTTGGGATGTCCTACTCTATCTACCCACCTTATAATACTTCTATTGGGAATGCTCTGATCTAGAGCAGCTTTTCATCCAACCATTCTACAATCGCGTCACCAAGCCTTACAGGCTCATTGACCATTGGGGAATGCCCTGAATCCTCTAGGATTAGAAGTCTCTTATTGTCTTCAGGTGTTGCTATTGTGTTGAATACATATTCGCCTTGCTGAAGTGCTGTCCTGACATCCCAATATCCGTAAATATTAAAAGTAGGGAGTGTCACACTAGGTAGTAATACTTCTACTGTAGTGTCAAATTGAAACATCTCTTCTTGCACTTGTTGGCTACTCCGATTGTCATTAGCAGCAGCGATGAAGGGTTGATAATTGTTTCTATAGATAGCATCAAAGGTAGACCCCGTAATAGTCTCTATGACTTTTGATTTGTTAATTAATTGTTCGGCTTTTGAGAGAATAGTGAACGGTTGGTTTTGACTTTGATATGTATACAAAGTAATATTGGAATCTAATTGTGCCATTGCCTGATTACTGAGTTCTATCCATTCGTTAACAAATCTTCCTTTTAAGATTTCATCTTGGGCGATGTCTACAATTCGCTTCATATCATCATTGAGGAAGTTGGACCTGTGTACACCACCATCAATGTTAACCCACGTACCGACTTTAGCTTCTCGTTGAGGATCTAAGAGATATGCACATGTCAGATATCCTCCCCAGCTATGTCCCATCAAGGCCACAGAGATATCTGCTCCATACCTAAAGTAGAGTAAGTCTATGACCTTATCTAGGTCATCTACATGCTGTGCTATTGATTCGGTTTCTTGCTTTATTATTCCTTTTGAAATACCAGCAGCTCGTTGGTCATAATAGACCATGGCATACTTTTCTTCTATGACATCAGTAAACGGAGAAGTGAATGTATTGAACTCTTGCGATGAACCCCCAGGACCACCGTGCACAAGGATGCAAAATCGCTTTTGAAGGTTGTTACCTTCAATAGTGATTGGTAGATCTGCACCATCATTGGTCAGCCAAAGTTGGTGTCTA
>Ga0114957_1005211_pt1 | contig 10860 bp, 7 predicted proteins | sample BantaG_FD_87175 | JGI IMG/M metagenome (GOLD analysis project Ga0114957, IMG submission 87175) | Marine algal microbial communities from Bantry Bay, Ireland - BantryBay_4 metaG | ecosystem: Host-associated > Algae > Red algae > Unclassified | place: Bantry Bay, Ireland | collected 2014-11-21 | reverse complement strand
CGAACAAGGAACAAGGAATTTCGAAGTTTGACGAGCTACTTGTGATAAGTGCAACTCACAAGTAGCTCGTCAAACTTCGAAATTCCTTGTTCCTTGTTCGATATTCGTTATTCCCACAGGGTTTAAAAAAAATAATAAAAAAAACTAAAACTTAAATAGGGGTACTTCCCCTTTCATATCGTCATAAGAGCAAATACAACAAATAAAGATTATTGATTAAAACTTTTATCCTTAAAAAACTAAATACAGTTTTCCCATAACAAGACTTTTACTTTTTAATAAAAGTAGAAAACAGGTGTTGACCATTTTCTAATAGCCACGCTTATGTCATTTGGAAACTCTATTTAAAATAATCAAATCACATTTTTTTACAACATTAAAAAACTAAGTCAAAATGAAAATCACAGCAAAAAATTTATTCGTAGGGTTATTCACTTTTGTTTTACTTTTAATAACGCTTACCGCAAATGCTCAGACGACTTTAACTCAAACGATCAAAGGAACAGTTATCGACAAAGATTCCGAAATGCCATTAATCGGAGCGAATGTAATCATTACATCTACTACCGAAATGTTAGGAACAAGTACAGATGTCGATGGTACATTTAGAATCCCAGAAGTTCCTATTGGCCGACATAGTATTACAATTACATATTTAGGATACGAGCCTGCTAATTTGCAAAGTGTCTTATTGACTTCAGGAAAAGAGCTGTCATTAAACATAGAAATGCAAGAGTCAATTAATCAAATGAAAGAAGTAGTGGTAACTGCGAAGCATGATAAAACTAAAGCTTTAAATGAATTGGCAACAGTAAGTGCACGTTCATTTTCAGTTGAAGAAACGGCACGATATGCCTCTAGCCTTTTTGATCCTGCACGTATGGCAAAGAACTATGCTGGGGTAACAGTAGGAGGAGGTTCTGATGATTTATTCAACGAAATTATTGTAAGAGGAAATTCTCCAAAAGGAGTGTTATGGAGATTAGAAGGAATCGAAATTCCAAATCCAAATCACTTTGGTGCAGCTGGGAATTCAGGTGGAGGAATCAGTATGTTAAGTAGTACGACCTTGAGTAACTCTGATTTTTATACAGGAGCTTTCCCTAGTGAATTTGGAAATGCAACATCAGGAGTTTTTGATTTGAATATGAGAAGAGGAAATAATGAAAAACGGGAATATGCTGTTATGTTAGGTGCGTTGGGAGTTGAAGTTGGATTGGAAGGCCCTTTTAGCAAAAATTATAAAGGGTCATATTTAGTGAACTATCGATATTCTACTTTAGGACTTTTAGATGCAATAGGTCTAAATCCTGCGGGAGATGTTTTACCTGCATATCAAGATTTATCTTTTAAAATTCATTTACCAACTAAAAGTGCAGGAACGTTTGCTTTGTTTGGTTTAGGTGGAACTAATACTGCATCACAAACTGCAGTTGCCGATTCTACAAAATGGGAAGATCCTGATGATGACAAATGGACATTTAAAGAAATTCAAACTGTAGGAACTATCGGACTTTCTCATAAAAAGATTTTGACAGAATCAAGTTATATCCGAACAGTAGTTGCAGCATCTTCTGATGCATTCAAATCTCAAGAATCATATTTTGTAGCGGAAGATAATTACAGATCAGTTTTAGATGAGGATGTTTTATTTGACAATAAAACGATACGAGCCACGACCACTTATACGAATAAGTTAGATGCTAAAAATACAGTCCAACTTGGAGGTATCGTTGCCAATCAAAAATTTAGGTTTGAAGCTAAAGAATTTTTTGATGATACCCAAACTTGGGAGACTTACTTGAATAGCAAAGGACAGACTCAATTATACCAAGCCTTCGCACATTGGAAACATAGATTCAATGAAAAGTGGACTTTGAATTCAGGATTTCATTACACACATTTTGCTTTGAATGGTTCACAATCTTTGGAACCAAGGTTGGCTGTAAAATGGCAACGAAGTCCAAAACAAGCTTGGAGTGCAGCAGTAGGAATTCATAGTAAGCCAGAGCATATTTCATTTTACTTTGTTGAAAAAACAGAAGAAGGACAACCTCAAACGACTCCAAATAAAGATTTGGATATGAATAAATCTCTTCAAGCAGTTCTTGGTTATGATCAAAAATTAGGAGATAAATTAAATTTGAAAGTAGAAGCTTATTATCAACATTTATACGATGTGCCGATTATTGATGAAGCGGGAAGTACAAGTTCTGTAATCAATACGCAAGAGATTTGGGATATACTTGGAGATAGTCGTCCGACATCAAATGATGGTAAAGGAAGAAACTACGGAGTGGATGTAACCTTGGAAAAATATTTTTCAAATAACTATTACTTCATGGTGACAGGATCATTATTCGATTCTAAATATACGCCTAAAGATGGCAAAGAATACAATACTCGTTACGCGTCTAATTTCCAAACGAATACTTTATTTGGAAAAGAATGGAAAGTAGGAAAAAATAAAAAGAACATCATTGGATTTAATGGAAAAGCGATTTTGGCAGGTGGTAATCGAGTAACGCCTATTGACTTGTCAGCATCAAGAGCGGAAGGAAGAACGGTTAGAGATTATACTAAACGTTACGGCGAGCATGCACCTACTTATTGGAGATTTGATGTAGGAATGAGTTATAAAATAAATCGAAAAAATACAACTCATTCGATCATGTTGGATATCCAAAATGTAACGAATCACGAAAATGTTAACTACCAATTCTACAGCGCAAACCAAGACAAAATTGTAAATGTAACTCAAACGGGATTGTTCCCGTCATTTAATTACCGAATTGAATTCTAATTTTTAGCCGCAGATTTACGCAGATTTTTTATGATTTTTCTATAACATGGTATTCGACAATCATAAAAAATCTGCGTAAATCTGCGGCTAAAAAACTCAAAATTAATTTTTGTAACAATAAAAAAACATAATCATGAAAAATTTAAAATCGTTTTTATTTGTAGTGCTGACTTTGATAGTCGCGACGTCATGTCAAGATAGAGGAAACAATGGCCTTTTCGATTGTATTAAAGGAGAAGGAAATACTATAACCCAGGATTTAGTAATTGATGAATTTCACAGTATTCGATTAAGAGGTTCGTCTAATGTTTTTATTACTCAAGGTAATGATTTTCAAGTGACGGTGGAAGGACAACAAAACATCATAGATAATATTGAACTGGAAGTGAAAAATGGAGAATGGGAAATAGAGTTTGAAGAATGTCAACGAGATTTCACAAAATTAAATTTTCATGTAACGATGCCTTTAATTAAAAGTTTGGAGGTTTCTGGTTCAGGAGATATTATTGGGGAAAATGATTTTACCGTAGGCAATATCGTTTTAAAGGTAGATGGTTCAGGAAGCGTTCAAGTAACTTTAATCGATGCAATTGATGTAGATGCGAGAATTTCAGGTTCAGGAAAAATTGACCTAAAAGGAAATGCGAATTACATTGGTTCTAAAATATCAGGTAGTGGAGATTTGGAAGCTTTTGACTTAGAAACCAATATTGGAAATATTAATATCTCTGGTTCAGGTGATGCGGAAGTTACAGTTTTTGATGAGTTAGATGTAAAAATTTCTGGTAGTGGTGATGTTAATTACAAAGGAAATCCTTTGGTAAATGTAGATATTACAGGAAGCGGAGATTTAAAAAATTCGAACTGAATTTTGGTTGAATAGTGAATTAGATTATTGTTAGTCAGGTGGACATGTTTTCGAACTTATTGTTCGCGCCAAGGCTCCAGCCTGATGTGTATCATTATCAAGCCTCTGGCTTGTAAGTTATTTAAAGAAAAATTAAGAACTTAGAATTTACAAGCCAGAGGCTTGATGATGATACACACCAGGCTGGAGCCTTGGCGCGAACAAAAGTCAGTTTGAGCCTGTGGTTTTCCACGTTTAAATATTCTTAAGCTATGATAACGATGTTAATCTTTTTCCTCACAATCTACTCTTCCTCCAAAATTGTAACAATATCTTCACGTCCTTCCAATGTTCGAGCAAAATCTAGACTGTTCATTGTTTCCACACCTTCTTCCAATAAGCCTATCACCCAATCTTTTCGATTAAAATGAATGGCCCATTCGATAGGTGTTTTACCTTCCGTTTCCAGATTTAAGTTTACTTTATGTTTTGCCAAAACAGGGAGAATAGCAACGGATGCTTTTTCGATAGCTTTGACAACTGGCGAAGTTCCTTCTTTGCCACCAAAGTAAGGATCGGCTCCAGCCGAAAGCAAAAGATCCAACATCTTAGCATCTTTATAAGCTAAAAAAGTAGGACTTATATGTTGATTAGGATCATTTAAAATGACAGCATCTTCCTCCTTATGTTTTTCTAAAATAAATTGCACTAACTTATGCGCGCCCATACTTACTGCCAGGCTTACAGGAGAGTGTCTTTGCTCAGCAACAAGAAGTCCAACATCAGCACCTTTGTTAACTAACTCCACTACGGCCTTTGTATTTTTATAAAAAATAGCTGACAAGAGGGGAGAGGTTTTAAATTCAGGGTCAACCTCATTTACCTTTTCTATTTTTTCCAAAAATAAATTTACAGCAGTTTCATCACCTTTTTGGATCGCAGCAATTATAGCATTTGTAAAACCTTTGTTATTGGTATCGTATGTATTTTCAATTTTAGCAATAGTTGCTTCCGCCGCTGCTTTTGCTTTTATCTCTTTTTGTTTGGCTTCGAATGCTGCTTTTTGTGTTCTTAATTTTTTAGCATCCTCAGCTTTTGCTTTAATTTCTTCGTGTGTAGATTTATCTTCTTCAATACGCTCTTTTCGTTTTTCCGCTTTGAAGTTTTCCATCAAATTTAAAAGCTGAACAAATCCTTTTCTTTTTGCCTCTTCAATAGGGCTGATTCCATTGGGCTCTTTTTTATAAATATCTGCACCTGCTTCCATTAAGAGACGAACATATTCCTCATTTTTCCAAGAGACCGCTTTATAGATTGCAGATTCTCCATCTTTCCCAACAAGATTAGGATTGGCTTTTCCTTCCAATAGAATTTCGATAATGTCAGTATTGTTATTATCAATTGCGATGGGCAATGCTCTTCTGTTAATGCCATCTTGTAAATTAGGGTCAAGACCTGCATAGACACATCGAGCCACCATTTCAGTATCATTTTTATTGACTGCATTAATCAAGTCGTGGATTTCTAAATTCATTTTATCAGAAAGATATTGTCCACCTTTCTTTAAAAATTGTCCTGTTTTTTTGAAAAAACCGTCTGCCATAGTTATTATTTTTTTTGCAAAAATATAATTTTTTTCTGAGATGTCATCTTAGCCGCAGGGCCAAAGAGGAGCGCAAGAGATGTAATCTCTTTTCCCTTTCTTATGAAATGTTACCTCTTTTTCCTTGTGAGATTCCTTATGAGATGTCATCTCTGGAAATCAAAGATTGGAAGATAACAAGAAAGTACAAATGTATTGGGATTCAACTCTTCAAATTTTTTATTAAAGAAAAATGTGTATCCATAGTTGATTTGAAAATAGGAAAGACAAATGCCTATTTCAGGACGTAAAGCAAAACTCGAAGCATCTCTTTTAAAATAATACAAACCATTTCCTCCTGCATTTAATCCCAAACCATAGATCCAGAGTGCTTTCCAATATTTTATTTTTGGCACAATTATTTTTTGATTGGGTAAATATTCTGTTCCGATTTGAATGAAAGTCTTACTAATTAGAGGGCCATTAGAAAAAAAATTAGCATAACTAAAATTTAGTCCAACTGTGAAATGTTCAAACCCATGAATTTCTGGAATTATTGCTAGAAGACTGTGACTGCCTTTCCCAAAATCACCTTGTTCCAAAGCATAGTTTCTTCCGGGTTTTTTGAAAATAAAAGTAGAGTCTTGTTGAGCAGAAATGGAATAGGCAGTAAGTAAAAAAAAAATAATAAAAGAGAAAGATAATTTTAATATTGAAAGGATTTGTTGTTGATAGTTTTTCATGCTCTAATTTTTAAAAGCGATTCGGAATTCCGTCCATCCATCTTCCATCGTCTTTAAAGAAAACTGTGCATCATGATTTAAAAGTATCTCTCGAATCAATGTTAACCCGACACCTTGGCCATCTGGTTTGGTACTGAAGAATGGAGTGAATAAATTGCCAGCTACTTCAGAGGTGATCCCTTTTCCATTGTCTCGAATCAAAATCGTAGCAGGAGATTGTTGAGATATGATTTGTATAACTCCCTCATAATCAATGGATTCGATAGCATTTTTTAGGATGTTAACTAGAACTTGTTCCATTTGTTTAGAGTCTATGGAAGCGAAAATATTGCCTTTGCTTAAATGAAAATCTATTGTTATTTTTTGATTTTTGGCTTGGGATTCCATGAGTTTTCCAATATTAGAAAGCAATTCATTAAGTTCGATTCGCTCAAAGTGAGGCTTAGGCAAACGTACCACTTCAGCAAAGTTTTTCATAAATAACGTCATCGAATTATTTCGTTCAATGGCAATTTCTAAGGACTCTCGTTCTTCTGAATTTTCTTCCGTATTGTATTCGACATGAATTTGCAAAATAGAATTAATGGCTCCTATGGAATTATTGACTTCATGTGCCATCATTCGAATTATTTTTTCATAAGCTCTTTTTTCTGCCTCCAAAATTTCCTTTGACAACTCTTGAATTAAAATAAATTTTCGCTTAAATCCTTGATGAATAAAATGTGAAACTTCGCATTTGTATTTTTCAAAACCTTCCGTAGATATAATGTTAGGTTGACCGACTTCAAGTTTTGCAATTTGTTCTAAAATAGGATTGTCAAATGAAGCGATAGATTGATGCGTGACATCTTTTTCTAAATCTAGCAATCGCATGGCGCGAGGATTGATGTCTGTTATTTTTTCATCGTAATCCAAAATGATGATTCCATTAGGAGAGGCGTTGATTAATTTTTTTAGAAAATAATGTTGTTCTTCTACTTGAATTCGTTCTTCACGAATATTATCAATCATACTATTGTAGACATCAATTAATCGGTCCATTTCTTTAGAACCTGTTTTTACAAACTTGATGGTGAAATCTTTATCTTCAATTGCATTGGTTCCTGAGTACATAAAATCCAATGGCTGAATTAATGAACGGTACAATAAATAGGAAAGAAAAAGAGAAAATAGAATTGCAATTTCAGAGAGTAAAAAATATAATTTTTGTTCTTGAAAATTATAATAACACAACCATGCAATGACAAGATGAATAGTTATGATGAACAAAAAATATTTTACTCTTAAACTCATATTTTTTTGTTGAACGTTTTACGGCGACCACATTACTGTTCCTATATTGTTTCGATCTGTAATTGAATTTTTGTTTTTACTAAATCAATTTTCTTTCGCATTCGGTTAAAAAACTTAGCACGATGTTGTTCACCTTGTCCACTAATCATAATTGATTTCGTTCTAATTTTTTCAAAAAAGGCAAATGTAAATTCACACAATTTTTGATCATTGATTTTTAAGAAGTTAGGATTTGTATAACTTGAATAAATAGCTTTCCCTGCGGGCGTATCAAAAAGAATGGTGTTATTAGTATAAACCATTTCGTTATGATAGAGTTGAATTGACCCACCTTTGATTTCTTGAGGTTGATTTGGAAGAAATTTATACCCCAACTTAGCGGTCGTTTCCATGTGATTCACCAAATCCATAATTCGATCACACAAAGTCATAGCATCATCAAGGTTATTAAAATGACCACTATTCACATGATATTCGACTTGACTCAGCGTATTATCCAAAATTCCCGAACTCCATAATTCCACAGTTGGGAGTTTTACATAATACTTTAACATATCTTTCGCCATCTGCATACCATGTGGCCCGATGACATTGAAATCAAATTTCATATCATCCAAATAATCAAATTGCCAAACCGCACGCCCCCAAATATAAATTTTAAATTGTAAAATTTCAGGAAAGTAAAAATAGACAAATAAAGGCACATCAGACGTCACATAATACATACTTGTATTGGGAAGGTGTTGCACTTTTCCCATTAACTTATGAATACCTTCCAAGTAGTCAGAAACATTTTTAATCTCTTTAGAAAATGGATTAAAACTACAAAACACCGTATTTGCATCTTCAAAAACATAACCGTCCAAAGAAAGATTAAACTTCTTCGCCAATGCTGATAATTCATCAGGTGCCAAGAGAGTATCCCCTCGTAACCTACGGTACACGGCATCTTTTCCCACTCCAAATAATTGGGTCAATACTTCTACTGCTTGTGATTTTTTAGGAAATTTAGCCAGTACATCTTCAAAAAGTTTGTCTTGTAGCGTCTTGTGCATGTTGGATTGTTTGTTGTTTTACTCGAAATAGTAAATTTAGGAAAAAAAATCTTGTGGTGATAATTTAGAATTATAAAGATATCAATTTTCTGTTTATCTTATTGCGTTCAATTTTTAATAAAACAAAATCCAAAGCATAAAAATGAAACTTCTTTCTCGACTCTTATTTGTAAGTATATTGTTATTGTTTTCAATATTTCCTCTCCGAGTAGGAGATAGTTGTGGTTACATTGCTCCTGATTTCATTGGCTATTCTATTATTCATCCTATTATTTCTGAAGCGAAGGCCGAAAAGCCTTTGATATTTACTTATAATTATTTGCAAAAAAATGAATGGGGATTTGTGGATTGGGAAGATGCCAGGGCAGATAGAAACCTTGTAGAATGGCAACAGTATTTTTGTGGAAAGCCCACTATTCAAGATTTGAATTATATAATTTATAAGGCTGAAATTTTTGAATTAGAACAAATAAGAGAATTACAAGAAGATAAAAAGACTGCTATTCCAGATACTTTAAAAGGGAGTACTTTTATTAAAACCTACAGTCAATTTGAATTTCCTGACTTTTTAGATTATTTAGTTTTTGCTAAAAAAGTAGAAGCAGAACTAGCACCTTCGTATTCTCCATGGAAACAAAAAGATATTGTTCCTGAAGAAATTCAATCTCTGAAAGATTATGCAATAAAAAAATATAATACGATTAAAGATGATTTTTTAAAATTGAGATATGCCTATCATATTTTACGATTGGATAGAGCATGGGGAAATATGGAAGAGTCATTTGAAATCTATGTGGAACCTTTATCTCATGTCAAAAGTACCATACAAAATAGATGTTTGGAACAATTAGGAGGATGGCTTTCTTCTTCGCCCAACCCAGAACGTGTGGCAGATGGAAATGTATTGTTAGCGAAATCATTAATTGGAAATTTGGATCGTAGTTTAAAAGTGTATTTGAGTTTTAGAGTTCAGAAACAATTAGATTGGGATTTGGCTATGTCAAAATGTGAATCCAATCAAGAGCGTTCGATGCTACATTATATTCGAGCACTCGAAAAACATAGTGTGGCTTTAGAGGATATGAAATCTATTTATGAGTTAAATCCAAATGCTAAAGTGTTAGAAGTTTTAATGATTCGAGAAATTCAAAAAATAGAACTTCAACTTTTAGAGAAAAAAATTAAACATAAAAGACCTTGGAAATATTTCCCAAAAGAAGAATACGGATTACCTCAAAATTATGCCTTTGAATATCTAAAAAAAATCAAACCTTTTGTCAAAAAAGTTTCTAATGAAAAAAAAGGTCATCGTCCTGTTTTTTGGATGATGATAGATGGTTATTTAGAATATTTAAGTCGGAATAATAGAGTGGCGCAAGAGCTATTAAGTCAAGCTGCAAATGCTGCCCTGCCTAACTCTAATTTATATTATCAAATAGAATTATTTGAATTAGCCAATTTATTTGGTTTGATGAATACCATGGAAGATTGGATAGAAAAAAGAGCAGGCGAGATTATTAAATCTAATCCCTTATTTGTTCGACAAAATTATGATGAGGCAGATTTTTTTATGGCAAAGATGGCATCGCTTTATCAATCAAAAGGAGATCGTACAAAAGCATATTTATGTAATTATTCAATTTATGGATTGAAGTTTTATTTTGATTCTGAAATAGTACAAGGTGTTGTTGAGCTTTTTGATAAAAAAAATAAAAATGATTTTGAAGAATTGCTAATGCAGGATGATAGTATCAAGACCAAATCTGAATTATTAGATTTATGGGGGACAGCTCTTTTGGGAGAAAATCTTCATGATGAAGCTTTTCAAGTTTTTAAACAAATACCTTCCTTTGAAATAAAAATTAAAAATCCATTCCTTACCAATATTTATGAAGAGGAAATTGCAAAAAGATATCCTCAAGAAAAAGATTTGACTAAATATGAAATTTCAAAAAAAGTTTTGGAATTGGAACAACAAAGTCAAAATCCTTCTGCTGCGGGCAAAGCGCATTTGTTATTAGGAAATTACCATTACAATACTTCCTACTTTGGTTTTGCATGGAAAACTAAAGATTATTTTAAAAGCATTACGGGGATGTTTCCAGATTATTCCTACTATCGAAATTGGTTACCTGTGTGTGGAGCAAAAGAGAATCAAGAGTATTTAGATTTATCAAAAGCGAAATCTCATTTTTATCAAGCCTTTGATAATAGCAATGATAGAGAAGTAAAAGCGCAAGCCATTTTTATGCTATGGAGAATTGAGATGCAAACAAATTATTTAAATAGTTTCGAAAAAAATAAAAAACCTTACACTAAAAAATATAGAAAGCGATTTCAAAAAAATTATAAAGACACTCAGTTTTTTGCTGAAGTAATCAAGGAATGTGGATGGTTTGAAAAATATTGATAATTTAAAAAATCAATATTTCTATTTTTTTAATTATTAGGATCAACAGATCATTCATTCACCTTTTTCGACCGCATTCGAAAGTAACGTGACTCTCTGAGTCGCGAAGTTATTCGACAAACACGTT
>Ga0114957_1005209_pt1 | contig 10862 bp, 8 predicted proteins | sample BantaG_FD_87175 | JGI IMG/M metagenome (GOLD analysis project Ga0114957, IMG submission 87175) | Marine algal microbial communities from Bantry Bay, Ireland - BantryBay_4 metaG | ecosystem: Host-associated > Algae > Red algae > Unclassified | place: Bantry Bay, Ireland | collected 2014-11-21 | reverse complement strand
ACTTGATTTTATGGACAAAGTATACCTAAGAAAAAGAGCCATTATAGAATCTGTAAATGATGTACTCAAAAACACGTGCCAAATTGAACATTCTAGACATCGGTCTTTTGATAATTTTTTAGGGAACTTAATCGCTGGTTTAACAGCTTATTCTTTTTTGGACTCAAAACCTAGTATTAAAATACAGAGATTTTTACCTAATATTGGTGTGTCTTAAATCGAACTCACGTTAGTTATCATCTTATAATGCAGTTTTTCACTTATCAACCACTTATAAACCAATGTTATTAACGATTATTTATAACGTAGAAAACCCATCTTAATTAAGATGGGCTTTTAATGTTATATAGAAGAAGAAGATTATTTTCTTCTCGCTTCTTTAATTCTAGCTTTTTTACCAGTAAGACCTCTAAAGTAAAAGATTCTAGCGCGACGCACTTGCCCTTTTTTGTTAATTTCAATCTTTTGTAATGCAGGCAAATTAACTGGGAAGATACGTTCTACACCAATTGTTCCAGACATTTTTCTAATTGTAAAAGTTTCTGTTAATCCAGAGCCTCTTCTTTGTAATACAACACCTCTAAAAAACTGTATTCTACTTTTTTCACCTTCACGAATTTCGTAGTATACTGTAATTGTATCACCAGCAGAAAATTCAGCAAAGTCTTTTTTTGGTACAAACTCGTCTTGTACAAATTTAATTAAAGATTCCATCTTTATAGTTTTTAAAATTTATTCAGAACAACATTCACGTATATCGCCAGAGGTTAACCCAAAATTGGGTGCAAAAATAGGTATTAATTACTAATTTACAATATATTATTTAGTTTTTTATGACTATAAATTTGCTTTAATAGTATTGGAATCCAAATGGTTTCTTTAGAATCTGGAGGATTTCGTCTGGCTTTTTTTTCATAAAAGATTAAAATGTGGTCTATGATTTAATTGGTATTCATTTTTTGGCAACCAATTAGAATAATGTACTTTCCTGAAATAGGTTGACTAAAAATTAACTTTTAATTACAGTCACTTATGAAACAACAAAAACAACCCTGTCGAAAAAAACCTTACAAAAAACAAATAGAACACCAAAAACTTATTTTAATGGTAAAAAATTATAGAAATAAAGTAGGACAAAGCACTGGCGGAATTGTTTTGACCCCTAAAAAAAACAGAGTCAATTTAGAATTAGAATCTGTAAAAACTGTCTTTTTAGATAGTAGTAAACGAAATAACAATACATTATTTAACGTATCTTTTTATTATAAATGCTCTAAAATTATTTTTAAGAGCCTCTTTAACTAATATATTTAATAATCATTTTTTTCTCAATTTTTAGTAATTCTAATAGTATTTCACAAAATCAGTTTGGTTTGCGAGAACTCTATTTTACTGTAGGTTTAACTATTTGTTATAAAAAAAACCGCCTTAGATTAAAGCGGTTTAACTATTTTGTTATAATCTAACTTAGAAACAATACCTATTCTCGGCCTTCACTTTTTCAGCAATTTCAATACGTAAATCTACTATATCTGGGTAGTTTGCGTACTTTGTAAAACGTTTTAATCCCATAAGCATCATGCGTTGCTCATCGCCCTCAGCAAAAGAAATGATGCTTTCTTTTCCTTTTTCTTCAACTATATCTACGGCATGATACAAATAAAGCTTTGCCATGGCAATTTGAACAGATTGCTCTGCTTCACTAGAGCGTTTTACATTTTTTTCCGTTCTTAAAATAGCCGACTCTGCCATATAAATTTCAATCAAAATATCAGCTGCAGCAATTAATAGCTGCTGGTGGTCTTCTAATTGCGGACCGTATTTTTGTACGGCTCCTCCAGCAACCATTAGAAATGTTTTTTTAAGTTTTTTAATCATTTCCTTTTCTTCGGAAAATAACTCAGAGTAATTTGGTGTTTCAAATGAAGGAATACCCATGAGTTCTTCTTGTACTCTTGATGCGGGACCTAATAAATCTACATGGCCTTTCATAGCTTTTTTAACTAACATGCCTACGGTTAGCATACGGTTGATTTCGTTTGTACCTTCATAAATTCTAGCAATACGCGCATCTCTCCAAGCAGCTTCCATTGGTGTTTCTTCAGAGAAGCCCATACCACCAAAAATTTGAATGCCTTCATCTGCACAATTTTGTACATCTTCAGATACTGCTACTTTTAAAATAGAACATTCAATAGCATATTCTTCTACACCTTTAAGTTCTGCTTCTTGGTGTGTATTACCAGCAGCATGACGTAGAGCTATACGGTCTTCAATATTCTTAGCAGCTCTGTAAGTTGCAGATTCTCCAGCATAAGCATCGGCAGCCATTTTTGCTAATTTCATTTTTATAGCTCCAAAGTCGGCAATTGGTGTTTTAAATTGCTTTCTTTCATTTGCATAATTTACAGAAGCTGTTAATATTCTTCTTTGCGAATCTAAACATGCAGCTGCTAATTTTATACGACCAACATTTAAAGCATTCATTGCAATTTTAAAACCTTCGCCACGTCCAGCTAGCATATTTTCAATGGGTACAACGGTATCATTAAAGAATACTTGGCGTGTAGAAGATGCGCGGATTCCTAATTTATGTTCTTCCTCACCCATTGTAATGCCATTAGAAGCGTCATTTTCTATAATAAAACCAGTAATGTTTTTATCATCTTCGATACGAGCAAAAACAATCATAACACTACAAAAACCAGCGTTAGAAATCCACATTTTTTGACCGTTAATTTTATAGTTTTTTCCGTCTGCAGAAAGTGCCGCTGTTGTTTTACCAGAATTAGCATCAGAGCCTGCACCAGGTTCAGTTAAACAGTAAGCACCAAATTCTTCACCTGAAGCTAATTTGGGAACATATTTTTGTTTTTGAGCTTCTGTACCGTACAATGTTATTGGCATCGTACCAATTCCCGTATGCGCGCCAAAGGCAGTACTAAAAGAACCTGTGCCAGAAGATATGTAATCGCAGGTTAAACATGTAGATACAAAGCCCATTCCCATGCCACCATAAGTCTCAGGAACCGCAACACCTAAAAATCCCATTTCACCAGCTTTACGCATAACCTCTTCTGTTAATGCATAATCTTTTGCTTCAAATCTTGCTTTAAAAGGAATAATCTCACGATCATTAAACTCTATTACCGAAGCTTTCATCATTAGTTGTTCTTCTGAAAAATCTTCAGGTGTGAATACGTCTTCGCAATTTGTTTCTTTTACTAGGAATTGACCTCCTCTTAGTATGTCTTTTTCTGTTGTCGCCATTTTATTTTAGATTAGTAGATTCAAGAACCAAGAATCAAGATTGTTTAAGTCTAAATTTGAAACTTGAAATCATTTTATTTATAATAAAGATTTTAGAGCCAAGAGTTAAGACTTTTTTAGTCCAGACTTGAAACTTGTTATCATCTTTTTAATTTGTTTTATTTTGTTTTCTAATTTGTTAAATTTTTCGCCAGTAATATAATTTCCGTTAAAAGTGACATTTAATTGTGTTTCCCATTCAAAAGCAGAACCTAAGCTATACTCTAAATAATTTGCAAATTGTTTGTTTGAACTTTTACTAGTTCTTTCAGAAATATTAGAAGGAATGGAAACTGCGTATCTATTGATTTTACTCATCAATCCATAGGTTTCATACTTTGGAAAGCTTCGTGTAATTTTATAAGATTTAACAACAATCACGATACTTTTAAACCAAATCTTTAATTTCTTAAAATTATACATAGTTACTTTTTAGTCTTGTCTATTGGTTTTTCTCATGTTGCTTCTAGTTTAAAAATTCAAAAATACCACAAGCACCTTGGCCTGTCCCCACGCACATAGTTACTGCACCGTACTTGCCTTGCATATTTTGTTTACGCATTTCATCAAATAACTGTACTGAGAGTTTGGCTCCTGTACAACCTAATGGATGACCTAAGGCAATGGCGCCTCCGTTTACGTTTATAATATCTGGATTTAAATTTAATTCTCTTATTACAGCTAACGATTGGGAAGCGAACGCCTCATTTAATTCGATAAGCGATAAGTCATCTTGTTTTAAACTTGCCTGTTTTAATGCTTTTGGGATGGCCTTTACTGGTCCAATTCCCATAATGCGAGGCTCTACACCAGCTGCTGCATAGTTTACTAATCTTGCAATTGGTTCAAGATTTAATTCTTTAACCATGTTTTCACTCATTACCATTACAAATGCTGCGCCATCACTCATCTGCGATGAGTTACCAGCAGTTACACTTCCGCCAATAGCAAATACGGGTCTAAGTTTAGCTAAAGCTTCTTTGTTTGTACCTGCACGTGGCCCTTCGTCTTTAGTTACAGTATAGGATTTTGTCGCTTTCTTTCCATTAGCATCAATATAAGTTTGTTCTACTTCGATGGGTACAATTTGATTTTGAAAACGATTTTCTGCCAACGCTCTTAAAGCTTTCATGTGAGAGTTATAGGCGAACTCATCTTGGTCTTCGCGAGACACATTAAATTGGTTAGCAACGGCTTCCGCAGTATTTCCCATGCCCCAATAATAATCTTCATGACCTGCTTTTACAATGGCATCGTAATTTAATTCTGGTTTAAAACCCGTCATAGGTACGCTACTCATACTTTCTGCTCCACCAGCAATAATACATTCTGCCATTCCAGCTTGTATTTTTGCAGTTGCCATAGCAATAGTTTCTACTCCAGAAGAGCAAAAACGGTTAACGGTTACTCCTGGTACATCGACAATTTCTAATCCCATGAGCGAGATTAATCTTGCCATATTTAAACCTTGAGCACCTTCTGGCATGGCGTTACCAACTATAACATCGTCAATACGTTTTAGGTCTAAACCTGGCAATTCCTTGATCATGTATTTAATGGTTTCTGCTGCCAATTCATCTGTTCTTTTAAAACGGAATACTCCTTTTGATGCTTTACCAACTGCAGTTCTGTATGCTTTTACTATATATGCTGTTTTCATTTGTTTTTTTAAGATTAATAGAATTAAGACACAAACAAGACTTATATCTTGGATTATTTATTACTGTTTCTTGGTTCTAATTTCTAAGCGGTTTCCCTTTCGTTAACATGTGCTGAATGCGTTCTAAAGTCTTACGTTCTGTACAAAGCGAAAGGAAAGCTTCGCGCTCTAGGTCTAATAAGTATTGCTCACTTACTAAAGTTGGTTCAGATAAATCTCCACCAGCCATAACGTATGCTAATTTGTTTGCAATTTTCATATCGTGTTCAGATATATATTTAGAATCTTTCATAGAATTTGTACCTACCATAAACATACCCAAGGCTTTTTTACCAAGTACCTTTACATCAGTACGTTTTACTAATTGTGTATAACCTGCATCTGCCATTAATTTAGCGTGTGCTTTTGCTATTGCAATTTGGCGATCCTTATTAACTACAACAATATCTTTTCCTTTTTGCATAAGACCTAGGTCGAAAGCCTCGTAAGCAGAAGTAGATACTTTTGCCATACCAATAGTTAAAAAGTATTCTTGAAGTGTATTTAATTGTACATCACCTTTTTTAAAGGTGTCTGAAGCTCTTAAAGACATTTCTTTAGAACCTCCACCACCAGGAATAACACCAACACCAAATTCTACAAGTCCCATATACGTTTCTGCTGCTGCTACAATTTTGTCTGCGTGTAATGAAATCTCGCAACCACCACCAAGTGCCATACCATGCGGTGCAGAAATTGTAGGAATTGAAGAATAACGCATACGCATCATTGTATCTTGGAAATACTTGATTGCTGCGTTAAGCTCATCGTATTCTTGTTCGGCTGCCATCATAAAAATCATACCTATATTAGCGCCAACCGAGAAGTTTGGACCTTGATTACCAACTATTAATCCAGCAAAATCTCTTTCGGCCATATCAATAGCTTTATTTAATCCTGCTAAAACGTCGCCACCAATAGTGTTCATTTTAGATTGGAATTCTACATTAAGAATGCCATCGCCTAAATCTTGAACAGAAACACCAGAGTTTTTGAAAACTTCTGTGGTTTTGCGGATATTATCTAATATAATAAATGAGTCCTGTCCAGGGATTTTAGTTTGTTCTTTTCTTGAAATATTATAGAAATATGTTGCACCATCTATAATAGAATAGAAGCTATCACTACCAGAAGCAATCATATCATGAACCCAGTCAGCAGGTTTTAAACCCTCAGCAGCCATCATTTCGATACCTTTTTCTACACCAATGGCATCCCAAATTTGGAAAGGCCCATGTTGCCAGCCAAAACCAGCTTTCATAGCATCGTCAATTTTATAAAGTTCATCTGAAATTTCAGGAATACGATTTGAAACATAAGCGAATAAGGCAGCGAAAGTCTTTCTGTAAAACTCTCCGGCTTTATCTTTTCCTTTTACTAATACTTTAAAGCGATCTGCAACATTATCAATTGTTTTAGTTAATTCTAATGTGGCAAATTTTGCACGCTTAGATTCACGATATTCTAACGTATTTAAATCTAAAGTCAATATCTCTGAAGAGCCATCCTCTTTTCTGATTTTTTTATAAAACCCTTGTCCTGTTTTACTTCCTAACCATTTATTTTCCATCATCGTATTGATGAAATCTGGTAATTTAAATAGTTCTAAACGTTCGTCTTTTAGGCAGTTTTCTCTAATGCCGTTAGCAACGTGAACTAAAGTATCCAATCCCACGACATCTACAGTTCTAAAAGTTGCCGATTTTTGGCGACCGATAACTGGACCTGATAATTTATCGACTTCTTCAACTGTTAAATCTAAATCTTTAACTGCGTGAAATAAACTTTGAATACTAAAAATTCCAATTCTATTTCCAATAAATGCAGGTGTATCTTTAGCAATTACAGATGTTTTTCCTAAAAATTGTTCTCCATAACCACTTAGGAATTCTAAAACGGAGGCATCGGTTTTTGGGCCAGTAATAATTTCGAATAATTTTAAGTAACGTGCGGGATTAAAAAAGTGTGTTCCGCAGAAGTGTTTCTGAAAATCTTCACTACGACCTTCACTCATAAACTTTATAGGAATACCAGAGGTATTTGATGTAATTAAAGTTCCTGGAGTTCTGTATTTGTCTAATTTTTCAAAAACTTGTTGCTTAATATCTAGTCTTTCAACTACAACCTCCATAATCCAATCCACGTCTTTTACTTTAGTAATATCATCTTCTAGATTTCCAGTAGTGATACGATTTTGAAATGACGTGTGGTAGAGTGGTGCTGGTTTCGATTCAATTGAAGATGTTAAAGCCTCATTAACTAATCTATTTCTAACAACTTTGTCTTCTAAAGTTAGGCCTTTTGCTTTTTCTTTTGCGTTAAGTTCTTTTGGTACGATGTCTAATAATAAAACATCAACACCAATATTGGCAAAATGACAAGCGATACCGCTTCCCATAATTCCTGATCCAATAATGGCTATTTTTTTAATTCTACGTTTGCTCATCTTATTTTAAAATGTGTTCTTTTTGATTGTATATTTTTTTATTTGATATTAATTCGTTTATTGTTTCTGTAACCTCTTGAAAATGTTGTAATTTTTCTTCAGAAACGTGTTGTTTAATAGTTTCATTAAACGTTAAAACCCGTTCTCTAGAGTACTCTCTTTTTTCTCTTCCAAGTTCTGTTAAATGAATTAAAACACCACGACCATCTTCTGGATTTGGCTTACGTTCTATTAAACCAAGTTCATCCATTTTTTTTAAAATACGAGATAGGCTAGTAGCTTCCATTCCCATTATTGGGCCTAGAGAGGTTGATGGGGTTCCATTTTCAGGATCTATACTTAGCAAAGTAAAACCAGTTGCCATTGTAGAGTCGAACTTGGCTGCTTCTTCATTATACATTTTATTTACTGCTAACCAAGTAGTGCGTAGTAAATAATCTATGGTTTTTTCTTTCATTAAAATTAAATTGGGTAGAGTTGCGAATTCAAATATAGCGAAAATTATTATGCATGCATAATAATTTTCGCTATATTTGAATTTAGCATTCTAAATAAATTGTGAATACAGAATAATAAAGTTCTTTTTGCAATCGTTTTATTGCATTATTCAGTTTTATTTATAAGAAGTAAAATATTTGTTTAAATATTTATTTATAGAATAAAAAAGCTTATTCTTTTATTATTTTAAATTTTTTAAAACCTTTATCGTGTTCTATATCAAGTATATATATGCCATTTGGTAAATTAGAATATTCTACTACAGTAGATTCGCTATTATTTTCATTTTCTTTAATAAGCTGTCCATGTATAGTATAGAGTCTATAATCATAATCTAAAGCATTGGTACTGATATTTAGTTTGTATTTAACAGGATTAGGATAGATTGTAAAGTTATTTTGCATAAAATCTGGTGTACTTAAACTACCTGTATTTATAATTGTCACCTTTAAATCATCAAAATAAAACCCATCTTCTTGAACAGCACCGTCGGAATGTAATAGAAAGCGAATTAGTATAGTATTGCCTAAATAATCACTTAAGTCTATGGTTTCTAGAACCCAATCATTATTTTTACCATCATATAACGGCTCATTACTTGCTCCAGATTGGTTAGATGAACCAATAGTGGTAAAATTTCCACATTGTGGTATCCAACTAGAACCAGAATCTGTAGAGACTTGTATTTGCACATAATCATAATCTTTTTCAATACTCCATTTAGCATAAAAAGATAATGTGGCATTATTTGCTACTGTTAAATCAAGACTATTAAGTAATGAAATTGTATTGTCTGAATTAGCACTATAATTTCCAGTTGGAGAGTCTGTAATAGAACTACTAGGTGTATTAAATTCTGTGGTAGATATTCCCCAAGAACTAGTAGACCAATTTGTTGATGTATCGTTTCCAGACTCATTTAGAATTGTAGTAGTAGAGCCAAAAGTTCTTGTTATTCTAGTTTTTTTATCGTAGAAACCATTGTTTACAACAAGATCATAACTAACAGTGTCGCCTGGGTTAATACTAGAGTTAAGATTTAAAATTATAGTATTAGATTGTTCTTCTTCTAGCTCTAATCCATTATGATTTATTGGAGCTCCAACAGACATAATATTTGAAGTTATAGGATTGATTGAGACTGTGAAATCACCATTTGTTAGTCCAATACGCTTGATTGTGTAGCTTGATGAAGGAGATGTAGTATCTATAAAGAAATTAGAATTATCTTTTATATTTGCTGCATTACCAGCAATTTGAGCAGCAGAAATATTTAAAAATAACATATCTTTACATATAGTATTTATTTGAGAAGCTGGTGGCCAGAAATTTTTTCCAATTTCTGGAGTCATTGCAAATGTTTTATTTCTTACACCACCACCAACTTTATTAATTACTCCATACATAAAGTCATCACTACCTCCTGCTGCTGCATATAATTCTGAAGCCATAATGTTTGAATATTCATTTTTCTGAACCATATACTCAGAAATAGATTTAAATAGTGATTCGTCTGGAGTGGGTTGATTTTCAGCATAACCATACGGTAATAATAATAGATTACTATAACTATGAGCGTTTAATGCTATTTTAAAATTATTTTGTTCTACCAACCATCTTATTGCTTGATTTTCGGGTTCAGAAAATACATTAGCACCAGCATAAGTTTCTCCATTTGGTCCTGATGTTCCTTGTGTATTCCATACTTCTGTTCCATTAGGTTTTACATAAGAGTAATTTCTATTATTATCAACACCAAATGAGCCTCCATTATTTCTCCTGTTTTTTCTCCATAACCCACCACCATTAGGGTTTGTAGCTTCATTATATATATAGCCATCAGGATTTATACAAGGAACAAAAAATAGTTCTGTATTATCTACGATAGCTTTTATTTCTGTACTAGTGTCATAATTTTCTAGTAAATACCACATGTAAAAAATTGTTTGCTGAAGTGACATTGGTTCTCTAGCATGATGAATTGCAGTGTATAATACCTGCTCCTCTGAAGCTGTTTCATTAGATGTTGGATTATCAGAAATTTTTACATATTGTAGTTTTCTACCTTCAAAGGTAGTAAATGTACTTATATCTTCTCTTGTTGTAATAAGATTAGGATATGCTGTTTTCATATCATCCAATTCCTGAAGCATTTCAGAATAGGTTAAAAAACCACCCATAGAACCGTTATTAAAATTTACAGGTGTAACGTAAGAAATGTCGTTATTAGAACAACTAGGGTTTTTTTTTTGCTTTTTTGAAACGTACGATTTGTGAGAAGGATTATTTTGATTGATGTATTGTTTTTGAACATCATCTATTATAATTTCAACTTTAAAGCCTTCTTGTTTTATTAAATTTATATTTTTTACTGAAAATATAGATTCAAAAAAAACATTTTTTTTATGATTACCATGGTCTAAAGCTAAACCTAAATCTGATAATTGCTTAAAATCATTTTGAGAACTATAATAAATTTTTGCTTTTTGGTACTTTTCTTGTGCGAATGACGCAAAACTTAATAAAATTAGAAGATTAACTATTAATTTTTTCATTTTAAAATATGTTGAACATTATAGTTGCTAATATAGCACTTAAAATACTAATAATCTTGATTTTACGTGTTGTTTTTGTTTTAAATTAGTATTTGTATGTCTATAAAAATTTTAACAGCGATAGATTTTATCATAAAGATTTTGATAGATGTTTTTTATAATAGATCGTTTCATTTTCATGGTAGGTGTTAAATGCCCTCCATCTATAGACCAAACGTCTGGTGTGAGCTCAAAACGCTTTATTTGTTCCCATTTGCCAAACTTTTTGTTGCAAGTATCTATTTCAAGCTGAATACGGTCTTTTATGTCTTGAGAATTTGCAATTGCTTCTCCAGTTTTTTCGATGTTTTTATTT
>Ga0114957_1005206_pt1 | contig 10866 bp, 3 predicted proteins | sample BantaG_FD_87175 | JGI IMG/M metagenome (GOLD analysis project Ga0114957, IMG submission 87175) | Marine algal microbial communities from Bantry Bay, Ireland - BantryBay_4 metaG | ecosystem: Host-associated > Algae > Red algae > Unclassified | place: Bantry Bay, Ireland | collected 2014-11-21 | reverse complement strand
TCAACGGAAGTTAACCCAACACATACCTTCAGTGCGGTAGGTGACTATACGGTGACTTTGATTATAGAAAATGAATTTGGTTGTACCGATACGGTTTCTCACGACATTCTAATTACGGATGTACCAGTCGCTTTGTTTGAACCATTGGTAACGGAGACCTGTGCAAATATGGGTGTTGAGTTTAACAATCAAAGTTTTGGCGACAGCCTTAGTTTTTACTGGGAGTTTGGAAATTTCCAAACCAGCACAGAAGAAAATCCGGGTATGGTGTATTTTGAGCAAGCAAACTTTGACACGACCTACGTAATCACGCTGACGGTGAGCAACCCCTGTGGTAGCAACATTTACCAAAGTTTGATTGTAGTTCGTCCTATTCCGACTATCAATTTTGGCTTGGTGCCCTTAACTGGTTGTTCACCTGTGCTTGTTGACTTTGCAAATTCATCAACGGGTTCTGCCTCTTCCTATTTTTGGGATTTTGGAAATGGTCATACTTCTACGGAGCAGTTTCCTGAAACGCAAACCTTCTTTACCGATTCTCTGTTTTCGATTTATACGATTACATTGGTTGGTTCAAATATTTGTGGCTCTGATACGGCCATCGTTGATTTGCTGGTGGAGACTGCAAATGTTGTTGCTGCGGGGGCAACCTCAATGAACAGCGGTTGTGCACCACTATCGGTTGACTTTGTTAATTACAGCAGTCCAACAGCCACTGTAGACTGGGATTTTGGAGACGGCAACTCCTCCTCTGAGACAGAACCTACACATACTTATACTGATCCGGGTGAGTATCTGGTCATTCAATATGCAAGTTCGGATTGTGGATATGATACGATGGTTTTCAACATCACGGTTAATCCTTCTCCGGAAGTTAGTTTTGTGCATGAGTCAACTGTGTGTCAGGAGCAAACTATTGAGTTTACAAATATGTCGGTGAATACTTCTGGTCATTACTGGGATTTTGGTGACGGAGATACTTCATCTTTAAACCATCCTATTCACGTTTACGACACAGCCGGAGTTTATACCGTTACCTTGACAGGAATTTCACTTTTCAATCAATGTCCTGCAACTTATACTTCAGAAGTCATTGTGTTGGATTTACCTACTGCGGGTTTTGAGCCTTCTACCACTTTTGGTTGTGCCCCCCTTGAGGTGAATTTTAGCAACAGCTCCAACGATGCCTTATTTTACGAGTGGGATTTTGGCGATGGCAATACCACCATTGAGAGTGACCCGACACATGTATTTTTAGAAGCGGGTACTTACGAAGTGACTTTGCGTGCGACTGATGTTAATGGCTGTTTTGAAGACTATACGATTTACAACGTCATCGTTCAACCACAACCAATAACAGATTTTGAGTATACCCGATCTTCGGATTGTGGCTTGCCGGTTACCTTTGATTTCCAAAACACATCGGAGGGCGCCATTGATTACGAATGGAAATTTGGTGATGGTGGCACTTCGCCTTTCACCGATCCACAGCATGTATACACAGAAGCTGGCACCTACGAAGTGACTTTGATTTCATACAATCAGTTTAGTTGTTCTGATACATTTAGCCTCAGCTTTGACATCTATGAAATTCCGGAAGCGAATCTGGATATTGTTTCCATGAGTGGCTGTGAACCGATGGAAGTTAATTTTGAGAATAGCTCCAGTTTCAGTAATCAATATTTATGGGATTTTGGAGATGAAACCACTTCTACAGAATTCGAACCGACCTATCTTTATACAAATCCAGGAAATTATGAAGTTCAGGTTATTGCAAGCATAAATGGTATTTGTCCGGACACGGCTTTTCTATCGGATTTGATCAACGTCCACCCTACTCCTTTTGCTAATTTTGAAGCCATTGAAAGTGGGGGAGACGGCACCTATGAGTTGACTAATTTATCCCTTCATTCTGATGTATTCTTTTGGGAGTTTTCAGATGGAGCGACAAGTGTTTTAGAAAATCCAACGCATCGTTTTAATACAAACGGTGTGCATCAGGTTTATCTGGAAGCCAGCAACGAATATGGTTGTGTCGATGACACACTTGTCAACTTCACACCAGAGTTTATCAATGGTTTGTTCCTTCCCAATGCCTTTTCACCGGAGCAGGGAATTGGTGATGTGCGTATATTCAAAGCGAAGGGAGTGGGTTTGAAGGAGTATCGACTTCAGATATTTTCCACTTATGGTCAATTGCTTTGGGAGACGACGGAATTGGATGAAGAAGGACGGCCAACGGAGGGTTGGGATGGTAGAGTTGATGGAAAGTTGCTGCCGCAGGATGTCTATGTTTGGAAGTGCTCTGGGATATTTGAGGATGGATCGGGTTGGCGTGGTGTGAAGGAGAATGGGGATTATAAGGTGATTGGGTCGCTTGTTTTGTTGCGGTAGACCTCAGCGTCATAGACGTGGATAAACCTTGTCCATCAATTACGCTAAATGAAAAATCCTGTTCCTCCTGTAAATCCTGTTAAAAATAAACACGATAGAAAGGAAACCCGCTAGATTTGACGAAGAACCCTTTTATTTTATCGGGAGAAAAAGTATTACTTTGGTTCCTACGCCATATTTTGATTCCAGGTAAATGTTGCCCCCCCCATTTCTTTAGTGATTTTCCTACAGGTAGCAAGGCCAATTCCTGAGCCTTCGTCATGCTTCGTATTGAGTTTGGTAAACAAGTTAAAGACATTGTCTAAATATGCACTTTCGATACCGATGCCATTATCTTCTACTACTATTTCAAAACCAGAGGCCAGACGATTACACTTAATTTTAATAAATGGCGAAACTTTATCTTTTTTAAACTTAATCGCGTTGGAAATCAAATTTTGAAACAACTGATATAATCTGACTTTTGAGCCCATTACAACTGGAAGGTTTACAAAGCTTATGGTTGCATCGTTTTCACGAATCAACGGATACATATTTTCTTCGATATCCTTAATGATAGCAGCTAGTTCAATAGGTTCTACGTCTTCATCAAAAGAAGTTGAAGTCGAATAGGCAAGAATATCTTTCACCAAATTAAACTATCCCATATTAATAGGTTGTCTTAACATGGTTAGTTTCTAGTTCCAATTACTCAATCCAGACATAAGTGCCTATCAATCAATTAGATAATTTTGCCATTCAGACGATCGCTTTTCACTTAATTGACTAAATACACCGTGTACCAACTAACATATCTAAATAATAAATATAAACTTATTTATCATTAACCGAAACAGCTTAGGCCTCAAAACAGTTTCACAAATACTCATAAAAATCAAACATTTTCCAAATCCCAGCCTTTGGCTCAAATATTTCTCATTTTATAATGAAGTAGCGCACACTGAGCGTAGTCGAAGAGCACGCTAGCGCATCAACAACACATCTCCAGCCAACTGCTCCACCACCCCATCAACATATTCCACTTCCATCATGTAAACATAAACATCAGGTTCTAATCGTGCACCATCAAAATGCCCATCCCATCCTGTTGAAGGATCATTAAGTGGAAAATCTTCCTGCACAAAAACAGCCCCGCCCCATCGATTAAAAATAGCCATTCGCTTTATCTTAACCACCGACAGATCAACACCTTGCGGATAAAATAAATCATTTGATCCATCCCCATTTGGAGAGAAGGCATTCGGTATAAAGATAGCCCGATTCTTGTCAACTCTCAGCGCTACGCTTCCTTCCATCATACAGCCCGTTGTATCCGTCACCTGTACCTTTACGTCAACACTAAACATGGGTACAAAAGTTACTTCCAGACAAGGGTTTTCCAGACAGCTAACCAATTCTGCAGGATACCAGTTTATCGTTTCTATCGCTTCTGAGTTTAAATTTGTCAACAACTCAATCGTATAGGATTCCCCTAAGTCCACATCCATAGCTCCTCCCAAATCAATCACTATGGGTTGCGTTTCAGGAACCGCTATCGTCTCGGTATGTGAACAACCTGAGGCATCAAGAACAACTAAGTCATAAACACCTGCCTCTATGGAAGACCAACTATTCCAATCCGTAAACTCCTCACCATCCAATGCAAATTGATAAGGCGCTGTTCCACCTACAACTCCCTGCACTTCCAGGTAAGCATCCTTGTCACCGGCACAGCTTGCTCCAATTGCTTCATAGTTGATAGAAGTTGGCAGGTTCGAATCTTCAGTGATCATCACATTGTCCATACTACTGCAACCATTATTGGCATTTGCAGCATGCAAGGTATAAATACCCGGGTCCGTAATTTCATAAAGTAAATTACTTGACAACACTTCCTGATTCGCATTCATCCATTGATAAGAAGTCGCATCAGATGAAGTCATTCCAGACAAAGTAAGGCTGCTGGTATTACATCCAAATTCCTGGGTATCTCCTGCATCGACAGTTGGTGCAGCAACATCAGCCGTTACATAAACTTCATCCGTTGAAGAACAACCATTATTGGTATCAAAAACGGTAAGGGTATACACACCTGAAGCATTAACACTTATTTCCATGTCATCTGCCGAAGATATAATGCCTCCTGCTGGTCCGGTCCAAAGATATTCGATTCCAGGTCCGGTCTGTGAAGCAGATCCGTTTAAGGTAGCTACTTCATTGTAACAATTAATCTCCTGGTCTGTACCGGCAAAGGTGAGTGGTACTGAAACTAAACTTTCTACCTGAGCAGATTCTGTAGCGGTACATCCATTCGACAGATTGGTGACTACCAAAACATAGTTTCCTTCCTCTGTTGCTTCAAAAGAAGCATCTGTAATTACGGCACCGCCCGGAGTGGTCCATTGGTAGGCAACATTTGCTTGTGGAGCACCTGCTACAATCACTCCACTATTGTTGCAATCCAAAGCACCATACACGATGATTTCGCTTATGGGTGCTGCGGTTGATTGCAGTACTTCAACCGTTGCAGGGTTTGATAAACAGCCATTTTCAGTATTTAAAATAGTAAGGGTATAGAGACCGGGAGCGTCTACTTCCGGGTCACTTAAGTTCATATTTGTTGCCGTAATTCCGGGACCTTCCCAACTTGGAAGGAGGTTACTGGAATTAGATCCAAACGAATTCAATGTCGTCTCCTGATTTGTACAAGTCAAGCTATCAGGATCTGCAACTGTAGCTTCAGGTGTGTCTGTATTTTCTGTAACTGCTACCTGATCTGTTGCTACACAACCGCTGATTGGATCTGTCACCGTCAGGAGATATGTTCCAGCAGCATTAACCAATGGAGAGTCTGTATCAGCTCCACTCACAATACCCGGACCTGTCCAGGAAAGTATACCTGTTCCCAGGCAAATTAGCAATACTTCATTTTCGGCGCAAGTCAAAACCATGCTTTCCCCAGCGTCTGCAATAGGAGGAGCGTACACTTCGATGGACAGACTTTCGCTTTGTGAGCAGTTCCCATTTTCATAAATAAAGTTGACAACATTCGCACCAGACACTAACGCAGGATCACCTGAATCAAACAATCCACTTGCAGGATCTATAATTCCGGGACCTTCCCAATATCCAGTCGCATTGTCACCGATAATCGAAACTTCCAAATCAAGCAGCTCGGCATTATCCTGACAAAGGACTGGCACCGGTTCCAACTGAATGAAAACTAGTTCGCAATCTTCTGCAAAACAACTACTTTGCGCAAAGGTTGACCCACAGGTACCCGTTCCTATTGCTTCTACGGTTATTGAAACAGCCTCTCCTGGCAATAAATTTGTGGCATCAAAGTTCGTTGCGTTTTGCAAGGTTCCATTTACGAGATAGCCAGTGGCACCATCTACTGGGGTCCAACTAAAGCTTACTGCGTCGACTGAGCTGTTACAAATTATTTGGGGTGCTTCCATTGGGGCATCTACCCAAATACTATAAACCGAAGAATATTCACAAGTACCCAGTAAGACGGAGTAGACAATATCATTCCAACCGGGTACTGCTTCTACCGGATTAAAAATTCCCTGAATTGGATCAATTATACAAGTACCTTCAAAAACACCTCCTGCGGGAGTAGCAAATAATTGCTCAATCGTACCTTCCGTACAAGCGAATTCAGGCCCACTAATAGCAACATCAATAATCGGACAGTCCAAAGTTGTACATGTAAACTGTTCGATACTACCACCACAGGCAGAGGGACTAATGGCTTCTACCTGTATGGTGACATTATCACCGGGATTTAGGTTATTGACTGACAGTTCGGTTCCGCTTTGTTCAAGGCCATTTACTAAATAAGAGGTAGCTCCTGCCACAGCATTCCATGAAAACGCAATGGAGTTTACTGAAGGAAAGCAGGAGATAATTGGTGCATCTAGTTCGGGATCGACTACTACATCGAAACAACTTTGAGGACTAGAGCCGCAGCTATTATCAGCGGTAACGCAAACCGTTCCTCCAGGGACAGTTGTCCAATCGACAGTTATTTGAGTTGTCCCTTGTCCACTAGTAATGGCTCCACTTCCATTGACTGACCAGATGTAAGAAGTAGCACCTGGCACTTGAGCTATAGAATAAGTATCTATTGTATTTTCACAATACACCTGATCAGCTAGCTGTGTAATATTTCCTGTGACAGCAGGTAAAATTTCGACTTCAAATTCGTCAGAACCTTCGCAACCGTTTGGGTCAATATATGAGTAGGTCAACGTATGAAATCCAACGCCAAGACTACCAGGGTAGATGCAACCCAGGGCATCAGCTACACCTCCCCAAATTCCGCCTGCTGGCTGTCCGTCGTAGCAAACGAGTGGTTCAGTTTCGCAGGCTGCAGGAGTACCAAAAATATAGCCTATCGGATCATCGTGGATGGTAATATTAACTGATCCAACATCTGGCCCACAGCCATACCAGACATCAAAGACAGTGACAGAATAGGTACCAGATTCCATGACAGAAATTGATGATCCGCTAGCACCATTACTCCATTGATAATCAAAGTATCCTGAGCCTCCCCAAATGTTGGCATCAATAGACACACCACCTGCTGCTTCACTGGCACAAACTTCTAAACCAGGATTAGCTTCCAAATCCAAATATAACTCAGGCATGACTTCAACAACCGTAGAGCCTTCACCTGTACAACCATTTAAGTCAGTTATGACAACTGAATAAGTAGTCGAAGATTGAGGACAAACAACGATGAATTGTTGATCAGCTTGTCCATCATTCCACACGCAACCCGCATAACCATTATTGCCGGTTACCTCTGCAACAACTTCTATACACTGACCCTCGCAGATGGGGCCATTGTTAAATACCTCTACGATGATTTCCGGAAAGATGGTCACAGCAAATGTATAAGTGATTCCGACACAGCCCTGAGCGCAGGTTGGGGTGACGTAGTAATATACGACGACGGGTGTATTTGTATAGTTTGTGAGCACATCAGAAATAGTACTACCGCTACCGGCTGTGGCTCCGTTTGAATTGGGAGAAACAGACCATTCATAGGTTGTGATAGGATCCATGTCAGAAGTAATATCTACTTCAAATAAATCACCGGAGCAGACGTCGAATTCGAAATCTTCGTTGATGATGATGGGTTGGTCACAGCAGTTTGAAGTAAATTCAAGTGACCAGGGATCGTCAAATTGACATTCACTAGGTGTATAATAACTTCCTGTTTCACCATCACCAAAAGTTCGAAATGAAAGTTCGCATAAGGTCTCACCAGGTTCCAAACAAATAACTTCAGCTTCGAAGCAAACTTGCCATTGAAATCCATTATTATCGCTACAACTGCCGCCATCACCAAACGTACAATTAGGGTTTGCGGGATCATTACAACTAGAACCTTGTAGGTTGTAGGCATAAAACCATCCTGCTCCAACTGGTGTAAAAGGAGGGAGGTAGCCACCAGGAAAATCATTGTAGGTTACTACTCCGTCTGGAAACCATTCCCACAGTCCTTGTCCTGTAACATTCGTAAATTCTTCTACATAAACACCGGGCTCCCCTTCAAATGTAGGGTCAACCGGGGCTATACAATCTCCAAAGTCAGGAACCAGACCATGCAACCAATTACAGTCACTGGTTCCCGAACCAGAATTGAAATTATTAACTTTAAAACAAATCACCAGGACGTCATTGTTTTGACAACCAACTTGACTCAGAGAATCATTTTGAGTCAGATTGAAAGCCAGTATTTCGCTGTCGGTATTGCAATAATTGGTTACTGAAATTAATTGATTGTTAGTTTCTTCGGATGTATTTTGCCCGTTGAGTCTTACATTGTAGAGGTTGACTTCTACTTCCGTTTGTCCGTTGTTGAGAATTTTTGTTTCCGTTTCCAGTAACTCTTTATGGTTGGCATTTGCATTTTGCGTAAAGCTACCTGCGAAGAACAATAGGAATAGGATGAGGTTTCTTAGTTTGCTTAGCTTGTGATCATTTTTGAATTCGGTGATTCTTAATTTCATAATTTTGAGTTAGTGGCACAAGACTGATGTAACAGTGACGAGTGCCATGTTTGTTAATTAAGAATCGGATAACGTTTACTTTTTGATAGTGGATAACGGTCGGTAAATCATTGTGGGATAACTGTTTTGCGAAAGCTACAATTCAATAGATCAGATCGAACAATAGTGCTATTGTTGCTTGTAAATTGGAAAACAGAAAATCTTTGTAAATGAAATAACTTTGGAAAGGATAATTCAAATATAGCGTATTTTTAATTTAAAAGAAAGGGCTTGGGGAATTTTTTTGTGTTTTATATCTTCGTTGGGGAAAGGATTTGTCACTTTAGTGAGAAACGGAGAGGGATGAGGACGTAAAAGTGGGGAGGGATCAATTGAGCCCCCGGCCTGACCGTCGGGATCGGTGAGCCTGATGAGAAATTAAAGTCAAAGTCAAGGGAGTGCATAACAGTTTAGATGTCGTTATTTCAAAGTCAAAACGAAATATTGAATCGTTGAATCGTTGAATCGTTGAATTTTGAATGTTGAATTTGCCCTACTCCTTCGCCAAGGCTTCGGCCCACACGTCTATCGCGTTTCTTACGTATGAGCGCCAATCAAAATTCAGCGATTCAGCGATTCAATATTATTTACGCTAAAAGACACCTAATATTTTTCAAAAAGTGGCACCTAAGCGGTTATACACTCAAGTCAAGGTCAAGGTTTGCTCGTCGGATGCGGAGCCGAATATCGTGCTTGTTCGCCGAAGCCTTTCTCAGGAGCCGAAGCCTTAGCGAAGGATCTGGCGTAGGAGATGTGTCACTTCGACTTCGACTTCGACTTTGACTGAGAAAACAACAGAGTCTTAGGGATCATTGAGCCTCCGATCGGTAAGCTAGGGTGAGGGAAAGAGAGCTCATGTTTTTTCCTCACAAAGCTCAGCGATCCCGACGGACCTGGCGGCCGGGGGCTCAATGATCTGCTGGATTTTAGGCTTCGTGATTAAAACCCAACCCCCACATTAAAGCTAACTAAGCGCCAATTCAAAAAACGATATTCAATACTACTCATCAATCGAGCCTTACCCAGCTTAATATCATAACCAACTCCGACAAGAAAATCTAAAGTACGTGGATTTATAAGCTGATTGTCGACAAATAATATCTCCATTCCTGATTTTATTGACCAGCGACTTCGTTGACCAACATGCGAATATCGATTAACTATCAAATCGAATTGGTTTAATTTTAATCAAAAAACAAGTCATCTATCCCAGTCGAATTTACCCCACCTTCGGTTCCGTCACCACCTCATCATGAGGAGCGCCATATTTGTCGCCCAGCATTTGCCAGCAAGTGACAGCAATAGCCGCAATGATTGGACCGATGGCAAAGCCTGATAATCCAAACCAGGCCAGTCCGCCAAGGGTCGAAACTAAAATCAAATAATCCGGCATTTTAGTGTCCTGCCCTACCAGACGAGGTCGTAGAATATTGTCAATCAAACCAATAAAACCAGCTCCGACTACCAGCAGAATAATTCCTTTCGCCATTTCACCCTGCAAGATCAAAACAATTACCCATGGCCCCCAAACTAAGGCAGAACCAACCGGCAACAGTGACGCCAATACCATAATACAACCCCACAAAAATGCAGCAGGAATTCCTAAGACCCAAAACAATATGCCTCCAATCACTCCTTGTACCAGCGCGACCAATAAACTTCCTTTCACAGTAGCACGGGCGACACTTTCGAAACGGCGAAGCAGCATCCACTCCTGCTCATCTCCAATGGGCACTACCCATACGAGCTGCTGCACCAATCGTTTGCCATCTCTCAGAAAAAAGAAAAGTATGTAAAGCATCAAAGAGAAGTTAATTATAAAACCGACAACATCCTGAGTCAGTCCTACGGCTTTACCTGCTATCATTTGACTTCCCGAACTAAGAAAGGTCATCAGACTTGTTTTTACTTTGTCAAGATCAATATTGAAGCGTTCCACCAAATTATCCACCCATGGAACCTTGTCATGAAGGCCATCTACACGATCCTGAAGTGACTGATCGCTCTGACTAATACTCGTATAAACTTCTGTTGCTTCATTGATCACAGCCAGACTGACCACCATCAATGGGATGATCACCAAAAGCAAAATAAATACTAAAGTTAACGCGGCAGACAGGTTCGGTTTTCCGGGAAAGCGGGCAATAATTTTTTCGTATCGCACATGAAATAGAATTGCAAATACGGTGGCCCAAAACATAGCCATGAGAAAACTTTTGATTAGTCCAAAAAATGCAATGGTGATTAGAAGAACGAAGAAGATGAAGAAGTTTTGAGAAAGTTTTTCTTTCATTTTATTTTTTAGTTTTAATACACTGTAATTTAAGTTTCGTCCGAATTTGAATCGATTATTTTGAAATTGATTGAGTTATAAATTTCGCGAATAGCCTTAGCTATTTAAGGAATTTCTAACGAAAAGTAATTT
>Ga0114957_1005205_pt1 | contig 10867 bp, 3 predicted proteins | sample BantaG_FD_87175 | JGI IMG/M metagenome (GOLD analysis project Ga0114957, IMG submission 87175) | Marine algal microbial communities from Bantry Bay, Ireland - BantryBay_4 metaG | ecosystem: Host-associated > Algae > Red algae > Unclassified | place: Bantry Bay, Ireland | collected 2014-11-21 | reverse complement strand
TGCAAATCATCCTTTCACAATCAACTCCACTGAGTGTGTATCAAGAATCTTTCCATTCAAGGGGTTGAAACCCCTTGGAATAAATCACGGTACTAGTAGTAATTCAGTAATATCATCAAAGACTTGTGAATTTATAATTTGACCAGTGACATCACTAATGTTCAAACTGCCTGACAGCACATTTGATAGCGCTACAGTCAATTCTCCTTCAGTTGGATTGGGAAAAATTAGCAAAGAAGTCACATCTCCTTGACAGTTACTATCTTGCATCTATAAAATGAAGAGTACCCAGCAACTTAAAGATTGGTTCAAGTCACGTAAATGGACACCATTTCCCTTCCAAGAAGAGGGATGGCAGGCCTACCTTGACGGCTACTCTGGACTCGTCAATGCACCAACCGGAAGTGGTAAGACGTATTCACTCCTCCTCCCTGCCCTCCTCCAGGCAGCTGAGTCGAATAAGAAGGGACTCTGCATCGTCTGGATAGCACCTATCAGAGCACTCACTAAGGAAATCGAAATCGCATGTATCAGAGCTATCGAGGGCCTCAAACTTGACATCACAGTTGGCATCAGGACCGGTGATACTTCTCAAAAACTCAAGAAAGAACAAAAAACTAAGCCACCTCATATCCTTATCACGACACCGGAGAGTCTTCATGTGTTGATGACGATGAAGGGTTATTCGAAGTATTTTTCTAAACTTCAATCAGTAATCGTTGATGAGTGGCACGTATTGATTGGATCCAAGAGAGGTGTGCAGACTGAACTCTATCTATCTAGAATGAGAGGACTTAATCCCTCACTTAGAATTTGGGGCATCTCAGCCACAATTGGCAACATGAACGAAGCCACTGATGTCCTACTCGGAGCAGACAAACCAGACAAGTGGGTTTTCATTAAAGCCGACATTGAGAAAGAAATTGAAATAGTCACTCTCCTACCTGAGACCATAGAGAAATTTCCCTGGGCAGGACACCTTGGACTGACCTTACTAAAAGAGGTACTCCCTATCATCTACTCACATCGGACGACTCTCATCTTTACTAATACGAGGGCACAAAGTGAAATCTGGTATCAGAAGCTCCTTGATACCGATCCTGATCTCGCTGGACAGATTGCTGTTCACCACGGATCACTGAGTCGAGAAGTGAGAGATTGGGTAGAGCAAGCACTCTACGATGGTCAGATCAAGGCAGTAGTTTGTACAAGTAGTCTTGACCTTGGTGTAGACTTCAGACCGGTAGAAGCGATCATTCAAATTGGCAGTCCAAAGGGTGTGTCTAGATTTCTGCAGAGAGCTGGTCGGAGTGGTCATTCACCGGGACAGAAGAGTAAGATCTACTTTGTACCAACTCATTCGCTAGAGATATTAGAAGCCGCTGGTCTCAAACATGCAGTAAGTGTCTCTCACCTTGAGGCAAGAGTACCGTACATCAGATCATGGGATGTACTGATGCAATACTTAGTCACTTTAGCAGTATCGGATGGAATGGATCCGAAAGCCATTTACCTAGAGTTGCTCAAGACATATAGTTATCAAAGTATGTCGGTAAAAGAGTGGAGTCAAATCTTAGAATTTATCCAATATGGGAGTAAGTCACTGCAAGCGTACGATGAATATCGAAAAGTGGAGATCGATGAAGAGGGAATCTATCGAGTAACCAACAAACGAATAGCTCTGCGACACCGCCTTTCTATTGGGACGATAGTAAGTAATGCGATGATTAAGATCAAATTTAAGAGAGGTGGCTATATCGGGAGTATAGAAGAATACTTTGTATCCCAATTGTCAATAGGAGATGTCTTTTGGTTTAGTGGGAGAGCTCTGGAGTTGGTAAGAGTTAAGGACATGACAGCTCACGTCAAAATAGCTAAGAAGAAAACTGGTAAGATTCCATCTTATATGGGGAGTCGGATGTCACTCAGTTCAGAGATGTCCACTGAGTTGCGAGCTAAGATCCACGCTTATGCAAATGGAGAACAACTCACATCTGAAGATGTCGAAATGCAAAGAATCATTCCACTCCTTGAGATGCAAGCTGAACGATCTCATGTACCTAATGAATCGGAGTTTTTGGTTGAGTACTTCGAGTCAAAGGAAGGTTATCATCTGATCCTTTATCCATTTGAGGGAAGAGGTGTCCATGAAGGTCTTGGTGCCTTACTGGCCAATCGACTTTCAGCCATCAAACCAATGACTATCTCGATCCAAATGAATGACTACGGGGTTGAGCTATTAAGTGATACAGACTTTGAAATAGATAAGGTACTGACACCAGAGTTATTTTCAACAGATTACTTGATCAGTGACATTCAAGCAAGTATCAATGCCACAGAATTGTCAAGGCGAATGTTTAGGAATATTGCTCGAATATCAGGTTTGATCTTTGCAGGATTTCCTGGCAAAATGAAAAAAGAACGTCACCTTCAGAGTAGTTCTCAACTGCTCTTTGATGTTTTCAGAGATTATGATGCTGACAACATTCTGTATCTTCAAGCTTATGAAGAAGTACTCGCATTTCAACTAGAAGAAGGACGACTCCGAGATGTCCTCAATAAGTTACAAAATCTAGAAATTGTACTTGTAAAACCAGAACAAGCATCGCCATTTGCATTTCCAATTATGGTAGATAGACTCAGTCGAGAGAAACTGTCTACTGAGACTATAGAAGATAGAATTGAGAAGATGAAGATTGAATTATATAAGTAAAAAAGAGAAGAGGCAATATCTCATGATAATATTGCCTCTTCTTTTATTCTTTTAGATGAGAAGTAAGGTTATTACTTGTCCATCATTTTGTCTCCTTTCATTTCTGTTGTCATTACCTTGTCTTTTCTACCAAGATCAAATCTGACAGAAAGTTCATGCGATCCATTGTTATATGTTTGGAATTCGTGTCTTGATATATTATATGAGTAGAAGAAGTTGAATGCATTCACTCTTGCACCGATTAAGAAACCAAGTCTCTCGTCTGCTCCAACTGTATATGTCACACCTCCTGAAAGCTTCTCATCTAGGAATCTTCCAAGCATATTGATATCAACATGCAATGGTACATATCTCAAACTTTTTACGATGATTGAAGGCTCAGCAACTATATCATATGATTCGACATTGAATCTGTAACCCAAGTGAAGGAGTAATCCTAACTCATTCTCTACAGTACTTTCGGCATCACCAAGCATCATACTTAGGAGCCCTGGCAAAGTCACTCCATAGATAAACTTCTCATCATAGACTCCATGAGCACCTAATGAGATATCGAAGAAATTTCTACCGTCAAGTCTATCAAGAATCAAAATATCTGTACCGTCTACTGTCGGATCATTGATGACACCGGCATCGATATTATGTCCAATAAATTCAGTAGTAAGTCCTACACCTATCTTGTTAGCAGCTGACTTGATTGTATAGTTTACCCCAAGCTGTCCCTTGAGTGTCTCAAGAGCAGCGTTGTTATCAGAGACTATCATTGCACCTATTCCGATATTGTTACCAAGAGATCCATCATAGCTCCCGATAAAACTCTTAGGGCTATCATCAAATGATGCCCACTTGTTACGGTAGTTTACTAAGATCTGATGGTATCCACTTTGTCCAATAGCGCCTGGATTGAAGAGTACAGGGTTGACATAGCCTTGAGTAGTGATGTATCGCTCGTCAAAGTATCTTGCCTGACCTGATACTGTAGACGCTACACTCATACTCATCAGAAATATAATTCCACAAAGTAGTGCTTGTAATTTTATTGAATTCGTATTCATAATCACTTTTTAGTGTTTAATGTTTTTTAAGGTATTCTAGGACTAGTCTCTCAGTAATGTGACAGATCCTTTGAATATTCTTCGGTCACCATTATCGAAGTCTCCTGTGAAGACATAATAATAGCCACCCTCTTGCAGAAGTGAACCATCCATATCTGTTCCTCCCCATTGGTTGTCGTAATTGTCCGTATCGAGTATAAGTCTACCCCATCTATCATAGATTGCAAGATTATGACCTACGAGCTCAGAATTTGGCAAGCATGAGATCATAAAGACATCATTGACACCATCACCATTTGGTGTGATGACTGCTGTCCCTTCGTTACATGGAACCACAACTGAATCCTGACCTACTGGAATATCTACTCTAATTGCAGAACAACCATTGGCATCAGTAACCTGCACAGTGTATAAGCCTGGTGCCAAGTCAGTACATACGAGGCCATCACAATCACCAGGATTCCACTCAAAGACATTACCTCCAACTCCACCATCTACAAAGATTGAAATCGCACCATTGTCCATTCCTTGTGTCGCATCAATTATCTCATCTATATCGATATCAATTTGAGTAGGCTCAGTAACAATAATAAACTCAGGGTGAGTATAGACACCACCAAACTCATCAGTAACTACCATAGAGTAGGTACCTGCACACACACCTTCTAGTGGGAATGATTCATAACCTTTTATATTTCCATCTGTGTCAGTAAGTTGGATTGTGATATCAGTACCTCCACTAATTTGAGTGCCACTCACAACAGCATCACACACTCCTAGGCATGATACTCCAAATCCTGAGTTGTCAGATGTAGATGTTATTGCAACTCCTTCAAAGTCAACTGGACTTGTAATCGTCATACAATAGATCTCAGTTGCCGGACAGCCATCAGTATCAACTACTTCTAGGCAGTACTCACCAGGGCAGAGGTCTGAGATATCTTCTGTATCTGCAAATGCATCACCATTGTATGTCCATGTATAGATAAAACTTCCACTACCTCCAGCTACTGATACATCTAGAGCAGATGCACAAGTGACATCACTAATCGCGACTGTCTCTTCTGTTATTACTACTGGATCTGGTTCAGTAATTGAGAATGTTGCTGTTGCTTCATTTGTATTGTCATCTGTTACTATCAATGTATAATCACCAGCGCCTAGCATGACATCATCAATCATACTACAGTCTACAGATTGACCATTGAGAGTACATGTGTATTCTCCATCTTCATTTGGACATCCTCCTGAGATATTTACTCCATTAAGACTACCGTCTTCTCCACCATTACAAGTGACATTAGTTGTCTGGAGGTTATTCCCTCCTATAATATTAAGTGGTTCAACTGAGCCATTGATTGTAAAGTTGAGAGTTCCTGATTGACCTGAACCATCAGAGACAACTAATGTATGTGCCCCAGCTATCAATCCAGTCACTACTCCTGTGCAGGCAGTAGCGGGTCCTCCATCTAAACTACAATTATAGGTGCCTCCATCTGGACATCCACCAGCTACTGAATATGTAAATGATCCAGTATCACTATCGCAACCAATATCCGTTGTATTTCCTGGAGTCACATTCAATGGAGTCACTGCATTGCCTATAGTAAATGATGCTATATCACTACATCCAGTATTACTATCCTTGACAGTGACAGAGTATACACCTGGATTAAGACCTACTCGTGACTCAAGGTTAAATGGTCCTGTTGCAGGTAAATCAGACCAACAATATGTATAATTACCACTTCCTCCTGTGTATACAGGTGTGATCGTACCACCACCATTACAACTTGCATCAGTTGATGTCCCAGTTACCGACACTTCACTTGTAGAAGCAACGATCACACTTGTCGATGCTGTACATCCATTACCATCAGTGACAACTACTGAGTAGTTACCAGATGGAACATTAGTTGGATTAGCACCAGCAAGGTTACCTGACCAATTATATGAAAGATTACCTACTGAGTTTGTTACTTGTGTAGCTATCGCTCCTCCAGTCGTACAACTTGCCGGAGTCGAAGTTGCTGTTATTCCTATTGCCACTGTTGGCTCATTGATTGTAAATGTAGCACTGGCCATACAATCATTATTATCAAGTACATCGACTGTATAATCACCTGCAGCGAGATTCTGAATGTTACAGTTTCCATCTGACTGGATCACCGTACCTGCACTATTAGTCCATGTACAAGTGTAAGGCGCCATGCCACCAGTTGGAGTAACTATGATTGTTCCTGTTGATCCTCCCTGACATCCTGTATCTGTTGTTTCTCCAGAAAGAAGGATAAGAGTTGTTTCACATGGATCTGCAATTTCATCACATAGGATGGTTACATTACTATCACTTACAGTAAAAGGAACTACTACAATACCACCATTAGTCTCCGCTGCAATTTCAATATCTGGATTGCCTACTATCTCTAGACTACTCGAGATAGGATTCAAATCCGTACAGTTGGCATTGACATCAAGGCAAACTTCAAACAATACTGAACCATCAGCTAAAGACATTCCTAGACCTGTCGATGAAGTCCAAGAACAAATTAACAGAGTACCACTCATGTTTACGTTAAGGTGTGATCCATCTACTATCTGTATATCTGAGTTTAAGTTTTGTACCCCTGTGAATGTATACACAGCAGGGTCCCACTCTACTGCAAACTGCAGTGTGGTAATATCAATAAAGTTATTTACTACAAGTGGAAAGCAGAAATTTTCTCCATTTGTTACAGTTTGATCGGGAAGGTCAAGAGTAATAGTTTCTACTATTTCTTCAACTACTACTACACTCCCTGGTTCTGTACAGATGTCTAAAAATCCATTTGTAGCACTCACTTCCATGATGACATTGCCTGCATCACCAAAGGTGAGATCAGTCATGTCATCCAAATCACCAATAACATTAAATATTAACTTGAGTACTTGTGTACCATCTGTGACGGTCACATTATCCACTACTGCCAAAAAGCTAAGAACTCCAGGCTCATCCATTATCGGAGCTACACCTTCAAACTCTGTAGAGATATTGAAGAAGTCAAATCCATCATATTCTATGACTGTTTCATCAAAGTAAATACCTCCCTGAAAACTTTCAATATTAGTAAAATCTTCAACTGAAAGGAAGACACAGACTTGACCATCTTGTTCTCCTTGCTCTTGAGAGAGAGTATATGTGAACTCACACACTGGTGGATCTGGGTCATCTCCACAGTTACCTGGTATCATAAAGTCAGAACCATCTGATACTGCACCTAAATTTCCATCTTCGGAAAAATCAAAATTTGCATAAACTTCTATTTCTCCGAAAGGAGGATTGTCACCTATGGTCATAAATGTACTATCACACTCCAAACCTACAGCATCAAGTGTAATTGTAAAGAGAACATCTCCATCATCTAATGTATGGGTATTAAGCCCATCCTGCCAAGAGACACCAATCTTTCCATCTGGATATTGTGTCATCATACCACCTACGGTAATTGGATTTCCTGGATAGTTAAAACCATCAAGTTGCATTGAGATATCACTATTCAGATTAGTGATAGTGTCGAATGCAAGTACCGTAGAATCCCAGTAGATCCAGTACTGTAAGTTGACAATATCTACAAAATTACCAACTGTAACGTCAACATTAATTGATGACCCCGCTGTTGGCATTGTATCTGCCGACTCAAAGTTAATCTCTAGTTGTGCGGATGCACAAACACTCAGGATTAAAAACAATAAAATTGAAATAGTCTGCTTCATAATATAAACTCTATATCTAATTATTAACAAAGGTAATATAATAAATATTCCTAATATAATATTTTAAGGATTGCTTAGTTAATGTGATAAATGGAAATATCGCGTACTCAATGGGTTCAAGTGACACTAAGATAACGTATGAATAAACAAAAAAGCACCCTATGGCGATATTTCGCCACAATAGGTACTTTTTTGCTCATTATCAATATCTCTTTATTCTACTAATCAAGCAAAATCATTTTCTTTGTTTGTACATTTCCTTCGAAGTTAAGTCTATAATAAACTAAACCCGCTGAAGGCAATATATCAGAGTAAATCTTCTGCACATGATTACCAGCTTGGTAATTCTGTGTTATACTATAGATCATACTCCCTGTAATATCCATAATCTCAAGTGTAGCACTTCCAGCTTGTGGAAGTGTAAACTCTATCTGAGTCGAACCTGTGAATGGATTAGGTACATTTTGATGAAGTGTGAATCCTTCTGATACTATACTTTCATTTGTTATCTCAATAGTCATTACTTCAAGATTTTCGTTGTATGCTTCTGATGTGATTGCATCACCAAGAGTCCAATCAACTCTAGCAGTAGCATCTATGTGGAATAACACAGAACCCGCACTAAGCGCTACAGCATCAAGCTGATTATAACTCACTCCAAGTCCTTTTGAGCTGATTACAGTATGCTCTTCATTCAGATTAAGTGCTGTCGATGTGATTGCACTCACTCCTGCACCATTCAGTTGTAATTGTAATCCTGTAAGAGATGTTGCTTTGCTTACTACAGCATCATATCCACCTGTTGGTGATTTTACCATTGTGATTTGTAACTTATCTCCACTTCTCACTTCTGTATCATTGCCTGTCAAACCACTGAGCTCAACTGATCCATTGACATCACCTACTTTGATCCCTGTCCAATTGACATCCATATTATCAATAAAGATATTTTGGAGTAAGATGTCTTCATGTAAAGGCCATGGATGTGTATTATCAAGATAAGTCTTGTCAGAGTCTACGAATCTCCAGTTCTTATTGTTAGGGAATGCATCGTAAGTTTCAAGTATTAATTTTCTGATGTCAACCATATCAGCAGCCGTGATCGACTTACTATTGTTTGCATCTGCAGCAATAATCTTATATGGACTATCTAACTGTTGTAAATTAAGTAAATGTCTCTGAATCAATAGTATATCAAGTGTAGAAATTCCATTTCTTGGATCACCTAACTTATCAGCTGTCAAGTGATAGTTTTCTAAAGAAAGGATCTCTTCGAATGCATAATTACCATGAATTAGAGTAGACTCATATGTCATTGTCTGATCAGTCATATGCTCTAAAGAGACTTCAACATCCATGATTCCAACTTGACCTTCTGTCATGATATTACCAGCAATCATAATTCTTGATGCTGAGCTACAAGCACCATTGTTTGCTTGGATAGTTACCGTAGTTGTACAGAAATCAGAATTTCCAGAAGGGTCAGTGACTATGATAGTTACTACATTATCTCCAACATCATCACATGTAAATGTCATACTAGTACTTCCATCCATAAATGTGAATGTAACAGGGTTACCACATTGATCTGCACTTCCTATATCAAGATCATTAGCCCAAATAGTCACTTCTTGCTCACCAGGAAGTATGACCGTAGTCACTCCTCCTCTACAGTATGGATTAGGTGCTTGACAATCATTTATATCAAATGAAGTTGAACAAGTCTCACTGATATCACATGCTCCAGTTACTGTCCATGTTATAGTATATCTCCCAGCTTCTAATGTCGCACTTGTACTCAATCCAAAACCACTTCGATTAACTGTTCCATCATTTGATTTCAATACATATGTATAACTCTCCTGATTAGTGATTAAATCTCCAGTACATCCATCATTTGCGATTGCAGCAAAGTTAATATTCATCTCACAATCTCCAATTGGCAGACAGTATTCTGTAGCATCTGGACCACAAGAAGTAAACTCAGGTGATTCGTCATTGTTAAGCTTGATTGTTTGAAATCCTACAAAAATTCCTCCAGCTCCTGGATTAGATGTATCGTAAACACACCAATCTATAACTGTCCAAGTTCTGATTATTTTGAAACAAGCATCTACTACATTTGAGAAAACTTGATCTGTATGTGTCACAGCAATGTTTCCACATCCTGGTGAATTTTCTATTAGTGTACTAGTGCTTCGGTACGTCGGTACTCCTGTAATATCTGGTGTAATCGCATCTTGCATACAACCTTCTATTGAAGAAGCTCCTACTAAGTCAGCTGGGAATCTGATATCACTCAAGCCGATTGAAATAAAGTTAAATGTAATAGTCTGAGTACAGTTGAGTGGCGTAAGAGTACCATCTGCATTCATTATGAACCAACTTCTTCTTACTGTACCTGCTCCACATTCATCTCTGTTATCAGTATCACGTGGTACGATATTACCGAATCCGCAATTATCATCTAATGTTGGAGGAGTCGCATTTGCATCATCTAAAACAAACGGATCATCGCAATCCAAGCTATAATCACCCGGGCATGACGTGAGTATAGGCTCTGTCTTATCCTGAGGACGAACATTAACCATACAGCTACTCTTATTTCCTGATTCGTCAGTTACAAGTAACTCTACCATTACATCAGTGCCTAAGTCTGAACAACACACTTGGATAAAGTCATTGAATAATAAATCATTGTGACCATCTGCAGCTAAAGACTGCTGTGTACAATCAGTTGTCTCTAATCTTCTTACTTGGAATGAAACATCCCCACAGTAATCATAAGATCCATCGTCAAGTGATTCTGCATAGACTCTTCCCCATCCATCTGCACTCAGGGTTACTGCTGTAAATTCGTCACAAACAGCAACTGGAGGTGTCGTATCAATGATATCTACCTCTAATCGGCATCCTCCAACTTGACTACCATTTACTGTAGGTAAAAGCACGCTATTACCACAACCATCTGCGATTTCATACTGTATCCATACTCTTGGACCTTCAAGGTCGTTTAACGTGAATGTTCCGTCTCCATTATTTGTTACTCCATCAACATATTCATAATCAGATGTAGCATCTGGCTCAGAACCATCTGGATTAGCTTCTTTATAACCAACACCGATTACAGTATATTCATCACTACAATCGAAGATATACTGCACTACTGTTAAGTTATCATCACCAAGTACACCTAAAGGATCAACTGTAAATGTAGCGCTACATCCAGAATCGTCACTATTGACTTCCATGACTAGAATATTAGGGCAAACAATTACTGGTGGCACATCATCAACTTGCTCGATTGTTTGTAATATTTCTCTGATTTCGGCATTACACCAATCAT
>Ga0114957_1005204_pt1 | contig 10868 bp, 5 predicted proteins | sample BantaG_FD_87175 | JGI IMG/M metagenome (GOLD analysis project Ga0114957, IMG submission 87175) | Marine algal microbial communities from Bantry Bay, Ireland - BantryBay_4 metaG | ecosystem: Host-associated > Algae > Red algae > Unclassified | place: Bantry Bay, Ireland | collected 2014-11-21 | reverse complement strand
AATCAAGTTTACCGGCTTTTAACATTTCTGTGGAATGTGTATTAATAACTCTAGTATCCTTAAAAGTCTGAAAAACCTTAGAAGGTGGAGCTTGGTTTGTTTCTACTTTTGAGTCTTGCCCAACTAATATATTGGTGCAAACCAAAAAAAAGAAAATTGCATATAGTTTGTTCATAATTTATTCTTCGGGATAACCTTGATCAATCCAACAAATCAACTGTAATATCTCCAAAGGAGAAATCTCCTTTTTACCTTCAGCGGCATAACTTGGAGGCATTCTAGCAGAATTAACATCAGACACAAAATTATTAAGTCCACCGTTTTCTAAGTAATCTTTTAAACCCTCATAAGTATCAAAATTTCCTGTGGCCCCACCATCTAGGTGACACCCAGAGTAGGAACAAGATTCGTTTATAATCAATCTTGCTTCCTTATAAGTTTGATCATCGATAACTGTACAATCTGGTTCTGTTACTGTATCACGAGCACAGGAGCAAAAGACGGTTAATATTAGAATTGTGATTATTTTATTCATTATTTATTATTCAGGGTATCCTTTTTCAATCCAACTTATCAACTTTAATAATTCTAAAGGTGAAATAGTTCTTTATTCGTCATCTTTCTTTCGTATTGGAGACATATCAACGCTATTAATTTATGATACAAAGGTATTTATATAACGTTATTATCTAAATAGTTTTTATACCAGCATAAATATCCAAATCTCCCTTTCCATTATCTCCCGCGTTTAAATGCCAAGAATTATATGCGTAGGACTCGTTTAAAAATGTTTTTACCGTTTGAAAAGTCTGATTTTCTACTAGAGTACAATTTGATTCTGTTTCTGTATTACGAAAACAGCTACAAAAGATCAACAAAGATGAAAGAATTATGAGGTGTTTATTCATAAAGTCTAGTGATAAATCAAACTTAAGGTTAAAAAATCCTTTATTTGTGAACAATTTGCACCCTTTTTGCTGTTAAAGAAACAGTATTCAAATATACATTGCAAAATAACGAATTTAAATAAATCATAATATGTATCCAGTAGAATTAACAACACCCATGGCCAAAGACTTAACAGAATTTGGTTTTATAAGTTTAGTATCGCCAGAAGAAGTTGATGATGTACTTACTAAGAACGAAGGAACATCACTAGTTGTGGTCAATTCTGTTTGTGGTTGTGCCGCAGCAAATGCGAGACCTGGTGCTAAGATGTCCATACAAGGAGATAAAAAACCTGATAATCTTTTTACTGTTTTTGCTGGAGTGGATAAATCTGCTACTGTTAGAGCAAGAGAGTATATGCTTCCATATCCTCCTTCTTCTCCTTCTATTGCATTATTTAAAGATGGCAAACTAGTACATATGTTAGAAAGACATCATATCGAAGGCCACTCAGCTGAGACAATTGCTCAGAATTTAAAGCAGGCCTTTGAGCATCATTGTTAATTTTTTACAATCAATGGTTTGATTCTAGAGAACCCGTACATTTGATATTTTATATAATAAGTTCCAGGTATTAAATCAGAAACATCTATTGTAAATTGATTAGATCCATGTGTTAATGCCTCTTGGCTTCCTGCTTTTATAGGTTGTCCTATTGCATTAACTATTGTCCAGCTTATCGGAGAATCTAAATTAGATTTTATCTCGTGATTTACTAGATCGGTTGCAGGCATCGGCCAGGTGCTTATTGTAAATTCGCTTTTATCGATAATCATATTTGTATCATGTATACCAGCGTCTAAGTCCATAAAATCGACTCCATGTGCCAGGGATATTAGTGCCGTTTCTCCATTTGCATTTGCATCACTATCAATGGTATCATCAGATCCTGCATCCATAGGGCTAAATTGGAAGCCACTAGGTATGTTATAAAAACGTAGTGAGTAAACTCCTTGTTTTACACATTCAAATTTAAAGAATCCATTTGCATCAGTTACGACCGTTTCTAGCACAAAGAAAGTTCCTAATCGTAAATCCACTGATACTCCGGGAATTCCTGGTTCGTTTGCATCTTGAATTCCATCTTTATCTAAATCGTTCCATACATAATCTCCTATATCAGCAGGTAAGAAAAATCCACCATCTATATCTCTATCATTTTCTCCTGAACTAAGATCAAAAATATTAGTCGCTCCTTGCTGGATAACATTCATAATGTCTGAATCTTTGGTGTCATTTCCACCCTGATCAGCATCTGTAGATTTATAGTCTCCAGGTGGTGTAAATACTATATAGTAAAGTCCTGGCTGAACACCTGTAAACATGTAAGCTCCATTTGCATCTGTAGTGGTAGTTGCTACAAATGCCATACTCTCATTATATAGGTCTGCGATGACACCTTGGATTCCATCTTCTGAAGGATCTTGTATTCCATCGCCGTTTTGATCTTCCCATACATAGTTTCCTACTGATGCAGGTTGCATTAATAACCCTGCATCCATATTATCAATAACAGAACCAGATATAACAGTAAATGTACTCGTTGAAGAAGGACCATTAGACCCATCAATATCCGAATCTAAATTATCATTAGATCCTTGATCAGCATCTGTAAAGGTCATACCCGATCCAGAATCTACTCTTATATAATAGTCTCCTGGCTTTACCCCAGCAAATTCGTAAAATCCTTTAATGCCACTGCCATTTGTAAAAGTGCTCGTAATCATAACTTGATTATTTACACTATTAAATAGTCTAACAATAATATTATTAACACCTTCTTCTGAAGCATCTTGAATTCCGTTATCTATCATGTCGTTCCAGACATAATCTCCTATTATTCCTCCGATGTAATAACCACCACATATTAGATTAGTCGCTGCTCCACCTGGAACGGTAAATACATCAGTCGTGCCTATCCCATTTGCATCAGTCACATCAGAATCGAGAGCGTCATTATTTCCGACATTAGGTAGTGTGGAAATTCCTCCATTAGGGAAAATAAATTCTACGTAATAATCTCCAGGTCCGATATTTACAAAAGTATAGTAGCCTGGAATTCCATTACCATCATTTACCGTAGTAGTCGTTGTAACTAATGTCCCATTTTGAGTATAGAGATTTACAACTACACCATTTATATTATTATCACCTAAGTCTTTTAATCCATCTCCATTTACATCTTCAAAAACAAACCCTTGGATGTTATTCCCTTCTATCTCAAATACACCTCCGTCGACATCATTTTTTGTCTGGCCTGATCCGAGCATAAATACTAAGGTCGAACTGGTCCCTGTCCCATTTTGAATAATATCTGAATCGTTTGCCCCATTTCCAGCTCCCGCAATCGTAAATACATAGTCACCCATGACACTCATACCTACAACATAGCTACCCGGTTTTACATTGTCAAAACTATACACCCCATCAAGTCCATTTGCACTACTAGTATTGGTAGTAGCTATGAGCATACTATTAGTATCAAAAAGTTGTACAATGACTCCATTAATTCCATCCTCTCCTACGTCTTGAATACCATTTTCATTTTCATCAATCCATACAAAATTTCCTATGGTTCCATTGCTATAAAGTCCCGCATCTACGTTGTTAATTACACCGCCGATATTGATCATTATCAAGGCCGTAGATCCTGCCCCATTTGCATTAGTCACATCAGAATCTATGGTATCATCCATTCCCACATTAGGGTCTGTAAAAACCTGTCCTGCTCCTGGTGTAAAGACTACATAAACCTGCTGTGGAGCAATATCTATAAAAGCGTAATTTCCATTTGCATCGGTACTAGTCGTTTCTATAAGGACTCCAGCTTCAGTAAATAGTTCTACCGTTATTCCTTGTAGCGATGTCTCCATCATACTATTAAGTCCGTCAGCATTATCATCTTCCCATACAGAACCTGACAAACTACCCTCGCCTGTTAATATTACACCGGCATCAATATCTAAATTAACCTCACCACAAGAAATCAAAAACTGATTAGTAAATCCTAAGTTTCCAGAATTGTTACTGGCATCAGAATCGATGGAATCATCATTTCCTACATTGGCCATAGTAAATTCGTAATTACTCGGCATTTCCATTTTAATCTGGTACGTACCAGGGATAATATCATCAAAGCTATATAGTCCGCTTGCATCAGTCATGTCCGTTTCTAAAACGCTTCCATTTACACTAAGCAAAGAAACAGTTACTCCTTGTAACCCTGATTCATTGTTGTCGTTAAGACCATTTTCATTTTGATCTATCCATACTTGATTTCCTATTACGCCATACTCATAAATACCTCCATCAATATCCGATACATTACCCATAGAGGCTAGTGTAAATACATCCGTCGTATTTACCCCATTTGCTCCTGTGATATCGGAATCTATGGCATCATTAGCTCCTTGATTTGCAAGTGTTACGATAGCTCCTGCAGGAATCCCAAATTTTACATAATAATCATTAGGCAAGACTTGACTAAATACATAGTCTCCTTGTGCATTTGTATTAGTAGTTTTTATTAGTGCATTATTGGTGTCAAATAATTCCACTAAGATTCCTGATAGTGGTGTATCCATGGATTGATTTAGTCCGTTTGCATCAACATCCTTAAAAACATTTCCGGCCACCGTTGCAAATACTTCTTCAAACCCTCCATCGATATCTACTCTGTTTTGTAAAAAAGCGAGGGTAAAAATACTCGTAGATCCTATTCCAAATATATCCGTAATATCAGAATCATTACCTCCATTTCCTGCGCCTTCTGGACTCGGAACATAATTAGAATTTGCATTAAATATGATATAATAATCACCTGGTAATAAATCGGTAAAGGAGTAACTTCCATCTGCTGCAGAATTTGTCTGCATCATTTGAATACCGTTCTCATCAAATAAAGTGATCTCAACATCTTCTAATCCACTCTCGCTACCATTTTGAATTCCATCTCCGTTTTCATCAAACCAAACGTAATCACCCACTGAAGAATAACCTACGTAACCAGCATCTATATCTATTAAATTTTGATCTTGAGCTAAACTTAAAACATCAGTCGATCCATTTACAATACTGCTCGTTACATCAGAATCATTTGTTGCTACCGTAAATTCTACATTTGGAAGTTCCTGGAATACCACGTAGTAATCGCCCGCCCCTAAATTATCAAATAGGTAATTTCCATTTGCATCTGTAGTAGACACACCTACTTGCGTCCCTCCTTGTGTAAACAATGTAACGGAAACATTAGGAATTAATGGCTCTCCATTTTCTCTGTTACCATCTGCATCTAAATCATACCATGCCGCTCCTGCGATACTAGAGGATAACATCACAAATCCAAAATCTAAATCAAAATTATTTTGGCCAGAAATTATATTTATATTATTAGTAGTTAGATTACTATTTAAAAAACGGCTATCGTTAGTTCCATTCCCTTGATTATCGTTAGTACTGATAAAGGTATCATCTATCTCTAAGCGTATCTGATAGATACCTGGATTTACATCTACAAATTGATACAGCCCATTTGCATTAGTAATACTCATATCTACTTCTGTTCCATTTGAAGCAAGTAGTCTTACCGTTACCCCAGGTATTCCTGATTCTGATACGTCTTGTAAACCATTTTTATTTTCATCTTCCCAGACATAATTTCCTAAGGTAACTTTTCGGTAATAACCCGCATCAATTCCGGTAATCTGAACATCCGCAAGTAAAGCAATAAAATTTGTGGCCCCTTGAGCAAGCATTCCGACTACATCAGAATCTCCACCCGTCGTAGTAAATAGGTATGGATCTACATGACTAAATACCACATAGTACATACCTGGATTTAGATTATCAAATGTATAATTTCCGTTTGCATCCGTGGTGGTCATGGCAACGTTGCCCAGCGTACTTTCAAATAAAGTTACGCTTACCCCAGAAATTACATCTTCTCCATTATCGTTATTTCCATTATAATTTAAATCTTCCCATACTGCTCCTGAAATAGAAGAAGCATTAAAAGAAAATCCAAAATCTAGATTTAAATTATTCTCTCCAGAAGAAATAGAAAACGGAGCACTATTAAATCCAGTTCCTGAGCCCGTAAATGGTCGACTATCATTTGTGCCATTACCTTGATTACTAGGAGAAGGTCCAAAGTCACTATTAGGTGGAAATGTAATAGTGTAATCTCCTGGAATTAATTGTGTAAAGGAATAATTTCCAAGGTTATCCGTCTGTGTCATAAATTCATTTCCAGTTGCATCTCTAAGAGTTACGTCTACAAACGGATATCCCATTTCTAGGCTACCCTGTATCCCATCTCTGTTTTCATCAATCCATATATAATCTCCTATTGAACCCAACTGATACAACCCAGCACCTATCGATAAAATAGAGGCACCAGCTGTTACATTTATAATTTGGGTTGCTCCATCTACTATCACCCCATTCACATCAGAATCCATTCCGAAAGTCGTAAACACAAATCCCTGTGGATTTTTAAATACCACATAGTAATCGCCGGGATTTATATTATTAAAAGAATAGGTACCATTTGCGGCTGTGGTCGTTTGTGCAATTTCTACATTGGCAGAATTAAAAAGTGTAACTGCTATGCCAGATAAATTTGCTTCCGATGCATCATTTTGACCATCTGCATTATCATCCTCCCATACCATACCTGAAATGGAGGCAGGCTCAAATTGAAATCCAAAATCTAAATCTGTACGTACTTCTCCTGATGTCAATGTCACCACATTACTATTATAATACAATCCAACATCCACCATTTCATCACTGTCATTTTGTCCATTTCCTTGATTAAATAAAGTAGGCACTAAATCTGCTTCGTTATGAATGGAAACAATATACTGTCCAGGAACTAATAAGTCATACGCGTATTTCCCATTAGCATCGGTGGCAACATTAATAATTATTCCTGACGCCTGTAATAGTTGTACATCGAGCCCTGCAATCCCTGACTCATTACTATCTTGAATCCCATCTCTATCTAAGTCTAACCATATAAAGTCACCAAGAGAGGCAAATTTATAAAACCCTGCATCGATATTATTTATATCTGTGTCGACAGCGAGAGTGATAAGATTTGTGGATCCTTCAACTATACTTTCATTTACATCGGAATCCATACCAAACATGGTAAAAACAAAAGAGCTTGTTTTTTCAAATACCACATAGTAGTTTCCAGGATTCAATAAATCAAAAGTATACGTTCCTGCGACAGTCGTAACGGTCTCTGCTACTAGTTCATTATTTTCATTATATAATTTTACGGGTACAGATGAGAGTGGTATCTCACCAGCATCATTTAGTCCATTACCATTATTATCTTCCCATGTACTTCCTGAAATAGATGAAGGTTTATATTGAAAACCAAAATCTAAATCTGTTCTCATTAGACCCGAGGTCAAAGTGATTAAAGCACTATTATAATAGAGTCCGACATCATTTAAATTATCGCTATCATTAGATCCGTTTCCTTGATTAAAAGCACTAGGAATCAGATCTGCATCATTATGAATAGAAACGATATAGTCTCCCGGAGGTAAGAGGTCATATGTATAAATACCATTTGCATCGGTCACTTTATTTACAATGATACCTGTCGATTGTAAAAGCTTAATATCTAAGCCAGCGATTCCAGACTCATCTGCGTCCTGAATTCCATCTCTATCTAAATCTAACCAGATATAGTCTCCTAATGAGGCAAACTCATAAAAACCTGCATCAATATCCTCTATATCGGTATCTGCATTTAAAGTTATCAAATTAGTAGAACCATCAACAATATTTCCATTAACATCAGAATCCATTCCGAACATGGTAAAAACATAAGATCCTGTTTTTTGGAAAACCACATAATAGTTTCCTGGATTTAATAGTTCAAAAATATAGCTACCTGAGGCATCCGTCAGCGTCTCTTTTACGAGTACATTATTTTCATTATAAAGCGCAACTGGAATCGATGCTAATTGCATTTCTCCAGCATCATTTAAACCATTGCCATTAAAATCTTCCCATGTTTTTCCAGCAATCGAGGAAGGCTTATACTGAAACCCAAAATCTAAATCTGCTCGTACCTCTGCAGAAACTAATGCAAAAGTTTGGGTACTATAAGCTGTACCTATATCTGATAGAATATCACTATCGTTAGTTCCATTTCCTTGATTAAATAATGAAAGCTGTAAGTCATTATCTTTTTCTATTTCTACAGAATAGGATCCTGGTGCAATATCTACAAACTCATATTTCCCTAGGTTATCGGTATTTATCTGTTGTGAAGATCCTGTTGAGGAAACTAGTGTCACTGATAAATTAGGAATACCGGGTTCGCCTGTATCTTGTAATCCATTTCTATTTAGATCATACCAGATGAAATCTCCTAGCCCCGCATACTCATACATTCCTGCATCAATCCCTACTACATCGTTTACGGTAATCACATCTATTAATCCAGTAGATCCAGAAGCAAAAGAATTATCAACATCTGAGTCTAATCCAAAAGTGGTAAATACAAAATCGCCTGGAGCATCAAAAACAACGTAATAAAAATCTGGCAATAAGTTCTCAAAGATATATTTACCTTCTACATCGGTAATCGTATTTGCAATGAGCTGATTGTTTTGATCGAATAAGCTTACGCCAATATCAGACATAGATAATTCTGTATTATCGTTTAATCCATTTCCATTATCATCTAACCAAGTAACTCCTGCTATGGTTGATAAAAGTCTCAATCCTAAATCAATATCCGTTTTATTTTGACCTGGATTTAGTATAAACAGATCAGTGGTACCTGGACCTAATATTTCTGAAAGATCAGAATCTAAGTTATCGTTTCCAACATCTGCTTTGGATAAAATATATTTATCGTAGTTACTAATCTCTATGTAGTAAACACCACTCGTAATATTGGCAAACTGATAAAAACCCATCCCATCAGAAATCGTGTTTCCAATAACATTTGATTTATCATCTAACAAAGAAATGGTCAATCCTTCTATCGGTAAATCACCAATGTCTTGCACCCCGTTATCATTTCTATCATCAAAAACGTAGTCCCCTATTGTACCTGGTGTACAGTCCTCTAATGTAAAACTGGTACAACATTGGGTATAGCCTGCGCCGTTAGGTGTGACACAAATTTCATGATTCCCCAATCCTACATCTACGGGAGAAATAATAATAAGATTCTCCGTACTACTCTCGGATATAACATTATAATCATTAGGTACGATCCAAGTGTAGTCAGAAACTAAAGGATCCTCTAAAACCGAAGCAATTATACATGCATGATCTGAGCATAATGTATAAGGAGGGGTAAATGCAATTTCTATTTTGATTTGATCGACATAAGCCGTAAAATCTTCATCAGATGTATTTCTTAATTGTATTTCTACACCAAAATCAGAAGCATTTATAATAGCCGCATTCCAATAGTTATTCCAGTTAAACCAGCTTGCTCCATAAGTCCAAGAATCGTCAACATCTAGTGGCCATAAATTTCCTGAAAATGCAAGATTGGCTAAATTAGTATTAGAATTATTTTTTAATTTGACTATATAATCCGTTGGGGTCGTACCTTCCGCTTTACCTTCCACTTCCACAGAGATTCCATGTACGATGGCTCCCTCCGGAATATTAAATCGAAAATCAGAATAGGAAAGCGTTTCTGAAAATTCAGTGGGGCTCAGACTTACAGTTATATACTTATCATCAGATACAATCCCATTTTGAAGACCAGTCCATTCTTTATGTATGGAACTCGACTGAGAAATGCTCCGATAAGATCTTTACTGATAATCATCATCAGTATCCGTAGGGAAAATTATTTCACAATTTTGGGCTGTGGAATCTAAGGAAATACCTATAAACAAAAATAGAGATAGGAAGAACCCTAAGAATTCTTTGAATCTTGACATGTGTAATAAATCTCAATTATTAATTAATACTTCGATCTATTATCACTCAGATGGAACTCAAATATAACAATTTTTTCTAATATGTTATTTTTAATTACTTTGATAATGACAAAAAAAGGAGGTTTAGAAATCACTCTAAACCTCCTTTAAAAGTCGTATTTCTATGATCTACATAGTAAAAGTTCCTAAACATTTAATTTCAAATCCCTGTCCTTCTTGTTTTATATCCAAAGTCATTACACCATCCTGTAAAGATCCCGATCCAGAAATCGTTATTTCAAGCGCACCGCCATTTACTGTAAAAACTTGTGGAGCAATAGTAAACGTATCTCCATCAACGACAGAAATAACTTCTATGTCTGGTTCCGAAGGATCAATTACTTTGACCTCGAGAATCTCATCTCCCGCTTCTATAATTAAAGTCACTGCTTCTCCTGGGTCACCATCACAAGAGAAATCTGTAGAATTCCACGTTCCTAAATATTTTGCTCTTTGTTCTACTTCACAATTCTCACCTTCATATCCTTCATTACAAATACAGTCACCGGTATCCTCATCACATGTTCCATTTACACAATTTGCATTAAAGCAGAGATCTTCTATCTCGCAGTTTACTCCACTAAATCCATCTGGACAGTCACAAGTTCCATCCACACATGTTCCAGTTCCGCAATTTAAATCAGCACATGGATCTTCATCACTACAACTGATTATACAAAGAGAGGCAAAAGCCAAAAGGCAAAAGATGATATTTTTCATAGTTAATGTTTTTTAATTAAGTGGTATAAAAATAAAATAACTGTTGTTCTATCCGAAGATTATCACCCACTTTTACGTAAACTAAAATCTACTTGGTAAAAGCACCAGTACAGGTGCCTGAAATGGTACCTAATTCTTGAATTAAAATTAAATTAAGAACATCATTATCTAAGGAAGCATTTCCAGAAAAAGTAATTTCCGCGAATCCCCCAAACGGATGTATTT
>Ga0114957_1005203_pt1 | contig 10868 bp, 8 predicted proteins | sample BantaG_FD_87175 | JGI IMG/M metagenome (GOLD analysis project Ga0114957, IMG submission 87175) | Marine algal microbial communities from Bantry Bay, Ireland - BantryBay_4 metaG | ecosystem: Host-associated > Algae > Red algae > Unclassified | place: Bantry Bay, Ireland | collected 2014-11-21 | reverse complement strand
TTGGACGGGCCAGCACGATGTCCTGCACGATGTGCTTTTTTCAGATCGAGAGGCCCGATATTGGCAGCCCTAATCGAGACGAAATCACCCGACCCGCTTCCACGGGCTCAGTTAGACGCTGCCGATTAACACAGCACGAAGTGGACATCGTGCATCGAGCACGATGCCATGCGCGATGTCGAAACCGGGAATCTTGATGGCAACAAGTAGCTCGATATTAAGACGTGGCCCACTTTGCTAAGACAATGGGGCATCAGATCACTCGCCCTCTTCGATTCCGCCATCCCGGCCACGTGATGAGCGAAAAATGTCCTGGGATCCGAACTCGTGTTGAGCTGTTCTGTAAGACATCGTGCGCTCCGTCGACATCGTGCAGCCCCTCACGGGGTCTGTGAGAGGGGTGATCGTGCGAACGATTTGCGGCGTGTCCATGTTTTAGGGAAGTGCCATAGTCAAGTGCTTTCTATTTGTTTCTATTGCTAGTGTACACTACTTTTGCCCAGCTATGGTGGTTTTCTGAAGAATGGCCAGCCTGCGAGGGTCATGGTTTGACCAAACCATGGCAGGCCGAAGAACACCACTTGTGGCCAACCCACTCACGAGTTCTCCCTGCAGCCAATTAGACGTCGAATCCGAGGGATGACGGTTCCCTGCCAATATGGGCTGTAAGATTCTTGTTCCAAAGTGTTTTCGCCAGCCCCGCACACGAATCTAGAGTCAGAGGCCTGCGGCCGCTATCCCTCGGTGGCCTACACGGGTATCCTGGTTGTAATAAGAGAAGCGCACAGCCACCAAGATCCCTCGCCATATACCTTATAGATACACGAGAAGGCCGCAGCAGGTGGGAGGCTGCAAAGCAACAGTTCGGCGGGCCCATTTCGCGTCTGAGCACCATGGGCATTACGACCCGTGCGCAGTGCATGTGACGACGACGACGACGACGTGACGACTGGCTGGCGCGCCGGCGCGAGGTGCTGCCCCCGCAGCCAAACACTGGCGTCAAGGCACAAGTGACTGACGGCTGCGTGTCTGCCTGCCGTAGCCACTGCGGGTGGGTTCCATGAGTGGAAAGCGCCATCTGAAGGGGTCCATACAGGTAACGCCCCGGGGTTGGCCTCTGGCACAGGTGAGAAGAAGTCATTACTTGTACGATCCAGACATTGACCGTGCGGCTGCATCGCGATGCACGCGACGGAGATGGTCTCCGCCGTGAAAAAAGATGTCCACAACCAGGCGCGTTGTGCGGGGACTGCGCGTCTGGGCGGTCTCCTTGCGGCTCGCAGTTGCACATGCCGTGCCGCCATCACACCGACATTGCACGCCACGCCCCCAGAAGGTCCAGATTGTTGGAGAGGTCTGTATGGACAGGTTCATCTCTCAGTTTTAGTGCTCAAAAGGGATAGAGTATCCTTCAAGAGACTAATGCATTGCTTTTTCCTGGAAAAAGCAGTTCCATGTGCCGTAGGTGGTAAGGGAAGCGCAATCTAACAATCAACTGTATTGTGCAGTGTCATTTGAACACGCATTTCACTGAATTGGCCAGTGTCAGAGGCAATGTGCGAGTCGCACTGACTCTATCAGTACGCCAGTGAGCGGGCGGTCCATCCTGCTAAGTGGGGCGTCACCTTACAACCTCCGCCTCGATGACGTTACCCGTCACCCACCACGCTCTCACGGCGACCAGTGCGTCCTGCGTTTCTCTTCTAGTTCTTCTACAGTGTCCATTGCATGACCACTACGAATACTGCCTCCACTGTCATTAAGAAACAATCTCCCCGCATTCCGCCGTCCGACCGCCCACAATTGTCCCGACGGCATCACGAGCACGACGCCAGTCCAGATTACTGAGCTCGCACCGCTCCAGTGCACATAAGAGCAGACCCTGTCCATTGGGAGGCACCAGAGCTGTACAGACAAGGAGACGGTCGATGTCCAGGGCGCGTGGTGACCAGGTTCGCGAGGCCCTTCCCAATACGGCTGCCAGAGAGGACGGCAGAAGGCACGGTGGACGAGGACCGGCGGTCCACGCAGCCGGCAGCGACCGGTGACCCGGCGCCCGCGGCCATCAGCAGCAGCTGCTTCCCGAAGGGGCGGCAGTAGGCAGCATTCGTGATTGCGGGGCGCAGAGACACGGCCGGCAGCAGTCACGAAGAGTGGCAGCCACGCAAACTGTTGTGTGTCAAAGGGAGTACCTGACGCCACCGTGGGCGCAACCACGGCAGTACCAACCCGCAGTGTGAGTGTCAAGCTCGGAAAAAACCAGTCTCGCCTCTTCTTCATACGTCCGCCCGCTACTCGGGATGGTAGCTACGTGCCCTACAGGCGCTGCTCACCCTAGCGCCGGTGTCCCCTGTGCGCACCCTCCGTGCACCCCCACCTGTACGTGCCCCCCGCATGCCCAGGTCCGCCACGCAGTGGTCCGCACGCCGGGCGGCTCGCACGCCATGGGCTTCCAGCCCGCTGCTTGACTGGGGCGCCTCCGCGACGCTCACAAGTCGTTCGCGTCCGTCTAGACTGCTAGCACCCGTTCGGGCCACCTCCGCCCCCACAGCGCCTACATGGCGCTGCGTGAGGCGCTCTGCCTCATCAAAAATCAAGCTGGAACCCACAGGCGCCACGTCATCTTCACACCGGCGCAGTGGAGGCCCGCTTGCTTACGGCAGTGCGTCCACCGTCCGCGACAAGACGCAGACGGCAGCGGTTCGCCTCGCGGCAGGGACGCAGGCGGCAGAGACCGGTGGCCCTGCGCCAGTGGAGCGCGGTGCCAGCGACGCGCAGCGGAGGCGCTTGGAAGCAGGATGGCCGGGGACCCGCGGCAGTGACGCATCCGGCAGCGGTTGGTGACGTCGCGCCTGCGGCTATCTGCGGGGGCGGCGGCCAGCGGCGGATTCGGCACCGGTCTGCAAGCTAGCTGCCTGCCATGCTCCTGAACAAGTCCCCTGGGGCAGCCCGATGGAGCACGAATGGTTGAGCTGGGTTCTTCGAGCACCCATCTTCAAGCTGACTGATCACCGGAATCCAACACTCTCGAAACTTCGAATCAGGATCGATACGGACAACTAAGCGGCATTCATGTCTCAGATACAAATCCAAAACGATATCGATTGTCAAAAAGACTCAAGAAATTCTCTCATCGAGGCACGTAGGGCGTCCTTTTACGGCGAAAAACGAAAGAAGGAAATATCAGATGAACACTGCAATCCAAAAACGCCAAAATGTGATTCACGGGAGCGCGTTGTATCCATAGTTGCGTGTGTGATGTGGAAAAGAGAGGACGGGCCCAGATTGTGGGGCAGCAGCACGCGGCCGCCGCTTCTTTTGACCCCCCGCCAGCGCCCCGCCGAGACGAGAGCCACGAATTCTCGGAGTCATTCAGGCCACGTGCAGGACAGGCACGGTGCGTGCATCGGCAGCAAGCTCAATTCTCAAACATGGGACTCGTTTAGATTTACTTTAGCACGTTGGCGCCCGAGGTCTATACTTACCACTCCGCATTGACAGGGGCCTCCGATGTTGTGTCCACTGGCTCAATGTCGTCTGTATCCGAAAGTTAATGCTCAGTGTGTCTGGTTAGTGGCCAACTATCAATACTTCAGGGTATTCCTTTGGGAAGTTCAGGGAAATTTGAATGATTTATGGTGACCGCTCTCTCTATCATCTATCGCTCGTGCGCATGTCTATTGGTCAATTCCCGCCCATGGCGAACTGTATGTTCACTGTCATCCAAATCACAGAGCAGGACAGCGCCGCCGCTCCATCAGCCGGGCCAATTGGCGGCCTGTGCCGCTTGTTTTTGACTGCGACACAGCACCCGCCACGCTCGCTGCTGCACGGTGGCACGGTGCGCTGCAGCCACCCTCCCTTTCGACGTGATCAGCGACACGCGGGGGGTCGGTGCAGCAGGGGATGGCATGCTCGTCGCATGAAGGGGGAAGAAGGGGTGGGTAGGGAGTATGATATGGCACACTCGGTCTCGGTGCGATGTTGGTGCGCGCGTGGTGGGTTCTTCAGCGCCGTGCGACAGGATCGACGACGACGTCCGCATTCTCTGAGTTCAATGCTTGTCACTGTGCGATGCGCTGCTTGACAAGTCCGACCCGTTCTCAAGACAACTCCTCATGTCTTGCGCAATCGAAGGCATATGATTGGCTCTTGCATATGGCAATCGCTTTGGCGACGGCCAAGTAGAAAGCCATCCCGTGCAAATATGGCGATGGCTGTGGCTCAATGCTCCCCGATACGGCTCAATGGGCTCCCGATAGACGTGTCCGTCGCTAAAATTAGGCGACTTGGCGCACCAAAATACGTGCTCTGAGCGTTCCCTGTGTACGACAATTCTTTGCAGGAGATATGTTTTTGACAGTGGCCTGTTACAGACATGAGAGGCACCTGTCTGTTTTCATTTTAGATCATTGATATGTGTGATATGTCGGTGTTGGCATTGCAACATAGGAATTGTGGAATCGTTTCTTGGACAGTTTATTGCACACGCCTCAGATTGATGCCCCTCGGATCCTGTGAGTTTGCGGTCATGGCCAGCTGGGCATTGGCAATCTTGGGCGCATTGTGCGCTCCTCCCCGGGTGTGCCACCCTCTTGGGTGCGAACGACCGCCAACGCCATCAGTCTATCACGTGAACCCGGAGAGTCAATGGCCAGGGGGGTCCAATTGATGATGGGGTGGTGTGATGTTGCCCCTATCTGATGATGGTACTCATGTTTGCTAACGTGCTTGCGTGCCAGTAGGCCAGGTGCCAGAGAGAAGCGAAGAGCCGGATATTGTCTTGCGACTGGACATGGTCATTTGTCTGGCCGACAGACCCGCGCAGCCGTTGTCAGGCGCTGCCACAGTCAGATTGAGGACGGTGTCGCGACAGGCGACTCCCAATCCCCCCCCCGCGGACCGGCGCAAAGCCCGCGCAGCTTACCGTGTCGCCACGTGCTCCCTGGGCGCTGCATGCTGCCTCCTTATCCAATCGCCTGTCCTACGTCGCCCCTGTGACCGGGCAAAACGTCTCGATCTGCTGTATGCCAAAGTGAAGGGAGCACAGCCGATTGGTCCATTTTGTGGCAGACACCAGGGACAGCCGTCGGCCGGGGCCTATGCAGAGAGCAGTGTTAGGCATTGGCGCGAGCAGGCGCAGGGCGCGCAAGGAGTGCGCCGCCAGAAATTTCACGGACATCGTCTGCGCGCCACAACGCGATGGGGGCAGTCAAGCGCTGACCGGGCCGCGCGCGCACCGCCTCAGTTCGCAGGCGTTGGCGCGTTCTCTCCCTCGGCCCAAGGCTAGGGTACGACGTCACCGCGGACGACTCCCCCATATCCTGGTGGACTGACCCTCAGCCGGTGTAGCTGCACACGTTCCCCGCCGCGCCGTGTGCGCCGGCCCCCCGCCCTTTTTCCTCTGGCAAACGTGAGCCCCCGACGGTACCTTTCACGCTGAGGTTTATCTCCGCACCCGGTTTTCTTCATCCTGCCGCCGCTATGCCTTCCTCTCCTTGTACCAGTGAGACCACCCAGTCGTCTCCAGCGAGCCCCGCGCGCGTCCCTGCCTCCTGTGGATGGCATGCTGCAGGGGGTTCCGTGGCCTCATGCCGCACGGGCGGTGGTTTGTCGCGCCGTGGCTGTGGCTGTGCCCCACGTCTCGAGCGCCATCTCCACCATAACGTGCCCGGAGCCACTCGTCAGAGCCTCGACGAGGTCGACTGTGGTAGTGGCGGTGTTGGTCCAATCCACTGCCTTCCTCGAGCCGGCCGTGCGCTCCGTTGTCATCGATTCTGTCATTGACGCTTTCATCGTCTTCCTCGGCTGGGATTCTGCAATGGTGGCCCACCTCAAGGGCGTCTCCCCGCCAGGGTGGGCCGGCCCATTCGAGTGCGCCGCCCTCCCGCCGCGCATTGTACGGGCTATATCTGACCGCGCCACTACCTACGTCGCCTTACTCCTGACAGGCGCCTCGCGCGACCTGATGAGCACGGTGAACCGCACGCGCGGCGGCGCGCAGCTGTCCGCGTGGCGTCTTGATTTACCCGACTTAGATGACGCGGTCAAGAGGGCGTCGGTCGTCGACGAGTCGACGCACGATGTTATCAGCAAGGCTACAAACGCGGCCGCCAATGCCGCGAGTACCGACGCCTCTTCGCCTGTTGACATTGACAAGGCCACCGCCGCCATCTCGGCGACCTTGGACGGGTTCAACACCGCTACGGCAGCGGCTTCCAGTGCCTCGTACACTGCGAGCCTTGTTGAGCAAGCGGCGGCAGAGCTGCGAAACGGGTTGGTCCTGGTGGGGGTCAACTATCTCGTGAACGTCGACGACTCCATGAACGAGGCGCTGGAAATTGCCACCCGCCGTGCTGCCTACTTCAGCGACTTTGAAACCAAATGCATGCAAGCGGATCGGCTTCTTTCTCGCTACCTTGAGGGGGAAGTCTCCCCTTGACTATTGGCGAGCGCTGCCCACGCCAACCCGGCGAGGGGCCTGAAGGCGGGGTTGGTGAGGCTACGTGAGTAATTCCCCATGCTTGTTTGTATGTACTCTTGTGAAGGCGGGTTCAGTTTGTGGGCGGGTTGCGTGCGTAAGCGGGCCCGCGTGCGTGAGGGCTTGGCGACTGGGCTGCGCACGGGCTGGGCGACTGAGTTGCGCACTGCATAGCGTTGGTCGCAGACTGCGCGGGGAGTAGTTGCGGGCCTGGGTTGCCACGGTTTGCTCCATGTCATTCCTGGGTGACGCGGCGACGAAGAATGCTGCCGACTGTACGCGTGGTATTTTGCATGTACGTTCCATCTCACTCCACACAGCTCTCTTGCGGGCTACCGCGCTTCTTGCTGCAAAATCGTGCATGTCCAATCACTACCATTGTTTGGTGTCTTATTCTTGTTCCATTCCTTCTCGGCCCTTCTGCGCGAGGTGCACGGTCCGCGTACAGCACGCGGCGCGGGTAGCATGTTCGCGGTGGATAGCTCGAAGCCAGCGTGTGGGGCAGACACAGCGCGGGCGCCAAAGTGCGCACACAGCAACGTCGACTACTACTTCGCGATGCTGGAGGCCCTCGTGCAGCGCACGGTGCGGGAAGCACGTTGGCGGTGGATAGCTCGAAGCCAGCGAGTGGGGCAGGCGCAGTTTTGGCGCCAAAGTGCTTACCAATACAGATACGTCGATGACGAGCAGTCGAAGAGGTCGAGTCTGGCCCTGTCTGGCCTCACTGCACGACATCAAATGAAAGTCGGTCGCATAGTTTCTTGACATTTTACTTCAATCTGGTTCATGGTGTTTTGGTCCTCCCGCACCGATTTCCGATCGCACCTGGATTTAAGCACAAGTCAGCCGCTTTTCTTTGATGTCCATGACTAAATGTGGAGCCATGTTTTGAAATCCACATAGTATTTGAGCCAGCTCGAACCGAGATAGCTGGCTTTGAATTTCGTGCATTAGGGGGTCACCTGGCTCGACCAACCTCAGCGGGCCAGAGTGGGCGAGGGGGCATCGGTCCGTGCTGCTCATCCAGGGACTGCCACCTCTCTTCAATGCCCCCAGGAATGCCGCTACGTTCAACCGCTCAAGAAAGCGCTGGGCCCTCTCGGCAACAGATGATCGTCCATTTGCACATACTGCTGTCAAGTAGCCTGGTGCGGAGCTCCAAAGTCGCACCACAACCAGAGAGTACCTCTCAAGTCAAAGATATCCGTCAGATCTACTTAATGGTACACATTTAGGTAAGAAAACGGGCCTGCTCACTGGAAGACCCTGCGGGACAGATCTCGACGGGGCGACTGTAGCCACAGTTGTAACACAAAAATGTTCACTCCCCATACAGTGACGATTCTCTCGTAAAGCTGTTCTCCCAAAATTTCCGCACTCCAACAGTTGCAGAAGAGTTCCAAATCGGCCACTGCGGGGTCGTAGAGGCCGATTTGAAACTCTTATGCAACTGTTGGAGTGCGGGAGTTTTGGGAGAACGGCTGTATGGTGCCACATATTCACACCCCCCACTCAGAGCTCGAGAAGCCGGTTCGTGCAGAGGCTGTCTGGGGGCCAATCTGGAGCCGGCGGCGGAGTACCTGAGGAAGGCGGGACGTTGACTGTGACGGCGATGGGTCGCGCGTGCGCAGGTGCGACCGCGCCGCTGCCGGCTTGCCACCTCGTTGGAGCGTAGCGCATAACGAAGGGAAGGATGTTGGAACATGAACAATGATGGGTGATCTCGCCAAAGAAACTGGAGGCCAAAGGGGCGGTGGTGGTGCGGGGAGGGTTGAGTTACGGGGACAGACCTGCCCGGTGGTCAGGTACGCGCTCGAGACACTACATGAATGGAGAAAGATAATAATAAGATGAAGCAAAGAGAACAGCTAGTGCTCTTGGGGGGAAGGGAGGGGGGAAGAGGGGGCGGAGGCAGGGCAAGAGGGGGAAAATTGCGGCTGGTCGACGAAAGAAGAGGGGGGCGCCGAGGAAACAGTACGAAGAAGAGGGCAAATTCACACAGCGAAAAGAGAGGGGGGAGGGGGGCAGGAGGTCGGGGAGGTGGTGGTAGAGGCAGGGGCAAGGGCGATGGGGGCGCCCGTGAGACACAGGGTGAGACACTGCCGAATGAAGCAGACGTGCCAACGACGGCGTGATCACCCCGTCGTGACGGGGGTTCCACAGCCTGCCGATTGGGTCGGGTCAGGGCCCCTTCTGCTGGCGCCTGCCTGAATGATTTGTGTACTTTGGGCGGGCATGTCAAGCGGATCATCGTCCGCTCAATCCGGGTTGTGATTGGCTGAATCGATTCATCTGTCTTTTCTCACGCTGATCCAGGCGCGCGCGCGCAAAAATGAGCAGAAGGTTGTCCGGATGGTGCTTGCCCAATAAGCTCGTCCGGGGCCCACGGACCCGCAAGGGGCGAGCGTGTCTCATGTGCGTCGTGGGCACAAGCGATTGCCGAGGTGGACCGCTCCATCAGGTTGCCTCTCCCCGGGGTTTAGGGAACCGCTGGGGTGCGAACTGCAACCTTGCAGGCGACGGACTTCAACAGCATTATCCACCCATTGGCCAATGCAAGAACATGGGACTGACGAAGCAGCCGGCTGAGATAATCCAACGACCCAGTGCACATGATTATGGATCGAGAACTCATGCTTGCCCAACACATTCTCAATGAATGCCCAACATTCTGATCGGCAACCTGAAGAGGCGTACATTCGCAGAAACTCCAAGACCTACCATTCCTCGTCAACGGCCCTCGTGAGGGACATCGATGGGCCTCAAAAAGCTTCCATCTTTCCTCGATTGGTGAACTGAATCCACATTGCAAATGTCATTGCACGTCTACCAAGACATGACCGATGTCTTTATGGTAGTAGTAGAAGTTCTGTTGGAAACTTGCGGTTTCAAGGCCTTCCCCACTGTGTGAGGGGCAAAGAAGGGACGCTGATGCCGAACCGGAATCACGGTTTAGGGTATACAGTGCCCACGACTCGGCAGATCGACATGTCGGGGGGTGTACGCATAAGTTTTCTACCAAATTGATTCGGGAACTGGTGCAAATGGGACGTTTTAGTCCGATTGTACCGCACAGAGCTCCCTCAGTCGGGAGGCATTTCACACATGGCTCGCCGCGGTCTGTCAGCTCTCACAAGACTTGAAGAGTACTTGTTCCCTGGAGCAGTTCTCTTCTTCACTAACCAACTCGATATTTAAAAGGCTATGCCTGCTTCCACCACAAGACCTTCACGGCCCGAGCTTGAGCTGCAAGATGCGAGTCATAGCCCAAGCGGCAGCGCTGAGAGGCGCTGGCCACCCTACCGGTGGGCTGCTAGCACACGCGCATGTAGGAAGAGCGGCAGCGTTAGGTGGGAGTTGCTGCAAGTGAATGTTCTATTCGTGGTGTTGACAGGTAGGCGCACTACTGTGGTGGTTGTGATAGCATGCCACCGTGCTGCCACAGTACTCGTCGCGCATATTGCCCGAGGTCACGTGCCCGCAGATAGCCTCGACAGTCGTGATGGTGCACCAATGTCTCGATGTCTCCGGCATCTGTCTCCTGACAGAAAGCCCGCATAGCTCGTCATGTATCACACCCCCTACACTGTCGCCTGTGTTTTTTTGAGACACGTCTTACATGCCGCGCCTATCAATGTATGCCCATAGCGGATCATGTATGGTCGCATTCATCATGCTTATCTGCGGGTCACCAAATACGAAAGCGATGTAGTCCCAGTCCCGGCGCCGCCACGCCGCCCCCCTGCCGCCGCCATCCCTTACCACGGCCGAGACTCGCTCAGTCACCTCCGTGATGCCCGGTAGGTCGCCTGTCAGTTCAAACAGATTGTGCGCCGTGTTGATGCCGCTAGTCCCACATGCACGTGTGCCAGCAGACCACCGGCGGGGTGGTGAAGGTCTTGTGGAAACGGGCAGAGCCTTTATAATATCGAGTTGATGCGTGAAGAAAAGAACTGCTTCCCAGAAAAAGTACTCACCAAGTCTTGAGAAAGCTGACAGACCGCGACGAGCCATGTGTGAAATGTCTGCCGACTGAGGCAGCTCTGTTCGGTAGAATCGGACTAAAACGTCCAATTTGCACAAGTTCCCGGATCAATATTGCTGATCCCCCAATTCTGTCCTCATCGACCAGGAACGGTTCCTGGCGGTACGGTTCTTGTAAAACTGGCCATCTATTGGTTAAACGCAGCCGTAAACAGCTGCTCAGCACGAATCTGAGACGTTCTATTGGCTCTCCCACCGCCACTTCCGAGCAGAACAGAGATCCTTCTTCTTCTTGAGATTTTCTTCCGATCCCTTCCGTGTCAAGGGAGCAACCGGCCCGCAATCGTTGAGATATCGAGATTTTCTGGGAGATACGCAGAAAAGTGCAGAAAAACGCAGGCGT
>Ga0114957_1005200_pt1 | contig 10871 bp, 9 predicted proteins | sample BantaG_FD_87175 | JGI IMG/M metagenome (GOLD analysis project Ga0114957, IMG submission 87175) | Marine algal microbial communities from Bantry Bay, Ireland - BantryBay_4 metaG | ecosystem: Host-associated > Algae > Red algae > Unclassified | place: Bantry Bay, Ireland | collected 2014-11-21 | reverse complement strand
ATACCAATCTATGCTTGTTATTTTTCGCCTGCTTTTCCCCGCCTGACCGATGGTCAGATCGGGCAGGGTTAGAAAATTCCTCACTATGCTACGGCATAGCTCCGGATTTCCTGCCTCAACCAGACTAAAAATAACGTCGCCTAGCTTACCATTTACTTACGGGATGAGGCTCTAGACCATAGTTTTAAAAAAATTAATATTTTTGAACAGCTTTTCCATATAAAATAACCCACATGCACGATATCGAACCACATTTTAAATGGCGTAATAAATACATTGCCTCCGAAGACGAAAATTCTCCATTTTACGGACGTACCTACGACGAGTTTTCCTTTTCTCAAAAAATATATAATTACTATATTCATCCTCAATGGGATCATTTTGGTTCTGAAACCTTATATGCTAAAATCCTTTTTGCGGATTACGAAGATGGATTTGCGGCTATTGAGTTACTCGGTGAATGGAACGACGTGATTCACAATGACATTATGTTTGTCAAGCGGGAGATCGTGGATCAACTCGCGCACCACGGTATTTACAAGTTTATGTTTATCATGGAAAATGTCCTGAACTTCCACGGCGATGAAGATGCTTATTACGAAGAATGGTACGACGATGTCTCCGACGAAGAGGGCTGGATTTGCATGGTTAACGTTCAGGAGCATGTGACTCAGGAAATGTCTGACACACAATTGCATTATTATCTTAACTTTGGCGATCGTTATAACAATATCAACTGGCGAACCCAGAAACCCGAAAATCTGCGATTGCTGATGGAAGCGTTGATTCACGGGGACGTCAAATTATTAGAAAACTAAATACCAATGCATAAATCAGGCTTCGTTAATATCGTCGGTCGCCCTAACGTAGGCAAATCTACTCTCATGAATATCATGGTAGGAGAAAAAATGTCCATTATTACCAATAAACCGCAGACTACCCGACACCGGATTATCGGAATTGTTAGTAATCCTGATTCTCAGATTGTCTTTTCGGATACGCCTGGTATCATTTCTGATCCGGCTTACAAGATGCAGGAAGCCATGAACCGTTTTGTGGCCTCTACTTTCGAAGACGCTGACGTGATGTTGTTTGTAACGGACACGGAAGAAAAATATAAAGCCGATGATCCAATCATCAAAAGGTTACAAAATGTAAAAATTCCCCTCTTTTTATTGATTAATAAAACGGACCTTAGTACGCCGGATAAAATTATCCAGTTGATCCAGTGGTGGAATAAACTGATTGACTTTAAAGAAACAATTCCGATTTCTGCCCTTAACCAAAAAAATGTAGATACTGTACTAAAGTTAATTGTAGATAATTTACCGGAAGGTCCCGTCTACTATCCCAAGGATCAATTGACGGATCGCAACGAGCGTTTTTTTATCAGCGAAATTATCAGAGAAAAGATACTAATGTTTTACCATCAGGAAATTCCTTATTCCTGCGAGGTGATTGTTGATAGTTTTAAGAATACCGTTACCAAAAGTAATGAGCCCATTGTCCGGATTGCTACGACTATTTTTGTTGCCCGGGAATCACAGAAGAATATTCTCATCGGAAAAGGTGGCGCGGCGATCAAGAGACTGGGCGCCAGTGCCCGACGGGATATGGAAGATTGGCTGGAATCAAAAGTATTTCTGGAAATGCACGTCAAAGTGAAGAGCAACTGGCGAGATGATGATCGCATGCTGAAGCATTTTGGTTATTAGATGCTACAATACTGAATGCTGCATTTATTTAATCGCCATTCCTTAACTAACGCACCCAAAAGACAAATAAGCGTATCTTTGCACTTCAAAGAAAAAAAATCATGGGAAATATTGTAGCCATTGTTGGGCGACCGAACGTAGGAAAATCCACTCTTTATAATCGCCTGATTGGCGAAAGACAAGCCATTATTGACGATACAAGCGGGGTAACCCGGGATCGAAAATACGGGATGAGTGAGTGGAATGGAAAGAAATTTACCGTCATTGATACGGGCGGATTTGTGCAGGGATCAGACGACATATTTGAGTCAGCAATCCGTTCGCAGGTTCGGGTGGCGATTGAGGAGGCGACATTGATGATCTTTTTGGTCGATGTGACGACTGGTGTAACCGATTTGGACGAAGAGGTAGCCAATCTTTTACGTAAAACGGACAAGCCGGTTATCCTGGTCGTCAATAAAGTAGACAATCATCGCCGGATGCTTGAAGCCAATGAGTTTTGGAGTATGGGTTTTGAACATACCCATTTTCTTTCTTCGCTTACAGGAAGTGGAACGGGAGAGGTACTGGATTTGGTGACCGAACTAATTCATGATGATCCACCGATGGAATTAGATATTCCTAAATTTGCGATCCTCGGACAACCGAACGTAGGAAAGTCTTCGCTGGCCAACGCATTACTCGGCGAAGAGCGGAATATCGTGACGGACATTGCCGGAACGACCAGAGATTCGATCCACTCACGTTACCAAAAATTTGATAAAGACTTTTTGATTATTGATACGGCGGGCATGCGTAAAAAAGCACGGGTCCACGAAGATATTGAGTTTTACTCCGTTATGCGCGCCATCAAAGCGATGGAAGAGGCCGACGTTTGCATCTTGATGATCGATGCACAAACCGGGATGGAAGCGCAGGATATGAGTATCTTTTCGCTGGCACTGAAAAGAAACAAAGGCGTTGTAATTTTGGTTAATAAATGGGATATGGTGGATAAAGAAACCAATACCGCGAGAGATTATGAGCTTGAACTGCGAGCAAAGATTGCGCCGTTTAATGATGTACCCATCGTCTTTACTTCGGTACTGAACAAGCAACGCATCCTTAAATCCATTGAGGTCGCTTTGGAGGTATACGAAAATAGAAACCGTAAAATAAAAACTTCGGCACTCAACGATTTTATCCTGGAAGAGATCGACCGAAACCCGCCGCCTTCCAACCGGGGACGCTTTGCCAAAATCAAATTTGTCACTCAATTACCTACGTATTATCCGGCTTTTGCTTTTTTCTGCAACAACCCCAAATACATTAAAACGGATTATCGACATTTCCTTGAAAACAAACTACGAAAAGAATTCAATTTCACCGGTGTACCCATCGGCATCTTTTTCCGACAGAAATAGACCCCCTTTAAAATTAGCGCTAGAATGTGAACGTGAATTAGAATTGCCCGCGATCGTATAAAAATTCTAATTTCGATTCTAGTTCCAAAGCCATATCAAATCGTAATTTTAGGCACAATAACTGCCATATAAAGATAAGGAATATTGATTAAATAAATTAAGACACTATGCTTCCTCTTTTTAATCGCCATTCCTAAGAACTGAATTTTAAGGAAGAATTCAGCCATTTTACGAATACAAATTAAGGATAATGACAATTACTGAAACCCATATCGAAGGGCTTAAAATCATCGAACCTCGTGTTTTTGGGGACGATCGTGGCTATTTTTACGAATCATATAACGCACAGACTTTCAAGGCGGCGGGTATCGAAAATGACTTTGTTCAAGACAATGAATCGGCTTCCGTCAAAGGCGTACTGCGTGGGTTACATTACCAGCGGCCACCATTTGCACAAGCCAAACTGGTGCGGGTATTATCCGGAGAAGTGTTGGATGTTGCGGTGGATATTCGCGAAGGATCACCTACTTACGGGAAGTGGCACAGCGTTCGATTAAGTGGCGAAAATAAAAAAATGTTTTTCATTCCCAGAGGATTTGCACACGGTTTTTTGACCTTGAGTGAGCAGGCAGTTTTTGCTTATAAATGCGATAATTTGTATAATAAAGAAAGCGAAGGTGGTTTGCGCTACGACGATCCAAAAGTTGGAATCGACTGGGAGGTAGCTATTAATGATGTGTTGTTATCCGAGAAAGATGCAATTCTACCATCACTTGGGGATCATCTGCGTTTTGTGGATTTTACCATAGGATCAATAAAAGAATAACTGATAACATTTTGCTACGGCATAAATCGTATTTCACCGCCTCGATTAGAACCAAATTAACCGACCCAAACCTTTATAACTTATTTTTTAATTGATCCATAGTGAAAAATTAAAAATGTAAAAACAGGGCATTGAAATGTAAAACAAGGCATTGCCTTGTTTCTACATTTTTGACAATTCAACAATTCACCGATTTAACAATTCAACAATGAAAAATATTCTCGTCACTGGCGCCAACGGGCAGGTAGGTTCTGAATTAAAAGCACTCGCTGGACAATATCCTGATTTTAGTTTTGATTTTGTAGATAAAGAAGAACTCGATATCACCGAGGAAGCGGATGTAATGGCGTATTTTAAAAATAAAAATTTCGCTTACTGCTTGAGTTGTGCTGCTTATACCGCTGTAGACAAAGCGGAAGAGCAAAAAGATATCGCGATGCTCGTCAATACCGTTGGTGCAAAAAACCTGGCGTTGGCAGCGGAGAAAACTGGAGGACGGATGCTCCATCTTTCTACGGATTATGTTTATCACAACAGTCAAAATACACCTTTTGTAGAAACAGACGAGACCAATCCACAAGGTGTTTACGCCGAATCCAAACTGGCTGGAGACCGGACAATTTTAAATATCAACGCAAGAAATCTGGTAATCAGAACCTCTTGGGTTTATTCTACTTACGGAAATAATTTTGTAAAAACCATGTTGCGTCTGGGAGCGGATCGAGATAAGCTGACCGTTATATTTGATCAAATTGGAACGCCCACTTATGCGTACGATCTAGCGAAAGCAATGCTGGATATTCTGGTAAAAATTGAAAATAAAAATGTGGCATCTGACCGTATCGGTGGCGTATACCACTATAGCAACGAAGGTGTTACGTCCTGGTATGATTTTGCGACCGCTATTTTTAGAATAGAAAAAATAGATTGTAGTGTCTCACCAATTGAAACCAAAGATTATCCAACGGCGGCCAAACGGCCACATTTTAGTTTACTGAATAAAGCAAAAATCAAAGCAGCATTTGAACTAGAGATTCCGCACTGGGAGGCGAGTCTGGACAAGTGTTTAAAGGCATTGCGTACTAATTCGTAGTAATTATTTTGGTTTATCCTTATCCTTATCTTTCTTTTTTTCTTTTCCCAGAATACCTTTAATAAAATTCATAATTGCTTTCCATAAATCCATAGTGGCGTTTTTTTTCTAAAAGAATACGTTGGTGTAAATATACAAAAACGCTGGATTCGGAGATAGAATTTTGAAAAGGCCCATAATTTTACGATTTTACAGCATACTTTACCAAATCAAGCAAATACCCGTATGAAAAACGCAAAAATAGCCGGTATCGGTTACTACGTACCAGAAAAAATAGTTACCAACGACGATCTAACCAAAGTGATGGATACTTCCGACGAGTGGATCCAGGAACGAACGGGCATTAAAGAACGGCGCTACGCCGAAAAACACAAAGAATCCACTTCCACACTGGGAGCCAAAGCGGCCGCTATTGCCATCGAACGGGCCGGAATTACCGCCGCAGATGTAGACTTTATTATTTTTGCGACGCTTAGTCCGGACTACTATTTTCCAGGTTGTGCGGTTTTATTGCAGCGTCAGTTAGGGATGCAGGGGATTGGTGCACTAGATATTCGAAATCAGTGTAGCGGTTTTGTCTACGGCTTGAGCATTGCCGACCAGTTTGTCAAAACAGGGATGTATAAAAATGTCTTACTCGTCGGAGCAGAAGTACATTCTTTCGGATTGGATTACTCGACGAGAGGCCGCAATGTAACGGTTATTTTTGGAGATGGAGCAGGAGCGGTAATACTCCAGCCTACCGATAATAAAAAGGCTGGAATCCTTTCCACCCACTTACACGCTGATGGCGACTACGCTGAAAAATTGGCTTATATCAATCCCGGTTGTCACGGTGGCGTACATTTAGGAACCGAAGCATTTGGTTATCCCGAACAGGAATTTGGTGGTGCGTATTTGACTAAAAAGATGTGGGAAGACGAACAATATTATCCCAATATGGAAGGACAAGCCGTATTTAAAATGGCTGTGCAGAAATTTCCAGAGGTCATCATGGAAGCACTAGCAACCAATAATTTCGAAACCACAGACATTGATATGTTGATTCCTCATCAAGCGAATTTACGAATCAGCCAGTTTGTCCAAAAAAGACTTGGCCTCCGCGATGATCAGGTTTGGAATAATATTCAAAAATATGGAAATACTACCGCCGCTTCTATTCCCATCGCACTTTGTGAAGCTTGGGAAGCTGGTAAAGTGAAAGATGGAGATTTGGTTTGTATGGCGGCTTTTGGTAGTGGATTTACGTGGGGATCGGCATTGATCAGATGGTAAGGTTTTTTAGGGATGTTGACGTAATGGTTTTGTTTTGGTGTTTTAGTGTTGAATCGTTTATTTGTTTAATCGTTTATTTATCATTTTATTTTAGTAACTTTTCAGGATTGTCAATAGGAGGAATGGCAAATAAATAATGGGCGTTATGCGGTGTATAATAACCGTTTTAGTGATGCAGAGTGATCCAATAAGAGGAAGTATAGAATCGTACTTTATTTAGGATCAATAAAAGAATAACTTATAACATTTGGCTGCTTAATTGGCTGCTACTCTTCCCCGCAAGACACCGATTGTCAGATCGGGCAGGGTTGGTGAAAAACTCATTATGCTACGGATTAGAACCAAATTAACCGACCCAAACCTTTATAACTTATTTTTTAAACGATCCTTAACGATCCTGAGCTAAAAATATTTTATTTATCTCTCCACTCACCTGTTTTTTTACTCCCAAAACCCTTATCTTGGAGAATAATAAAAAAACAAAAACCTTGAACCTCAATTCCATACCCAAAATCCGGTATTACACCGCATTTTATCTATTCCTGTTATTGCCGTGGATAGCCGAAGCACAGTCGGTGGTCATCAACGAATTTTCTGCTTCAAATATCAACGGATTTGAGGACAACGAAGGGAAGTTTCCCGACTGGATCGAATTGTACAATACGACCACGGCGACCGTCAATCTTACCGGTTATTATCTAAGCGATAAAATTGACAATCCCACAAAATGGCAGATTCCTGCTGGCGTGGTCATCACTGCCAACGATCATCAACTTTTTATTTGCGACGGCCGGGACGAAATGTCCTTCTCTGGTATTCACACCAATTTTAAGCTCACGCAGATGAAGCAGGAATATATTGTGCTGAGCGATCCTTCCGGTACACCGATAGATTTTATTCAAATGGTCAACCCTACACAGCAGGATCATGCGCGTGGAAGGATCACTGACGGCGCAACCACCTGGGGCGTTACCACCCAACCTTCTCCCAATCAACCCAATCATGATTTCACAAGTGAATATACGGACGCCCCTATTTTTTCTGAAGTAGCAGGATTTTATAATGGACCACTGATCCTGACTTTACTGACTGGAGCAGAAACTCAAATTCGTTATACCCTCGATGGTGACGAGCCGAACAATATCAATAGTGCCATTTATTCAGGGCCAATTACAATCAATAATACGACAGTTGTAAAGGCAAAATCTTTCCCTACGGTAGATACGCACGCACCAAGCTTTACCATTGTTAATACCTATTTCATTAACGAAACCCACTCTTTACCAGTTATCTCCGTTTCCTCCGAACGAGTAGAAACACTTTTGAGTGGCAATGATATTGATCGAAATTATATTACACACACTGAATATTTTGAAAATGGAGAACGTGTGTTTGACATGCTTGGGCATTGCCGCTCTCATGGTAATGACTCCTGGAATCTTGCTCAGCGCGGTATTCGATTTTACGTCAAAGACGATTATGGATACGCTCATAAAATTGATCATCCGCTTTTTCCAACTTCTGATCGTACTGATTTTGATGTCTTTATTTTAAAAGCCAGTGCTTCGGATAATTTTCCGAGAGCTGCCGAACAATGGGATCGCCCCTCTTGTCATCTGCGGGACGCCTACGTACAGAAACTTTCTGATCAAAATGATCTCAACGTAGACGAACGTCGCTACCGTCGTTGTGTCCTCTACGTTAACGGACAATATTGGGGCGTATATGAAATGCGGGAACGGATAGATTCAGACTATACAAAACACTATTATGACCAGGGAGCAAAATGGATAGACATGCTCGAATATTGGGGTGGTCTGAACGAACGTTATGGTTCGGACGATGACTGGGAAACACTTTATAATTTTATGGTACAGAATGATTTATCAATCTCTACCAACTACGATTATGTTACCGAAAGACTGGACGTCAGTAGTTTGATTGATTATGTTATTTTAAATACATTTGTTGTCAATACGGATTGGCTCAACTGGAATACAAAATGGTGGCGTGGTCGAAAAGGCGAAGGAACCGGTTGGCGGTATTGCCTTTGGGACATGGACAATATTTTTGGTCTGGGACAAAATTTTACGGGTCTTCCTGATGTTACCTGGCAGAGTGATCCTTGTGATATAGAAGGTCTTTTTGGTGAGGTAGATGATCCTGATATTGGACATATCGAAATGATGGTAGCCTTATTTAAAAATGAAGATTTCTTTCAACAATACGCCAGTCGGTACGCAGATTTGGCGGCGACGACTTTTAGTTGTGAAAGTATGCTGGGACTACTCGATGAGATGATTGCAGAAATTGAACCGGAGATGCCCCGGCAAGTCGAACGCTGGGGTGGCAACCTGGATGATTGGTATGAAAACCTGGATTCGCTCAGATTACAAATTCAAAATAAATGTGTAGTAGTCGTAAATCAGGTAGCAGATTGTTATGAAGATGAAGGACTCACGGGGCCGTATGAGGTACTGGTAGATATTTTCCCTCCCGCTAGTGGGCGTGTCCAGGTGAACAGCGCCATTGGCACGGCATATCCGTGGACCGTTTCTTACTTTGGTGGAATTGATCTAAGGCTCACGGCGTTGCCAGAAAATAATTTTGCGTTCTCTCATTGGGAGGTAGCCAATAATGTTTTTGGTCCCGACGAAATGCAGATTGCCATCAGTATGAGTTTAGAAACGGGAGATACAATTGTCGCCAATTTTCTGGATATTGACTGTGGTCTTATGCCAGCGATTAGTGGACCAACAGTGGTTTGTGCGGGAAGCAATTTTACGTTGACGGCGACTACTGGTTACGCCGCTTATCTATGGTCGGATGGAACGGCCGAAACGGATTTACTGGCCACGGGTCCCGGAACTTACCGATTGACCGTGACAGACAGTGATGGTTGTTTTGGTGTAGCTAATTATGTCGTGGATGGTTTTCAAACCGTAGACTTACAAATTACCGGAAATCTTGTTTTTTGTGATGGAAATACGACCAGTCTGGCTGCCACGCCCGGGTTTGACAGTTACAACTGGTCTAATGGAAATGATACAGAAACTATAGTGGTAGCAACCCCGGGCACTTATACGGTAAGTATAACGGACGATAATAACTGTGTGGTGACGAGTAGTGTAACGGTTGCAGGAGAAACAGAAATTATTACGACCAGCGAGACGATTGATCTCTGTTATGGTGAAATGTATAACGGCGTGGTGTACACTGAAAACAGCCAACTAAACCTCAGTTTGATCAGTAGGAGCGGATGTGATAGTTTGCACAATATTAGCTTAGCAGTTGCTCCGGAAATTACCGTTTCATTCAATACCGGCGATGCCTGTTCGGGACAGGGATACATCGCGACGGAAGCAGCGGGTGGAACGGGTGAATTGGCATACCTGTGGAATACCGGAGCGTTGACGGCGAATTTACCGAACGCTGTTTCGGGGACTTATTCTTTGACCGTCACGGATGCTGGTGGATGTAGTCAAACTGCGGCTACAACGATTAATGCAGGAACTTCGATAAGCTTTACGCCTATAATTGACAATGTTAGTTGTGAAAATGCATCAGATGGAATGGTATTACTGAATGTGACATCCGGCACACCTCCTTACGAAGTAAACTGGTCAAATGGCGGGACCGGATTTATGCAAGAAAATTTACCCGTAGGCGATTATGTATTTGAAATCATGGATGCGAATGATTGTAATCTGATTGGATCAGTTACCATTGGTAGCGCTGGAGCGCTCAGTCCGGCTGTCATTACTACCGGAACGCAAACCAATACTGGTTCTGCCATCGCTAACGCATCCGGTGGACAAGGGCCTTACACTTACCAATGGAGCAATGGTGCGACGGGTATTATTGTTGAGAATTTGACGCGTGGAGATTATACTGTGACGATTACCGATGCGAACGGATGCACCGGGGTGACTGATTTTTATATTGATTATCCAACAGCTACCGAGTTCCCGGCGTATTTGAATTTATTTAAAATATTTCCGAATCCTTCCAACGGAATTTTTAAAGTAGATTTATTATTTAGTAATTCGATAACCGTATATTTGAAGATTGTAGATTTGACTGGACGTACGATATTTTCAACGCGTGAAACAGGGAACGAAATCGGCGTAGATGTGGATATTTCGAGGGCGGCGGCGGGAACGTATTTTTTGATGCTGGAGACGGAGCATTGGGAAGTGGTGAAACCGTTGGTGTTGACAGGGTTTTAGGAACGGTTTAAAAATAACTTTATGAACAGCATAGTGGTTCGGGTACTAAGGATCATTAAAAGAATAACTTATAATATTTGGCTGTTTAATTGGCTGCTAAAGTATTTGAAAAACTCAAAAAAGACGGCAGAGAAAGTTGAATTAACAGATCACCATAGAAACAAGACATTGCCTTGTTCCTAGTGCGCCAGGCACTAAGTAAAAGGGACTATGGGCGATGTTATTTTTAGGTTGGCCAAGGCAGAAAATCCGGAGTTATGCCGTAGCATAATGAGGAATTTTTTAACGCAGGCCAGCCTAAAAAGAACGAGATCCATAGTATGGATTATT
>Ga0114957_1005198_pt1 | contig 10872 bp, 12 predicted proteins | sample BantaG_FD_87175 | JGI IMG/M metagenome (GOLD analysis project Ga0114957, IMG submission 87175) | Marine algal microbial communities from Bantry Bay, Ireland - BantryBay_4 metaG | ecosystem: Host-associated > Algae > Red algae > Unclassified | place: Bantry Bay, Ireland | collected 2014-11-21 | reverse complement strand
GAATAGAACACATGATCGGCAATTTCTCCTTGCGTTATGATATCTAATTCATATGCATATCCACTACATCCGGCAGGTTTAAGAGTGATCCTAAATCCTCTACCATTCTCTGCTTTAGCAATATGACTTTTAATGTGCGCTGCTGCTTCTGGTGTTAATGTAATCATGGCCCTAATGGGTATACCTCAAGTTTGTATTTGCGATCTACATGTACAGATTTTTGTGTAATTACTTCAGTAGCTTGTACTACTTCGGTATTACCAGATCGACGTTGTGTCACTGTATCCCAATATTTATCGTTGTCTGCCTGCACCTCACTTGCCGATTTAATAAAATCAGATGGGATAACAGAGCATCCAGATAAAACCATGATAATTAAAATAATTAAATATTTCATTGCATATTAGCAGCTATTAAAGTGTCGATATCAATTTGACGATCTACTCCGATAAATCGAGAATGTCTAACCACACTATCGAAAGCATCAGTGTCAACTGCATCTTCATTATATAAACCAACTACAGTAATCATTTTGGAATCAGCGTCTGGATGCACGAACGCCATGTATTCTAACACTGCGCCTACGTTATCATTAAATCCACTTATCCACACCCTAGCCCGATTATTACGAATCACATCTCTCCATCGCTTGGCCTGTTCAACTACATTATTGGCTGTCAATTCAGAAGAATCTACAATCAAATCAGATATTGATGGTGTTGAGCCTGCTGTCAATGTAATATCCTGAACGAAATCAAAATTCCATTCAGGTCCAACTACAGCACAACCAGCATGTCCTAAATCAACACGACCGGGACACCCACCTATATTATCCTCTTCTCCAGTTTTTGATGCAGGGCCATTACCACATTGGACATCATTATAAATCGGATCTCCTCTCATGCGTAGACGAAAATCAGGATCACTTCTAAGGTATTTGTTGACTGTCTCTACCGTGATGTTTCCGAGTGAAGTAGATACTTTGGTGTTACGGATATCATAACTCAGATTAGATTCAATATAACACTTACCATTCGCCAAATAAGAATCCATCCAATTAACACCAAGTGGGTCCACATTGTTGGTACTCTTTATGGGCGTATAGGTAATAACACCAGATGTGAGATTCTTTGTATCAACTGAATCAAAATTAAGATCATGTGCATTACTTACCGGAGATGATTCGCCTACTGGCTGCGAAGCACATTTCCACTCGCCACTAATAGGGTCACAGTCAATCAAATCAAAACCATAATCAGCACATACTGAACCAAATAATCCCTGTGCTTCAGCACGAGATGCGCCATTTGCTGTACAATAGTCAGCTTCACGGGTATATTCTGGTACTACTGGCTCAGGTACTACGATCACAGCGACGTCTGGTGGTTTCTTTGGTGTTGGTATTGGTTGGGCAATTGGAGTCCTTACAGGAGCTGCTACGAGTTCTATTTCAGGCGTCTCTTCTTCAAATTTAATAATTTCAGTGTTAATATTTTTGACACTAATAGGTGCGGGTCCAGTTTCACCTAACATATAATTAGCACATTGATATATACCATCAGCCACCGGATCGCAATCACGATATTCAGTTATACCACAAGATTCATTAAATCGAGTCACAGCGTCTGTTAAAGAACCTCGAACTGTTACAAGACACGCAAGATCATTAACTCCCAACTCCGGTAAGACTTCAATAGTCACTACAGGTTCGGGAGTTTCAGGTATACCAATTTCTTCGTCTTCTCCTAAATCAGTAACAATGTTTGTCACGTCGTTATCGACAATAACTTCTTCAGGTACTTTTACTCCATCCACATCAACTGTTGTTACTGTCGGCGTTACATCTACTGGCTCTTCTGATTCGACAATAGGGTTGATGATGAAAGTACCATCTTCATTGAACTGAACTCTCGCTAATTCTTCAGCATTGAGGCCATCATCAGAGCATCCCGCAAGGATAGATGCAATAGATAAAGTCATTAGTGAGAGTTTGGCGTTCATTTACAATATTATAACTTGGTTATATGGTTTTAGCAAGATTCTAATTTATCTCCATCGCAATCAATTTGTTTTGATAGGAAGACATCATAATCGTCAGGCGGGTCATCTATACCGTCTGACATATATAAATCATAAGCAGTTCCGTATTTTTTTGCCAATATTAATCTCTCAATTTCTAAAGTTAGATATAGATTATCATCTGGTGGTTGTTCGAGAAGTGATTCTAGTCTAAATTTTTTTATTGGTCCAAGATCATTTTCAGTTTGTGGTTGTGTGCCGGTAGATGAGACCGGAAACATTATTATCATACAATTATCCCTCGAAGGATGGTTTTAAATTAAAATACTTTTGATATTATAAACTTTATTACGATATAAAAAGTTGTATAAAATCAAGCTTTCGTAATATATTTACCGAAAAATTAAAATGGACCATAATTGGTCCATTTTTTGCTAGTCAGGATAAGACTACATTTTATTTTGTGTAATCTCCCACCGGAAATGTCTCTTTGCCTGCTTTTCCATCTTCGACACCAGATTTATATGTTGCTGCAATCGATTCTCTGATGATCTGAGACGCTTCTACATAGAAATGCTGTGTTGGTAAGGGTTGTCTCTTACCAATAGTCTGAAGACGGTCCAGACACTCATCAAGTAACAATAACTCATAAGGTTTTGCTGGGTTCTTTTTATTTTTAGACATTTCGAATTCTCCTATAATCAGCCATGTAGTATACTAATACCGGAGACTATTTACAATAGTTTTGTAATCCCACAATTATCTTGTGAAATTACTCAACAATACATTCCAGATATGCTAGATACGCAGCTGGATTCTTAATTGAACACTGAGTTAAATTAAATTGATATATGCCACGAACGTCAGCACTAACAATTTCAGCTTCAATTGGAGATCTAAGAACACCATATGAAGCTATGGCAGTGTATATAATGACAAACAAAAGCAAAAATTTAGTCTGCTTTAATTCTGTATGCTTTTCTTCAATAGTTTTCATCAACATCTGACTCAATTGTTTTAGTTTCTGGTGTATTATAATTCGTCGCAGCCGTAACAAGCAGCAAAGCAACTATGATATACATCAGGTATATGTAGACTTTAAATCGCCCCTTCATGTTATTACGTTATCCCATAGCAACAAAATGGTAATTGTGAAGCCAGTCGAAAAACCAATAAGAAACCACATTAAATTACGCATTACTTTATCCCAATATATGCGTATATCTGTCGTCGGGAAATAGATGTCATCGTATTTGTTTGTGATTCGTCTGATCATGTTACCATCTACTATCCTTGTGAAGAGCTTTGACAACCGGGAACCGGAGCTGACCCTCGGGAGTGATTCCAAAGTACTGTACCGTGGCTCGTTTGTCGATATAGTCATCGAAGTTTTCTTTCAACTCCTGAAGACTTTCCTTGGTACCCGTCATTGTAGCCTTGGCCTGATCACCATTTTCCAGTTCAATCAGGATGACTTTTGGTAGTCCGGCAAAGTTACCGTTGCCTTCCTCATATCCTAGTATACGAAATTCGGAATCGTCGAAATCCTTGCGCTTCAATAATGCGTTTGACCGTTTGCCCAATTGATATGGTTCTGGGAGGCGTATGATCGATCCCTCGTATCCTTCACCAAGATATTTTCCGTGCATGGCATCGCATTCTTCTGATGATCGAATGATATCAGTATCGACAAGTTTGAGCATCTTCATTGGATATTCACGTAATGTAAATAGCAAATCTAGTTCCTTTGAACGCTCTGGAAAGGGTTGACTAGAAACTATACCACCAGCGATATCATAAATGTGATATTCAACCATATCAGCAGTTTCTTTAAGATTATCAACCGTTGGTTTAGTTTTACGTACAAGTGATATGATCTTATTAAAGTTATCTTTCAGATCATGGTTATATAATTCTCCATCTAACACAATGTCAGGATGCATATTAAAGAATTTGGTTAGTTCCTCCATAATATGTGGAACTGCTACAATAGGCTTCCCCGTCCGAGAAAATAGACCATTCTTTGTTGCTATACATCGGCAATTATGTACTAAGATACCGTTGGCAAAGAAATTTTCATTACCGTCCACTTCAAGATCATAGCGATCTTGATCTTCAACTACTTCTATCTTAACTACTTTTGTTACATTGCAACCAATCATTAATCATCTCCATGTATGATTCATCATTAACCTGTGATTCCCAGATAACTAATACAGTATACCCGAAAGATTCTATATGCTCAAATCTAATTCTATCAAAATTCCAAATATCAGATACTGTAGGATTATCTATTTGTGATGATAGATAATAATTTCCAGACAATTTGTCGTTTTCTGAAAAATTGTCTGGATTGCAGTGCCAGTAATCTCCATAAATTTCAACAACTAATTTGTGATTTTCAATTATTATATCAGGTATAGGATTATAATTCTTCTCAAACTCTTGATTATAGCTATTAAATCTATTCCTACCTTCATTAATATGTTCAATATCCAGATTACTCAAAAAGTCTGAGACCGTCTTGTGTGGTCTTGAAAAATTTGTAGCTTTGCGAAATCCATGTGCTGGATATTCAACTCCATATTTTTCAAGATTTGTTTGCCTTAATTTCTCTTGTATTGTATCTGCCGCAAAGACGTTAGAGCATCCATACCTATCTAGTACTGTTTTATTTCTTTTATGGAATATCTCTGTACCAGCCGATAATACATTAGTTTTTCCATACCGAATTAAGTTTGTATTTTCTCTTTGTTTCATTGAAAGTTGAGCTGATTTACTTGATGATATATTTGGTATATCATCATATTCTTTACATCGTTCTATTAGATTGCTAATACTAATTCTTACACCATATTCTAATAATTTTAGATGAGCTGATCTCGCTGTCAATGCTTGTGTAACAAACAATTCAAATAATAGTTCATGATCAACAATATTACGAATATACTTTTTTCGTGCATTGTTATTACTATGTTCATTTATTATTTCATCGAGTTTTGTATTCTTCAAAATGTTTAGTTTCATAAAGTCTATTTATGAAACTAAACTAGACTCTAATTTATACTGAGAACTTCACTCCCCTCAACCAAATCTCTTGCCTCTCTCCAGACTCCAAGTGATGGTATGAATATCCGATGGTTTTCAGTGACGGTTATTGTCGAGCCATCTTCCATATGCAATTTGAGCCATTTTAATTTTCTACTATCATCAACGCTAATATCATGTGCATTTACAAAACGCCCATTGATAGTTCGCATCTCTTTTTTGTTTGAAGTGATGTTATATGATAAAACCATTTCATCATCACCATTTACAACATCAGACATTCGTCGAATTCCTTTCTCAGTTTCGACTAATGTATCACCAGAAACACAGCCGTCCAGCTTTGGCTGAATCATAGTCTCTGGAGTCCACATCATTTTGGTTTTCCGTTTCTCGTAATCAACGGCAAGCATCGGCTTGAATACTTTGGCTACTTCGATGTCATCAAGATTTTCATGATAGTCAACCGATAACTTCTTCTTGTATTGAGCTTCAACTTCAGCAATAGCTTGTTCTTCGGCAGTCGTCTCATTAGATCGACCAATATTCATTGCAAAAGCGGTCGTCCAGTCAGATGTTACTTTCTTACCATCTTGCAAGCCAGCAGTGGTGCGATATCGGGCGTCATCCACTTCCATGAACCAGATGCGAGTTTTGCCTTTACTGTCTTTCTTGTATAATGTTGGAAATGTATTCATTTTAATTTTATCTCTTGATTGTCTTCGTCAATTGCTAGTTCGTTCTTCCATTCCCAGTAATTCTTCACTAGGAGATACACCTTGTCCCAATTCCACTTGGAATTGCCTTTCTCTTCAAAGTGCTCGAAGACAGATTCCCTAATATAGTACATGTCTGATGTCGAAACATAGGCATTGAACTCATCTTCGAGAACATTATCAGCATAGCCCATATCTTTGAGCATTTTGATAACTGCGCTCTTCTGAGTCTTGGTGAATTTCTTGATTATACGTACAGCGTCGGCACGATATTCAGGATACAAGCCCCACATACCATGACAGATTTCATGATCTTCATAAATTTCAGAACAACTACCAATAACGTAATATTTCCCTTCACATGTGGCGTTCTCTTCTTGTGCAAGTGTTCTGTCTATGGCTAACATCAATGCTGTTTCGCGGGCAGATAAATCATGTTTATACATTTTTCGAAATTCATCAACTACGCTACCGGGGACGTTAAACGCCATCCAATCATCCAAATAAGAGAATTTTCCAGTAGGTCCATTTTGAGCATAATTCTCAACTACTTCTTCCAGTGTGAAGAACTTGCCCTGTCGTTTAATGTCACTACATTCGTAAAACTCTTGCAAGCGCATAAACGCCATAGCAATTTCAAACTGAGAATATTCAGTAATGAGTATTATACCCGGTATTGGAATTTTGATTTTCATAGATGGCGTTTTTGTAGATTAAGAATATGGGGACGCTAGTCCCCACTATCCACCTTACAGAGATCGGTTATTCGGCATATGTAAACACATATCCCATAGCGTTCTCGCGTTCACCTTCAAGTACACGACGAATGTACTCTACTGGAACCCCAAGCTCTTTATGAGCTTCAATGACGCTACCGTAACGGTATGTCACGTTGTTGCGTTGATCAGTAGCAATTATGCCATTCATTGATTTTTGTACCCATGATACCGGCGCGCCATGAGCAGGATCACCCATATCAGTTTGGGGGTAGTCCTGTGCAGGATCGGAGCCACTGGTGATCCCAATGTGATGATCTGCGACCAGTCTCTCGCCACCGGTAGTTGCCGCAAAACGCTGCTCCAATGGATCATGATCAGAGGCATCATAATACATTTGATCGATATCGTTGACATCATCATAATCATCACCATCACCATCGTCATCATGATCATCATAATCATCATAATCATCATAATCATCGGCATCACCATCGTCATCATGATCATCGCCATCGTCATCATGATCACCGAAACCATCACCCCAATCGTCATACCAATCGGCAGAGTCTTCTTCGTCATTTCTGTCAAATTCGCCACTATGGAACCCTTCGATACGCTCTTCAACATAATCTTCAAGCTCACGAAGAACTTCGTATTTGCAGCATCGGCCCTTAGTGTTGTTATAATCAGAAGGAATTGACACAACATCACGGGGATTGATCTTCACGACAATGACACGCTGGCCGGAGAAGTCGCTCAGGTAATCATATGAACAGAAGTGTAGACCAGTAGAACAAGTCTGGTTCTTATCCTCGTTCACCTGATTACGTGGCATTGTGACAACACAACCCGGCGAGTTGTCAAACTTGCCACTATGTACATCAGTGAAGTTGCTACGTACTTTCTTGTACGCAAGGAAATGACCATCGTTGGTGATGGGCAGCTTACCAACTTCAAGGAAGCCATACAGTTCAGTAACCGCACGATACGATGGGTTATCCATGAGATTGATCATGAAGTTTTGCATTGCCGTCAGGTCCATTTCGCGTATTGCAAAATCTATCATACGATCTGCTAGCGACGAATGCATTTCTGTGCCGTCAAATGTCAGTATGCCGTTCTCAATGGCAAATCGACCGTTTTCAGACGAATATACGAACTTGTCAACGGTGGCACGTATATCAATGATGTCCAAAATATCATTGAATTTATCTTCTGATGCCAGTTTGCAGATGTCAGCAAACCGTGGATGGTCGCTCTTGATAGTATGCTGGGAACCGTCATCTATCATGAAGATAGTGATTCCAGAACCAGTGATGATGAATGAATTCATAATTATTTTTCTCTGTAAAGTTTACTTGTTGTCGATCATTTTAATGTATTCAACGATGGATTGCAATGCTTTGAGATCGCTATGTGGCATTTTCCAACGGTCTAACATACCGATCATTCTGTATTTCTTCTCCAGAGCGATCAGTTGAGTATCAAGCTTAACCTGAAATCGATTATCATACTGTGATACAGTTTTATATTCTTGATCAGCGAATAAACCTAGTACGACATTGTAACCTTTAATCGCGATATCATCCTCATTACGCTTCTTCTTTATGTCATGCAGCTTGACCAATGTCTTGTGGAAGTCACTATTATTGTCAATTTGATCGATGATTGCTTTTCGGTCGATATGATTCATCCTACTTTCGGCCATATGTTCAAAGTACTGATAGAATGATTCTGATTCACAGTCTATCCCCACATCCTGAAGACTTACTCGGATTGTCTCGAATTCTTGAAGCTCCAGATTCATCTGCTTCTGATTCTTCTTCACATATTTTTCAACAATATCCAGAAGGTTGGTCCAGTTATCATCACCATCAAAATTCTTGATATCGGCTGCTGAGACGCCGACTATATCACCAGTCTTGATTGAAGTATCACGAGCTTTGTTGTAGATGTTGACCATGCTCTGATACGCGGCGGTAGTCTCTGCGTAATTTTCAAATACCGAGTTCGCATAGATAGCTTTGCTGCCTTTGTAGAGCTTCTTACCACCAGCAAGGTAGACATAGACACCACCAGCTTCAAAGTCCAGATCAGTCTTGGAATTCCAGTGTGGAGCACCACCAAACACTGTGCCGATTTGCGCCTTCTTACCAAGACCCTTCTTCTGGCGAACCGGAGCAGTATATGTGAGAGTGCTTGTGAATATGAAGTCTGGATTACCAAGACCTTCTTTGATTGCAGCAAGATCATCAGCCAGTGCTTTCGGATCTGTGCCTTTGATATCGTTTGGGCTGATCATCACATACTCTGTACCCTTCACCCTGTTAGCAATGAAATCTTGTCGCACTTTAGCAGCAGCATGTTTTGGATCATCTACAACATAGTAGACAATTGGTTTATCGATACCAAGACAATTAACATAAACACCCCTTCTGATACGTGCTCTGTGCTCGCCACCGGCGTCACTAAAGTATGAATCAAGATAACCAACACTATGTAGAGATTGTACACCAACTACATCAGAAACTGTATGGCTGAATTTTTTGCCCCACTGGGAACGATAGTTTTTCATTTTTTTGAATTCATCACAGTCGATCTGTGAGAAAACAAGAGAATTATAGAATTTGGATTCTTCTTTGAAGACTTCTGTCATCAGGAACCGGTTGATCTTATATAGAGAATTGTTATGCTCATACCCTTCAATCAAAGACTTTGTTTTTGTAAAGAACTTAGTATGAAACTCAGTAATGCGATTTGCAATCGACGCAAGAGTAGCATCATCATACTTTAACTCTTCTCGATTAGCAGTGATGTTCAATGCACCCACATCAAAGATGAATACAATCATATCAGAAAATGATTTGTAGAATTCGATTTGCTGTTCTGTGCATAATTTTTGTATGCCTCGAATAATGGCATCAGTGTTGGCAGGGTATGGTACTTGGCCATAAACAATGCCAGTGCGATTGGCGTGGTATTTATCGACGCGGCTTGCAATGAACCACTTTCCATCAAGATCAAGATCAGAGCCAGATGGTTCACGAGTATTATCATATATGTTTTTAATGTCGGCTTGCGGCACACCTGTTATGGTCGGCTTGACTTCAAAGTAAGCAAGGTATTTGCTGATTGCAGTCAAGAATCGGTTACGATCTTCGGCAGGTATACGAACTTCCAGACCATTTGGTTGATCAGTAATCACTTCTCCCATGAGAGCTACCGAAGGAACTCCAGTATCGTTCAGGAAGATAGCGTATTTGTATTCGGTACCATTGAAGTAACTGGTTACCTGAAAGTCATTCGAGAATGAGAATGGACTTTTAGAGCCAAGGCCCAACGCGCCGATAAAGTCATCGGAGTTTGACTTGGTTGAATGAAAGTATGATGTGTATATTTCCAGAACATCTTCTTGAGACAGTCCGGTACCAAAATCTCGGATAGAGAAAAATGGTTCCATGCGAGTTGGAACATGGATTTCAAATGGTACGTCTTTCTTGTTTGCCATGACATGTGAGTCATATGCGTTACAAGACAACTCTCTGACAATGGCAGATACTGAATCTGTGTATAGACCAGAACTGAGGATTTCAAATGCATGAGCACTTGTCTTGATGGTGAATTCTGCTTCAGTTTTTACGTTAGAGCGTTGTACTGAATGTGTGTTGTGATTGAGTTTCATAGTAAATTCCGTTATTGTCAGTGTGTCTATGAGGATCATTGTACACAACTAAAAACGGAATATCATGAATTACTTCACCTTTTTGAACTCACCATTGATTTTGGTGAACCCTTGATCATTTGTTGTATCAATTGGTGGGCTTGTTTCACAATATGCTTCTGACTCATACGGCCAGATTGTTTGAATTCATCCATTGTCAACCATGCGACACCAGCGGTCTCTTCTGGTTGTGGGTCACCGAACTTATTTTTGTCGATAATCTCTGCAACGAACAGAGTAATACCACCGAAACTTCCAAGACTACGTACATTGGTACAGTTGGGTTCAAATAGTCCAATCTCTTCTCCAGCTTCTCTGAAAGCAGCAGTGCGCTTATCTTCCCCTTTCTTGATACCACCCTTGGCAATCTGCCAGCCACCTTCAGGCGCTTTCTTAGCCTTCATGAACTTCATGTGTATAACGCCTTCTTCATCAACAATGTACGGGATTACTCCGGCACGTTTGCGATCAGCAGCTTCCTGTAATAGTCGTTCTTGCCGAGTTTGCATAGTTTAGTAGTCGTTCTTGGTGTCTTTTTTCCAGTCATGTTTCTGGCGATTGCGTGGAGCTTTTGGACCATTCTTGTCCACGTGCGCACCCGCACCCGGTTTGTTAACAGAATGTTTGGCAGCGAAGTTGTTCTTTGCAGTAT
>Ga0114957_1005195_pt1 | contig 10875 bp, 5 predicted proteins | sample BantaG_FD_87175 | JGI IMG/M metagenome (GOLD analysis project Ga0114957, IMG submission 87175) | Marine algal microbial communities from Bantry Bay, Ireland - BantryBay_4 metaG | ecosystem: Host-associated > Algae > Red algae > Unclassified | place: Bantry Bay, Ireland | collected 2014-11-21 | reverse complement strand
TAGGTGTGAAATTTGATATAATGCCTTCTGGTATTATGACGACGATTTTTAATACAGCAAGTGTTACAGGATCTTCCCCTTCTGGAATGATTTATAACGATGACTCTTATGATGGTGTGGATCCAGATCCGGATGGTGATAATGATCCAGGAGAGGCGATGCCTACACCTGTAGTTTTACCTATGTTTGGGATGATAAGTGGTACTGTATGGAAAGACCTTAGTGGAGATGGTTTAAACAATAATAACGAATCTGGAATTTTTTGGATAGAGGTAGAATTGACAGATTGTAATGGAGCTGTAGTGGCTTCTGGATTTACTGATCAGGACGGAAATTATGCTTTCTCTAATATACCTTCAGGTAACTACATGCTTAATTTTGATACAGATTTAATTCCAGTAGGATGTGATTTTACTCTACAGGATGTGGGGACAGATGACTCTATAGATAGTGATGTCGATGGAAATGGTAATTCTACTTGCTTTCCTGTAAATATAGATGACGATATCGATTTAGATGCTGGTTTATACCCATTAGGAGAAATCGGAGATCGTGTTTTTGTGGATAATAATGGAGATGGTGTTCAGAATTTTGGAGAGCAAGGATTAAATGGAGTTATCGTAGAATTATTTAATGCCGATGGTACACTAGTGGCTTCGACTACTAGTACAGGAAATGGAAATTACTTTTTTGAGCAAGTTCCTCTAGGTTTATATTATGTAAAATATACTCCTCCTGCAGACTTTATTTCTACGGACCCATTCCAAGGAACAAATCAGACTACAGATAGTAATATCGATGGAAGTTTTGGGATAAATACAACACCACTTTTCCAGTTATTACCTGGAGAAACGGACTTAGATGTAGATGCTGGATTTTACCAGAATACTTTAATCGGAGAACAGGTATTCTTTGATATTAATAAAAATAATGTTTTCGATTCTAACGAAAACGGAATTAATGGAATGCCTGTGCAATTATGGGAAATTCAAAACGGCCAACAAGTAAAAGTGGCAGAGCAACTTACGCATCATAAACCAGGATCACCTTCTGATGATGGGTACTTTAAATTTAGTGTTCCACCAGGTCGTTATTTTGTCGTTATGGATGTTCCAGACTTAGGATTAGTTCCCGTACGGTCTAATGTAGTAAATGGTCTGCCGCTAGAGAATCCTAATGAGCCGACACATGATAGTGATGTAAGTACAACGACTAATGCTACTTCATCTTTTCAGATAAATTCTGGACAGGAGATCTGTAATATAGGAGCGGGATATTTCCCGATGGCAACGATCGGAAATCGTACATGGGCTGATCATAATTTTGATGGTATCCAAAATGTAAACGAACCTTCTTTATCAGGAGTAATGGTAAGAGCATATGACCCTAATGGAAATGTGATCGACTCGGATGAGTCTGATGCATCAGGAAAGTACTTAATAGACTATCTAGGACAGGATGATTATTATCTAGAATTTACACCTCCTAGTGGATATAATACTACGATCCCTAATGCGGGTGCCGATACGGAAGATAGTGATATAGATGACTCTAATGGATTAATGACGACACCTACGTACCAGATAAATTCTGGCGACTACTTAGAAAATGTAGATGCAGGATTTACACTAGGTGTAGTTCCAGTGCAATGGATGAGTTTTACAGGAAATACAGAGCGTACATCTAATCAGTTACATTGGGCGACAGCCTCAGAAATAAACTCTAGTCATTTTTACATAGAAAGATCTTTAGGAAATAATATATCTTTTGATGAGATAGGAAGAGTAGAGGCATCAGGAAACACCAATGATATCAGGTCATACGGATTCAGCGATAGAGATGTGATTTCTAATGAGGTTTACTACTACAGATTAAAACAAGTAGATCTAAATGGTAACTATAGTCGTAGTGACATTATCTCTTTAAGAAGAGACGGAAAAGATCAAGTAGCGATTTATCCAAATCCTATCGTGAATACGTTAAACATAGAATTAAATCTTCTAGCGGATTCACAACTGGATTTAAACCTTTATGATGTACAAGGAAAACTAATTGCTCCTTTAGTGCAGTCAGAAGTAGCTAAGGGTAAAACAAATTTATCTTTTAATGTAGAGCATTTAAATAGTGGTACATACCTGATACAAGGACAAATAGGGACAACAGCTTACAGCAAAAAGATAATAGTCTATTAATAGAAATTATTGTTTAGTTTGAATAAATATGGAGAGGAAGGCATTATGTCTTCCTCTATTTTTTTGTTCAATAATCTAGCGTAAACGTATCTGCATCTTTATAAAATTGAAATCTATTTCTAGTAGATTTAAGACTTTTATGATTTAAACTAGCGTATAATATTTCTTCTTTTAGACTATGTTTTATAACCTCACCTAGCGGGGATACGACCATAGAATTACCAGAATGCTCCATACCGGTCCCGTCAGTTCCTATGCGGTTACAACCGACTGCATAAGATAGATTTTCTATAGCACGAGCCTTAAGTAGCATATCCCAGTGGGTGATCCTTTTAGTAGGCCAGTTAGCCACAAAGAGTAATACATCGTATTGGTTTTCGATATTACGACACCAGGCTGGGAATCGTAAGTCGTAACATACATTAAGGCATATATTCCAGTCTTTTAATTGCACTATTTTTTTTGATCTGCCTGCTTCAAAATAATTTTGCTCATAGGCGAGTCGGAAGAGATGTCTCTTATCGTAATGCTCATAAGTGCCATCGGGTCTCATCCAGATCAGTCGATTGTAAAATTTACCATTTTCGCTAATCATTATACTTCCAGTAATTACGGCATTTTTTGATTCTGCCTTTTTTGCCATCCATTCCATCGTAGAGCCTTCCATGGACTCTGCATGAGTACTTGCTTTTTTCATACAAAAACCAGTATTAAATGTTTCTGGTAAAATGATCAGATCCACATCATCGGTCTCTTCTATTTTATAATCAAACATTTCTAAGTTAGCTTCTTTGTTTTCCCAATGAAGAAATGATTGAATGATTGCTAGTTTTAAATTATTCATGACAATAAAAATACTCGTTTAGTTACTTTTGCATCATATAAAAAAAATCAAATGAGTTTATTAACAATAGGGACGATGGCATTGGATGATATCCAGACTCCTTTTGGTCATGCTGAGAAAGTAATCGGAGGTGCATGTACATACATTACATGGTCTGCTTCTTATTTTACTAATTCCATAAATGTATCCTCGATAGTAGGACATGATTTTCCACAAGAAGAGATTACCGCTTTAGAAGAAAGAGGGGCTGACCTTTCTGGTGTCGAAGTAAAAATGGATGGGAAGACTTTTTTCTGGGCTGGGAAATATCATGATAATATGAACCAGCGAGATACACTAGCTACAGACTTAAATGTACTGGATGATTTTAATCCAGTGCTTCCAGATTCTTACAAGCAGAGTAAGTATGTAATGTTAGGAAATCTTACTCCAGCCATACAGTCTCAGGTAGTGGATCAGTTAGATGGTTCTCAAAAACTGGTCGCTATGGATACCATGAATTTCTGGATGGATATTGCCATGGACGAGCTAAAGAAAGTGATAGGTAGAGTAGATCTACTGACCATAAATGATGAGGAAGCAAGACAGTTATCCGGCGAATATTCTCTACTATCTGCAGCAGAGAAAATACATGCAATGGGACCTAAGTATCTAATAATTAAAAAAGGAGAACACGGTGCGATGCTTTTCCATGAAGGAAAAATATTTTATGCTCCAGCTTTACCGCTACATTTAGTAAAAGATCCGACTGGTGCTGGAGATACTTTTGCGGGTGGACTGATGGGCTATCTAGCTAAGACGGATGATGTGTCTTTTGAGAATATGAAAACAGCGATTATTTACGGTTCTACTATGGCATCTTTTTGTGTAGAGGAATTTAGTATCGATAATCTTAAAAACCTAAATACCGATGCCATTAATAAAAGAGCAGAGCGATTTAAAGAGATGGTGAGTTTTACGTTGTAGTTATAGAACTTAGATATAAAATGGGTAATACCATTTAATGTTGAAAATGCTGTACTCTATAGTTTATGAAATGCTGAAGATCAAGGCAGAAATCGCAGTCATAGCCGTAGCAACGGCGAGAATTTCTAACATAGATATTCTGGATATTTCATACTAGATATGCGGCATTTTCAATGTTAAATGGTATAAATCCTGTAGAGGGTAAGACTTACGTCAATGAAAATAGATAGATTGATAAACCGATTTATTCATAATTATAAAATAGTAAAGTACTAAAAAAGCCTTTTGAGAGCACGTGCTCTTAAAAGGCTTTTTCTTTATCGTTAAAAGCAATCCTACTATATACTGGAAGGGTTACTATTGTATAACCATATTAAAAGGATAAAAAATAGAGCAAGCCCGACAAGTACTATTCCTAGGCATGATCCTTTTCGTCCATAATTTTCACCTACATCAGACATAACTTCAAGTTTTAAATTATACTGCAAAGAAAATGTAAATCAATATATTTTTCTAATAAAAACTTAAATACTATTAGATAGATGTACACTTATCTTTAAGCCATTTTTTTTCTTCCTCGTTTAGATCAGTAGATAATCGGTCATATACCTCGCTATGGTACCTGTTTAGCCAGTTAATCTGTACCTCACTTAGCATTTCTTTGTTGATTAAATTTTTAGCTATTGGGAATAATGTGAGCGTCTCATGTTCTAAAAATCCAGGATCATTACTCTCGATCGTGAGGACTAGATTTTCTATACGTATGCCGTAAGAACCTTCTTTATAATATCCGGGTTCGTTAGAGGTTATCATACCTGGCTCGTGGATGGTTTTAGACCTTGCAGAATTACCAGGGGCAAAACCCTGAGGAGCCTCGTGCACATTTAAAAAGAAACCTACTCCATGACCAGTTCCATGTAAATAATTTAAACCATGAGCCCATAAATGTTGACGAGCTAGCACATCTAACTGTCCACCACTAGTTCCTACTGGAAACTTAGCCATCGTTAGATCGATCATACCTTTTAAAACTAGTGTAAAATTAGTTTGTTCTTCCTCAGTCGGTGTACTTAGAGAAATGGTCCTGGTAATATCGGTGGTGCCGTCTAGATATTGTCCTCCAGAATCACAGAGTAACATTCCATCGTTTAGAATATTATGACAGTTGTCTTCCATAGGTCGATAATGGATGATCGCTCCATTACCTTTATAACCCACGATAGCAGGAAAACTTTCTCCTTTATAATCTTTTTGGGTAGAGCGATAGGATATAAGTTTTTCAGAAAACTCAAATTCGGAAACACTTCTTTCTTTGACCGTTTTATCTAACCATAAAAAAGCTTTTGTAAGAGCACGTCCATCTTTTTCCATTGCAGTACGGATATGATTAATCTCCGTTTTATTTTTTCTGGCTTTTAGAATTCTGGAGATAGTAGGACCTTCTACTTTTTGAGCATTTATAGCTCGACATAGGTAATAATTACAGTTATTAGGATCGACTAATATCGTTTTACTTTCTTCGATATTATTTAAATATGGAAGTACATCAGCATAACTTTTTAATTCTACCCCTTGGTTTTCTAGGTGTGTTTTAGTAGATGTTTCTACTTTATCTGGATGGATAAAAAGGATAGCTCCAGCTGCATGTATAACACCATAACAGATAGCCACGGGATTACATTCTACATCATTTCCTCTGATATTAAAAATCCACGCAAGATCATCCAGTGTTGTTATAAAGTGATAATCACAATTTTGTTTTTTTAATTCTGTTTGTATTTCTTTTACTTTTTCACTGGACGTCATTCCAGCAAAATTTATATTATGAATATAAATAGGGTTTGATGGTTTCTGAGGTCTATCGACCCATATATCACTGATCAGATCATCATCTGCATTAATGCTTATATTTTTAGAAACACACATTTTTTTGATACTGATTACACTAGATTTTGGGAAACAAAATCCATCAAAACCGATCACACTTCCTTCCTTTAGGTTTTCAATAAGCCATTTTATATGCATTGGGGCAAATTGATTATACACTTTATGCAACTCATAATAAGAATTAGTAATCTCTGTTTCTGCTTGTAAAAAATACCTGCTATCTGTCCATACACCTGCGTGATCATGGGTCACTACCACTACGCCTGCAGAACCTGTAAAACCTGAAATCCATTCTCTCGACTTCCAGCAATCTGCAACATATTCACTGTTATGCGGATCGCTACTCGGTATGATATATGCGTCTATTCCTTTGGTTTTCATTTTTGCTCTCAGCAAGTCTACTCTTTCGTTTATATCCATTCTTTTTATATATGTTAAAGTTTAATCTATTAATAATCAACGAGTTTTATATGCGTACATTCCACTATATGATAAATAAAATATATATTTACACTACTTAATTTAATTTACTTCGGTAAAGCAGAACTCACTCAGTATTTATGATGTTTAACCCATAGCAATTTAGCTATAAAATATGCAATTCTTATGTTGAAGCAGAGTTTAGGTCAAAGGTTATTGCAAAAGTTGTCCCCACAACAGATTCAGTTAATGAAACTGTTACAAATTCCGACAGCCACGCTAGATCAAAGAATCCAAGAGGAATTAGAATCTAATCCAGCACTGGAGGAAGGTGAGGAAGGAGCCGAAGATGTTTTTGATATTAAATCAGAAAGCGAAGCCGAGGAGGGTGAGCAAAAGGAAGACGATTTTGAATTGGACGATTACCTTAAAGAATATATAGAAGATGACCCATCGAGTTATAAACTTAGAGGGGACTCTTACGTAGAGGATGAGGAAAAATCTATTCCTATAGCGTTAGAAACTTCTTTTCATGAGCATCTACATTTACAATTAGGACTTGCAGACTGGGAGAGTGATGAGGAGGCAATGATTGCAAAACAGGTTATCGGTAGTATAGATGAGGATGGTTACTTAAGGAGAGAGACTGATGCCATTATAGATGATATAATATTTGCACATAGTATAGAAGTAAAAAACGAGGATATAGAAAAAGTGATTGCTATAGTACAGCGATTTGATCCACCAGGAGTAGGATGTAGGGACTTACGTGAATGTCTGATTTTACAGCTTGCCGCTAAAATAGAGAAAGGAGAAGAAAATAATATCGTTGCAAAAACACTAGCTCTGAGAATTTTAGAAAATTATTTTGAAGAGTTTTCTAAAAAGCATTTCCAGAAATTACAAAAGCAATTATTTATCTCCGAAAACGAGTTAAGAGATGCCATAGAGGAAATACTAAAACTTAATCCTAAACCGGCGAGTAGTGTAGATGGAGGTATATCGGATTCTACTAATTATGTAGTGCCTGATTTTATTATTAATAATAGAGAGGACGGATTAGACCTTTCTCTAAATAATAAAAATGCTCCGGATCTTAAAATAAATGATCATTATATGGAGATGCTTTCTTCCTATAAGGACAATACAAGCGGAAGAAGATCGACTAAAAAAGAACGTGATGCGATCATGTTTATTAAGCAAAAAATAGATTCTGCAAAGTGGTTTATCGATGCCATAAAACAAAGACAAGAGACATTATTTAATACGATGTATGCCATCATGCAATTCCAGTATGATTACTTTTTACAAGGAGACGAGAAGGTGATCCGTCCGATGATATTAAAAGATATTGCGGAAATTACTGGACTAGATATATCCACGGTGTCGAGGGTTGCTAACAGTAAGTTTGTACAGACGGAGTTCGGAACGAAGAGACTAAAAAGTTTTTTCTCTGAATCTTTACAGACCTCTGATGGAACAGAAGTTTCCACAGTAGAAGTAAAAAATATCTTAATGGAAATCGTAAACGAAGAGGATAAAAGACGTCCATTATCTGATGAGAAACTAAAAGATATGCTTCAAAACAAAAGTTATAATATCGCTAGACGTACCGTAGCAAAATATAGAGAACAATTACATATTCCTGTAGCACGACTGCGTAAAGAGTTATAAAAGAGTAACACTTAAATTAAAGAAAACAGCAAAGTAAGAAGATGTTTTAAAAATCATCTTTCGTACTTTTCAAAAGCATAATCCATGGCTTGCAATAATATTTTGCAAGCCATTTTTATTTGTTCGTTACTGATAATTAATGGAGGGGCTAGTCTAAAAGATCTATTGTTAAATAAAAAATAATCGACTAATGCACCGAGTTCAAAACTTTTAGAAACCACATGTTTTAAATATTTCCGCTTTGTTAACTCCACTGCCATCATTAAACCAGAACTCCGTACTTCTTTAATAATGGGATGTACGAGTAGTGATTTGAAGAGCTTTTCTTTTACTAGCACTTGTTTTATTAGATCGTCTTTTTTGATGGTTTGTAACATTGCTAATGCTGCAGCACAACTCACAGGATGTCCGCCAAATGTAGTGATATGACCCAGCATCGGATCTGCAGAAATAGATTTCATAATATGCGATGGTGCTACAAATGCTCCGATCGGCATACCGCCTCCCATAGACTTAGCAATCAATAATATATCAGGAACGACATCATATTTTTTATGAGCAAATAAATGACCGGTTCTTCCAAAACCAGTCTGGATTTCATCTAAAATCATCAGCGTTCCCGTCTCATTACATTTATGTCTTAATTTTTTTAGATAATCATTTTTAGGTGGATGGACTCCGGATTCTGCTTGTACTGGTTCTAAAATTACCGCTGCTGTGCGACATGTTATTTTTTCTAGCTCCAGTTCTTTATTAAAAGTGATATGTCGTATTCCAGGAATAGAAGGAAGAAACGCTTGTGTAAAACGAGTGTCACTTCTTAATGCTTCTGCCGCCATAGTACTGCCGTGATAAGCATCTGCACAACTGATGATCTCATATCGCTCAGTGTGTTTTCTGGCTAATTTTAATGCTCCCTCCACTGCTTCCGATCCAGTCATTACAAAATATACATTATCCAGACCGTTGTTTAAATCTTTTACGAGAGTCTGGGCGTAAGTAACTTGAGGAGATTGTAGATGTTCTCCATAGACCATGGTATGTAAAAATCGATCACACTGGTTTTTTACAGCGGTGATTACAGCAGGGTGCCTATGGCCTAGAGAACTTACAGAAATACCGGAATTGAGATCTAGATAGGTTTTTCCTGACTGATCATAAATAAACATTCCTTCTGCTCTATCCACATCCAGCATCAATGGTAAAGCACTAGTCTGTGCTACATGTTTTAAAAAAAGATTTCGTTTATTCCTTTATCTAGACTTAACGATCAGAAAACTTAGTATGTATTAAACGCAAGTAAAGGTAAATGAGTAAAGAGATTAATTACCTTATAAGAGTGTAATATCCAGTATTTATGCAAACCGCTAATTCTTTTAAATTGATTATTCATTTCCACTTTTTAAATTTTACGGTCTAACTCGGTTTACAGAACATCGATACATGTTTCATAATGTTTTCAATACCCCTATTCGCATTTGGCAATATACTTTACATAAACCTATTTACAAATGGCGGAAACTTTACACTTGTACAATTTTTAATACATTTACAAGGACGACCTTATAGTTTGGCATTGATTTTAAATCGGAGGTATACCAGTTTCCTTTGATAAAAAGATCAACCAGTATAAATAGCAGTCTGACCCTCTGCGACCTGAAGAAAAGACAATGAACCCAAAACTTACTCACGTAGGTGTGGTAGTGCTATGCGTGCTATTACACTTATTAAGCCCTATTGTGGGCATTTCTCAGAGGACCTGCGCTTCTGATGAGCATCTCTTAAATAGGTTAAAAAATGATTTTAAATTTGCTCAGAAATTTGCAGCCTATGAGGAAGAGAAAATTCCCTTTGCTGTAAAATCTGCGTTAGTATGTGATGGATCTAATTCTATCGTCATACCTATCGCCGTACATTATAATTCCCCTATTGACTGTACTGATATCCAATGTCTACTAGATGCCGCTGAGGCACAAATCGCAGTTTTAAATGAGGACTTTGCGGCTAGTAATCAAGACTTAACAAATTATACGGTAGACTTAAACGGAGCATGTAGCTCTACCTATCCATTATCTAGAGCTCCAGAAGCAGACGATGGTACTTGTGTACAATTTTGTTTAGCTACGCTTAATCATCCTTCTAATTCTGGTCTTGTAGATGGACAGCCGGCCATAACCATAGACCAGTATACCTGGCCTACGGCAACGAGTACCTGGAGCGGTTACCTAAATATTTTTGTGAGTGATGGTACCACTGCAGGGCAGGGAGGATCGACCTTAGGAATATCTGCTTTGCCAGGAGCAGCAGATGGTGATGGTTTTTGGATAAACTATAAAAACTTTGGAGGGCCTGGATTTTCTTGTTCATCAGGAGCTACCATAAATAGTAGCTCTAGTTTTAATAAAGGGAGAACAGGAACTCATGAGGCTGGACACTATTTTGGGCTGTATCATGTTTTCCAAGGTGGTAATTGTTCCACAAATGATAGTAATCCTCCAGGTCCCATAGATGTAAATGATACGCCTTCTCAAAATAGCCCACATTATGGCTGTACTTCCGTAAATACATGTAGTGATGCTCCATCTTCTTGCAGTGATGGATATGATAATTTTTATAGTTTCATGGATTATTCTAATGATGATTGCATGGTCATGTTTACAGCCGATCAGTCGGATGTCATAAACTGGTGGGCAAATGATTTAGTCTTTGAAAGTGATGTAGTAGCTTGTGACGAAAGCGGTCCTAGTGATGATGTAAATTGTGAGAGTCCGACTTGTGAGGATGGTATCCAAAATGGATCAGAAACAGGTCTAGATTGTGGAGGTCCGGACTGTGATACTTGCTCTTATAGTTGTGGGGATAATTATACAGACACAGGTGGATCTTCTGCTG
>Ga0114957_1005191_pt1 | contig 10881 bp, 4 predicted proteins | sample BantaG_FD_87175 | JGI IMG/M metagenome (GOLD analysis project Ga0114957, IMG submission 87175) | Marine algal microbial communities from Bantry Bay, Ireland - BantryBay_4 metaG | ecosystem: Host-associated > Algae > Red algae > Unclassified | place: Bantry Bay, Ireland | collected 2014-11-21 | reverse complement strand
GGCCGTCATGCATGGCGCGGCAGCGTCGATGGCCCATCCCTGTCAAATGCCCAGCCCAACGGAATCAACGGCTGCGTATCGAGTAAAATGATATTGGCCCCGTTTCAAAGTAGCGAAATCTTGGGTGATAGTAAGTCTCCAGAAAATACAGTACAGGATTTATGATCGATTCGCATCTCCCATTCCACCCCCCCAAACGCCAACCCTCCTTGGCGGCAAATCGCCGCTGAGCCAAGGCTGGCTTTATCTCGCCTCGGATGCTGGCCTACTGGCCTATGGATGGAACTCACTCGGTTTCGTAAATTGGACGTTGCTTGTGGACTGAGGTCGACTTGAGATCGAGAACTACGATTGCAAGAGGATCGCAATCGATTCCACATCCGTCCCGATGGAGACCTCATACCGCCAGGAAGTCGTCCAGAGTGTCCATGAGCAAGCCCTCTTACGTCCTGGACTGTCTGGGTGCTTAAAGACTTGTGCACTGGCCATCTGGAGGTGCCTCAGCATCTCTTTCCCTGCTGCTTTGAGACAAGAGCGTCAGATCGCGGAGTCGGATGCGCGTGTTGCAAGAAGTCAGATCAACTGCTTCAGTGTCAACATTTACGCATTTGAATCAGTAAGTGCGTCTCCGGACTAGCGGGCTACATGAGTATTCGAAAGCGACCGTGCGACACGGCAACGGCACCGGTTCTTCCGGAGGGTGGGATATGGATGGAGACTGACTGTATCGGCCCTGTTGGCCTCAGATGCCCTGTGATGCGGAAAATGACTCCCAGAGTGCAAGGCAGTTACGTCTGAGCACGCTCCCATTGAGAACTACGAGGGGGACAGAGGGCTGGATTACCATGCGCCGGGCTGCAAACAGGACAGCTGTTGGAATGACATGCGCGCAAGGTGTCAAAGGTTTGAAAGCCCTCCGTCATGACGCGTCAATGGCCGATTTTATTGCTGTCTTCCCAATTTTGGCCGATCCCGTCGATGTCAAAAGGGGTGATCAACAGTGTGAAACAGCGTCTGAGCCATTCACTCAGCCGGATAAAGTCGATTGACCAATGGACAGTTGACCCAGACCCCTTCTTGACTTTGACCACATTGGCCAAAATTGGAAAGACAGCAATAGGTCTTCGACGCGACGTCTCATACGTCACTGAAAGATGGGTATGGCATATATTCATCAAGTTATGAACTGTATAATTGTTCGATGCACTTGTGTTCCTGTTCGGATCGGCCGAAATTGGGCATACTGCAATACTTTCGACGCACTGTTGAAACGTCCAAAAGCTCAAACCAGACTGGGGATTGTAATGAGAGACGCAAGGACTCGACCAGATTTAGAGAGTATTTAAGCTTGTCGTTGACGAATCAACACCTGCATGATGTTCGCGGCTCTAGTGGGGGAGAAGGACGGCCGCCATCGTGTGCTAAAGGGTGTTTACTACGTGAGTGTGTTCGTGACGCGTGCGCACGCATGACGCATACTCACGCAGCACGTGCTTCGTGTCGTTAGCAGCCTATCGCCCATGCCAGTGGACCGACTTCAGCGGCGGCCGTTCGCTGCAGGGTGTGCCTGCCCCGCACCTGCAGGTGACGCCGTTCTTGAATTGTATTTAATCGGCGCGTTGAGGCGCTGGTCTACATCCCCTGCTGGGTGAGATATGTTACGGCGACCGCCCCGGCATCACGCCTTCCCCTCGGTGATCCGGGTTGGAGATGCTCCTCTGTTACTGCGTTCCTCTCTCTCTACGTCCTCCATCTTCATCATTCCCCCCCTGTCGCTGTGAAGCAAGGCGCCGCCGCGATGGCAAACCCGCCACGTGATACTGTAGCCACGCCCTCCCCCCCTGCCTCTCCCCCACCCAGCCTCAAGGTGATCGGCGCTGGGTTTGGCCGCACCGGAACCAAGAGCTTGCAGGCCGCCCTGGAGATCCTCCTCGGCGCCCCTTGCTACCACATGGAAACGATTGTGCAGCCCAACGCGGTCGCCGGTCTGGCCGGCGATTTGGCGGCCTGGGAGGCCGTCGCGTCAACGGGGCGTTCCCCCGACTGGCGGTCGCTCTTTGACGCTCGTGGCGTGGCAGCAACCGTCGACTTTCCGGTGTGCCTCTACTATGCGGAGCTCGCGTCAGCCTACCCTGACGCCAAAGTCATCCTGTCGGTCCGCCCCGCCGCCGACTGGTTCCGGTCGTGGGCGGCGTTGACGGCGACCATCCCGCAATTTGCTTGGCTCTGCCCGGTCGTCCCCCGTTTCCGGCGGGTCGTCGCTATGATCACCGCCCTCATTTTTGCGCCCGTGTTTGACGCACCCCGTATCGCAGATGGGGTGCCGATGGACGAGGCGACGTGCATCACCGAGTACGAGCGCCACAATGCCGAGGTTGTCGCGACCATTCCCCCGGAGCGGCTGCTCGTGTACCACCTGGGCGACGGCTGGGCGCCCCTGTGCGACTTTCTCGGCCTCCCCGTACCGTCCGTGCCCTACCCGCACCAAAATAAGAGGCGGGACCTGTCGAACCGGTCGGGGGCGGGGCTTGTGGCGCTCGCCGTCGTCGACAAGTGGCGGTGGGTGGTCGGTGCCGGTGCCGCTGTTGCCGTGGTCGGCGTGGCCCTAGCGCTGCTGCGCGTGCAGGAGAGGCACTGACGCTGCGTCATATTGAGGGGGGGGGGGGGAAGGACTGGGGGTGGTGACGCTGTACCGCCGAGCGGGTGTTGGCGGCGGGTCGCGTATCACGCAGGTCTCCCGTGCATGACAAGGACGCTCTCTTCTCCTGTGTTGACCGGGGGGCTCGGCGGCCACGGGGCTGCCGTGTATTGCACTTGGGCGAGCACTGTTAGATGTTGGCGACGGGGAGGTCTTTTCTTGTCAGAACCATGATCAAATGAAGTTTCAATTCGGCCTCTGCGGGGTCGTAGAGGCCGATTTGGAACTATTTTGCAACTGTTGGAGTGCGAGATTTTTGGGAGAACGGCTGTACGTTGTCCGGCGGCTTCCCCAGGTTGTCTCTTGTCTATGGAAAGAAGCGCACAGGTCCGCCCGACCATCGTACGAGTTCGCTCGAGGTGGTGACATCTTCATCGTCCGTACGGTCCGCGGGAGCAGATTGTGGTGAAAAAGGTACGTAAGGGCAGGTGCGGTGTTTGCGGGGTCTTGAGAGAGCTTTTTCCTTTCCAACGTTGGGGGTTGTGCGGTCGCGGATTGCGTGGCTACTCGAGCGATCGCGGCCGTTCCCGTTGCCTGTGGTCGACCGGCGCAGCGCGGATGTCGACGGGATTGCGGGTTGACGACTTGGTGCTGTGGGTCGGGGAGGTGGCGGCCCCCGAAGGAGCATGGGCGTTGCAGGGAGTAGGGGCTGGAGAAAGAGCTGCGTGTTTTTTGTGGGTACGTTGCGCAACGCGGTTTGCGTTGCACGGTTGCTGACCTTCATGTGGGCGGTGCTATGTGTGCACCTGTGCGATGACTGGTCCTGATGATGATGAGCCTCGTCGAAGCAGCCGTAGGAAGCGTTCCGCGCCTCCTTGCCGTGGATCTGTCGCCGGGAAGCTGCGACAGTCGACGGCGGTGGGCCCTGTGGCGGTCCTCCTCCTCTCAGCCGTCGACGAGACGGTCGCGTGGGAGGCGGTCGCGCGGGGCTTGGGCATTATCATGGCCGACGCGGACGCGCCGCTGGACGCGCGGCTCGGGCCCCCGGCCGGCCACGCGCACAGCGCGGTGGCCTCCGCCGTGAATTACGGCGTCGCCGTGGATGAGCGCCGCGAGTTGTTGGGGGAGGCCGCCGCAGCTGCCGCGGCATCGGAGGCGGCGGGCGCGGTGGTGGGTGTGAGCAGCGGGGGGGTAGGGCCCCCGGGTGTGGGGGCGCCCCCCGGGGGGGGCCGTGAGCCCCGTTGGGGGATGGCGCCTGAGAGGGACTCGGCGCCGCCGCGCTCGTTGGGCGCCCGCCAGTGGATGGGGGGGACGGGGGGGAGGGAGCGGAAGCGCCGCCGCGGGGGCGGTGGCTACGGCGGCCATGGCACGCGCCGCAGGCAGCGGGTGAGGGGAAAATGGACGGCGACGGCGGCACTGGCGGGTTTGCCGACGGCGCGGGCGGCTTTGCCAACGGCGCGGGCGGCTTTGCCGACGGTGCGGGCGGGCTTTACGACGTTGCGGCCACGGCGGCAGCGGCTGCGTCGGCGGCACAGCCGCTGTCACCGTCGTTGTCGACCAACGTTGCCGCCACGGGGCTGCGGGTGAGCTGGCTCGCCAGCCGCTAGCGGCCGGTGGAGCCGCGGCACAATCTGTTCGGACCTCGGCGGTCGTGTGAGATGCGGTCCCCGTCTGGGGCGGGCACAACGGCCGCCGCAGTGGCGGCGGCCGCGCCGTCTGCCGCCGCCCCCGCCGCTCCGCCTGTCTCCTTTCCCCCCCGACACGATTGCTGGCGCCGCGCCGCCGCCGTCGCCGTCTGGCTCTGATGGCGGCGGCGGCCGTAGCGGAGGCGGTGGCGGCGGCGCGGCCAGCTTCGGCCGGTGGTTGCCCGGCTGGTGGCCGCCGTGCCTCGGTGGCAGCCGCCGCCCGCCACGACGGCGGCGGCCGCTGCCTCTCTTTCGTCTTGAGAAAACGATTTTTCGTTTCGCAAGCTCAGGGAAATTTTTCAAACACGCTTTCAGTAATATCTTCAGCCAATGATGGAAGAGAAGTTTTATCTCAGCCAATCAACGGGAGTGTTACACCTGCAACTCGGCGTGTCGGACACCGGCGGATGGCGCGCTGCCATAATAATTGAATATACGATCCAGCTGGGCTCGCTTGAGAACCTGCACGTGGTTGGCTGTCGTTGCGGGTGCTGGACCGTTGGTTCCAAGGTCCTCGGCGCGCTTGGGCCACCCACTCGGCCGCTGGCGGATAGGCAGACCTGTTTGCACACGCGCGCATGGCGCGAGCGACATCGAGGGATGGTTGAGTGCCATAAACTTCGTCCACAGATCCTGCAGGGGTCTCTGGGTGTTTGGAGCGAGGCGACAGGAGGTCCGGCGGGTCGCGTGTGCCTGCCGCCGCCATCATCAGACCAGCGGCCTGGTGGATGGTGGTGTTAAAGGCGGCACACGGCGGCGGGGCGGTGGCGACTGTACGCGACGCAGTCAACGGCGTGTGAGCAGCCGTGCGCCAGTCCACTCCCTCACTTCGGCACACCCGACTGGTTTGCTTGGGTACTCACACCGCCGCGGTGCTTGCGTCCCCCCGCCCCTCCTTCGCCCCTCCCCCATTCCCTAACAGCATCGTCCACTGTTGTCCCTTGGGCCCCCCCAAGCCGCGCGCCTTCCGTGGCAACCATGGCGGGTGTCGAAAGCCCGCCCGTCCTGCTGGACACGGACGCCCTCCCCGCCGAAGTGGCCGTCGACGACGCGCACGTGACGACCGACGGCGGCGGGAGCAGCAGCTCGGGCGTTGCGCCGACCAAGGTCGACGAGACGGGTGCGGCGCCCGGCGGGCAGACGGGCCTCCTCGGCCGCGTCACGGGCGCCATTGACAATGCGCTGCGGTCCTTCTTTTTCCGCCTGGGCTACCTCATTGCCGGCCGCCCCGTCCTATTCCTCATCGGCGCTCTGCTGCTGACTGGCGGTCTGACGGCGGGTGTCGTGCGTCTGCGCACCGAATCCCGCGGCAACAAGCTGTGGGTGCCGCAAGGCACCCGCGCGCTGCGGGACGAAGCGGTCGTCGAAGCCGAGTTTGGCCAGTTTGTCCGCTCCGTACGGCTCATTGCGACGGCCGACGACGGGGGGGACGTGGCGACGCGGGCGGGCCTCAGCGGCCTCATTGCTCTCGAGCGGGCGTCGGAGGAGGTGCGAACGACGCTCAATGGCGAGGAGCTGACGTACGACGTGCTGTGCTTCCGCCGCCCCGACGCGGCCAACAACACGCTGTGCTCGACAACGTCTGTGCTCGGCGCCTTTTATGACCCAGAGTCGGCACAGCTGCGGGACGACGGGAGCGTGGACTTTTTGGCGACCGTCGAGGCGGCGCTGGCCGGGCTAAACGACGCGGAAATCAAGACGCGCCTGGCCGGCGACGGGGAGCTGCTGCCGACCTCTTCCGGCGGCACGGTCCAGCGGTCGGTGGTGCTCGGTGGCACGGCCGGGTCGGGCGCCGACTTTTCCGCCCGCGCCTTGTACCTGAGCCTCTCCCTCCGCAACGAGCAGGTGGAACAGGATGGGGAGGACGTGGACGAGCGCGCCGACGCGTGGGAGGAGGCTTGGTCCCGCCGCCTGTTGTATGATAACAGCCTGCCGGTGCAGGGGGCGGCCGCGCTCGACTTTCGCGGCGACTCGTCGTGGGCGCAGGAGGAGGCATTTTCGGGCGCCGTGTCGGGCGACGTGACGCTCTTCACAGCCGGCTTTGTGCTCCTGTTTGCGTATGTGATGCTCTTCCTCGGTGAATTCCACGCCGTGCGCTCCCGCCTTTTTGCGGGTGCGGCGACGTTGCTCAACGTGGGGCTGGCTATCGGCTCGTCGTTTGGCCTCGCGTCTCTCATTGGGTCCTTTTACGGGCCCGTGCACCAAATCCTGCCGCTCCTGCTGCTGGGCGTTGGCGCCGACGATGGCTTTGTCGTTGTGCAAGCGCTCGACGATGTGCGTGCCAACCCACGGTACGCGTCCAAGACGGCGCAGGAGCGGGTTGCGCTTGCCCTTTCCAACTCGGGGGTGGCCATCTTCCTCACTTCTGCCACTAACGTGGCCGTTTTCCTCATCTCCTCGACCACCAAGCTGCCGGCCCTGCGCCACTTTTCGTGGTGGGCGGCGCTCGGCGTCTTTTTCGACTTTGTCTACACCCTGATCTTTCTCGTGCCGTGCCTCTTGTGGGATGAGCGCCGGATGGCCGCCGGCCGCCGTGACTGCGTGCCGTGCGTGCGGGCCAAGCCTGCCAAGGCGGAGAAGGAGACCAACTTGTGCGGCGTGCGCCTCGGCTTCCTCTCCCGCTTCCTATCCGGACCGTTTGCGCGCATCCTCCTCAACCGCTTTGTGCGGCTCGGGGTCCTCGCGGCCTTTGTCAGCTTCTTTGGCGCCATGGTCTACGGCGCCTCGCAGCTCGAGCTGCGCTCCCAGTTTTCCGACTTTTTCCCCGACGACTCCCCCTCCAAGGCGTTCAACGAGCGCCGCGACGAGTTTTTTTCCACAGGCGACAGCTTTGGGGTGTACACCCCGGACCTCAACTACCCCGACCCGGCCGTGCAAGCGGAGCTCCTCCGCCTGTGCGCGCCCGAGACGGGTGCGATTGCGCAGAGCCCGTACGTCGAGGGCCCGTCGGTCGATTGCTGGTACGCGCGGCTGCGCGAGACGGTGACCGACGCGGGCCTGCTGGCTGGCGACGCATTTTACCCGGCGCTGGACGCCTTTCTGGGCTCCCCTGCGGGCACCCGCTTCCAGTCCGACGTGCGGTTTGCCACGGATGGCACGATTTCGCTCGCACGCGTCACCGCCCAACAGCGCGACTTTGATACAAACGAGGAAGAGGTTGATTCGATGGAGGCCCTGCGGCAGCTGGTCGATGACTCCTCCCTCGACGGCGCCTTTGCCTACACGTTCGCTTTCACTTTTGTCGAGCAACAAGCCGTCTTGATCCAAGAGGCGGCCCTCACCGTCGGCTTATCCCTTGTGTTCGTGCTGGTCGTTACGCTCATCCTTATTGGCCACCCTTTTGCGTCGGCCATTACGCTTGCGTCGGTCGGTGGCGCCGTAACGTGCGTGCTCGGCATCGTATACTTCACCGATACACAAATCAACTCTGTGAGTGTCATCTCCCTCGCGCTCGCCGTCGGCCTGTCGGTCGACTACACGGCCCACATTGTGCGCTCTTTTATGGAGCAGGTGGGTACCCGTCGGGACCGGGCGGCTGCCGCACTTGGCGCCCTCGGCCCGCCAGTCTTCCACGCGTCGACGAGTACCTTCTTGGCTATCCTGCTGCTCGCCTTCTCCCAATCGTTCGTCTTCCGAGTGCTCTTCAAGGTGCTCGTGTCGATTACGACCATTGGCGTCGGCTTTGGCTTCCTGTTTACCCCGGTTGCGCTGTCCTTGGTCGGGCCGCCGAGCCTCTTCAACAGCGTGGAGGACCGGGAGGAGGGGGAGGAGAGGCGGGCCAACCGCCTGACTGCCCGGGTGCATGGCGGGTCGGGCGGGGACGCGCCTGAGACAAGGGACTCGGGCGTGGATGACGATGCAGGGACGGTGGCCTAGTAGGGCATTGTACGTAATAAACCGATGACTTGCTGTATCGCCGTCGTCGAGCAATGCGCACCCCCGCTGACGCCTGCAATTGCGCAATCGCTGTTCCTTCGAAGTGCCCCAGGACGCCCCTACTGGCGAGCAAGTGTGTACCCAGAATAGCTGCTGAACAAAAAACGCGGCTTCTGACACAGCTCATCCACGCTAGCCGGCGTGCCCTGAATAGTCTTTATGCTACAACCCAAGCGGCAGCGTCGAACGCGCTCGACACCCACAGCTGACATGGAGCGCGGGCCAGGTCGGCCCAGACTCGGTGTGAAATTCGCTCACGCCGCAACTACTGACACTACTGCAGGCATCGCCTGGCTGCGCAGACCTTGAGAACCGCACACGAGACGCACTGTCCGTGACCGTGAGCTCACTCTCCCTAACAGTGGCGCATCGCGCTCATACAGAGAGTTCCTGAGCAACATCCAAACCGAGCGCGGCAACGAAGACAAAAGTTCAAGGAGAATCAAACATCAAAAAAAGAAAGGGAGCGCGAAGGAAAAAAAACGAACTGCCTATGTGCGGGGCGCCTCGTTCATGACCAGCGGCCTGACGTTATCCTCGGCAGCCGCAGCGACACGCTCGGCCTCCTCCGCCGCCGCCTTGCTCCTCATCTCCGCACGCCGCACGAGCACGTAGCTCAGAGAACCTGTCAACACGACCGCCACGCTCACTCCCCCAAGGACCGTGATCGGGTTGCGGTAGATGCCCAGCGCCAACACCGTCTGTGCCGCCGCCTTGGCCGTCGCCGACACGTTGTGAGTGAGGGGGCTCGTGTAATTGATCTGCGAGGCGGTGGCAAAGGAGATGGCGACGCCGAGGAAGCCGCTGACAGTCATGAGCGCCCAGAACTGGACCGTGCGCACGTTGGGGGCTGTCGCCACCACGTTGAGCTCGCCCGACAGAACAATGAGGGGCAGGAAGAGGAAGGTCGCGTTGACGTTGTTGTACAGTGTCATCTTCCACGAGTTGTTGTCGACCAGGCGGAACTTTTTCTTAACCATGATTGAGTTCATGGCCACGAAAAAGGAAGACGCTACCCCAAAGACGACGCCCTGCATCGACCAACGCAGCTCCTGGTCATTGCCCAACAGGAAGCCCGAAACGACGAGCGCGCAGCAGCCGATCGCCGGCAAGGACGTTACCTGCCCCAACACCACGAAGTCAAAGATGACGTTGAAGACAATGGTCAGGGAGCGGGCCACTTGGTAGAAGCTCACCTCCACGTACTTGAGGCACAGGTTGTTGAACACAATCATGCACGTGAAGACCACCGACAGCGACACCATCTGCCGCACGACCTGCGGGCGGAGCTCAAACTTGGGCACGTCGGCCACACCAGCCTGGCCCATTGCGTACACGACAACGACCGTCACCAGGCACTGGTACCAGGTGATGAAGAAGGGGGCGTCAATCTTGCCGGTAGGCGACGACAGCAGCGTCTTGTTGACAAACACCATGGAAATGGAGATGACCCAGTAAAAGGCGACCGCCCAAAAGATGTTACTCATGTCCTTGGCGAGGGTGGCAGCCGCCACTGCCGACGTTGCCGACGGTGACGGCGCCCCATCTAGTTCCGTCTTGGTCGCCATGGTGGCGACGCGCGACGCTCGGAAGGGGGCAAGAAGTCGACAGCAACGTGATGAGGTGTTTGGGGGGACGGTCTCAGCCGGTTGGCCGGAGGGGACGGGACGTCGAGCCGGCCAAAGGCGGCGGTGGGCACAACGCGCACTGCCACCACAGCCCCACCTCACCCACGACGGCGGCACCACGATCCACTCCCCAAGCGCCGGGGAGGCGCGGGTTGACGGCGCGTGCGTGTCGCGACGTGGCGCGGCGGTCGCGAAAACGCGCCGTAGCCGGCGGGGGTGGGCATGTACACGGGGCGCCGCGGTCACCGACAGCCACTCGCCGCACCCGCCCCGGCCGGGCGTCAGAGTGTCCCTCCAGGGGGTGCGCGGCGCCCGCGTCCACCGCCGTTCCCAGTCAGTCCGGTCGCACACGCGCAGCAGCAGTCGCGGCGTCGTCGGCGTCGCCCGTCTGGCTGCCCCCCTCCTGTGATGCGCTGCAGACACGACCGAGGCGGGCCGATGCCGGGGCCTCGGCGGCCCTCGGCAGGCCCGCAGCCAACGGCAACCACCGAAAAGGCCGTCGCACAGGCACGGGCTCCGGCCGAGGGCCTCGGGCGCCTCGGTCGTGGCGCCGCAGGTTGGCGACGCTTGTGGGTGCGGCCGAGGCATGACTGTCAGCGACACTTCCCGTTGACAGGTTCGACGCCGCGGTCCCTCAGCTGTGATCCACGTGGCCACAGTGATCGCTGGTATCCAGCTCTCTGAAACTTTTTGGCCCCGTAACGCACCTTCGAGGGAGCCAAAGGTCGATGACACTGAAGCGCAATGTATTCACTCAGAACGTACGGATTCAAATGAGTTCGGATAGACATAACGCAGGCAGAATCAATCGTGCCAGATGCCCTTCTTTGGCTTGTTCCCTGGCCTTTAGGACAGGGTGCTCTCAAAGTGCAGTGATGCACACATATACTTAGATCATGAGACTTGCTCTCCGTTTCAGAGGTGGCAGTCTGCATTTGTGATCTGAAAGTGCGTCAGGGTCGCGATGACGCTGAAAGCGAATGGAGTTACGTGG
>Ga0114957_1005190_pt1 | contig 10881 bp, 9 predicted proteins | sample BantaG_FD_87175 | JGI IMG/M metagenome (GOLD analysis project Ga0114957, IMG submission 87175) | Marine algal microbial communities from Bantry Bay, Ireland - BantryBay_4 metaG | ecosystem: Host-associated > Algae > Red algae > Unclassified | place: Bantry Bay, Ireland | collected 2014-11-21 | reverse complement strand
GAATAACAATATAATTACAAACAATTGACCCGAATAGTTATACCGAATTAACTGGAATGTGTCGTACATCTCCCAATTAATTCGGGATTATTAAATTAAAAATCCCGAATCTTTCTGTTTTAAGATTCGGGATTTTCATTTATTCCATATCGATTGATTTTAATTAAATCTACCAAACGGATCTTCATCACCATCCTCACCTCCAAACATATCTGACAATGGATCACTAAAAGACAACCTCGATTCCAAGTAATCTTTACTCAATATATTGAAAGCCGCCATCCCATGTAAAACCAATTCCATGTAAGTATATAAATCTTCTTTAGGAACTTTCATCGACTCTACTAATTTTTTCAATCCAGCCACTTTATCTATTTCTTTTTTAAATTCCTGCTCGCCCATATCATTTAACAAGTCCACATCATTACCTCCTGCGAACCATGCTTTGATTGTACCGTAAGGATCTCGTTCTCTTCCTTTTTTGAGTTTATCAGGATTTGGAAAAACTTCTAAAAACTCTTTTTTAATTGCAGCGGTCATTAAATTCATCGCCACATTATAAGGCCCCTCTTGTTCTCCTTCATACACCAATTCTACCTTCCCAGTAATCGCAGGAACAACTCCCCAAAAATCAGTCACCCGTACAATCGTTTTTTTATCCTTATTAATTAACATTCTTCGCTCTGCAGTACTTATCAAATTTTCATAACCAGAAATACTCAATCGAGCAGAGACCCCACTTTTCTCATCAATATATTCACTCTCTCTAGCCTCAAATGAAATTCTTTCTAACAATACTTTTAACACCTCAGGAACTTCAATCTTTTTAACTTGCTCTTTTGCCAAGTTAGCTTCTTGTTCCGTAATCGTTCGAGCAATATCAATCGTTTTTGGATAGTGGGTCAAAATCTGACTTTCAATTCTATCCTTCAATGGTGTAATGATACTTCCACGATTGGTATAATCTTCAGGATTCGCAGTAAAAACAAATTGAACATCCAAAGGCAATCGTAATTTAAATCCTCGAATCTGCATATCCCCTTCTTGCAAAATATTAAAAAGCGATACTTGAATTCTAGCTTGTAAATCTGGCAACTCATTGATTACAAAAATACAACGATGCGATCTTGGTATCAATCCAAAGTGAATTACTCTTTCATCAGAATAGGGTAATTTTAAACTTGCTGCCTTAATCGGATCTACATCTCCAACCAAATCCGCAATACTTACATCTGGAGTTGCCAGTTTTTCAACATACCGATCTTCACGATGTACCCATTCGATAGGGGTATCATCACCATGTTCTGCAATCTTCTGAAAAGCATATTTTGAAATTGGTGCGATAGGATCATCATTCAATTCACTCCCTGCTACAATTGGCATATATTCATCCAATAATTTTACCATCATTCGAGCCAATCGAGTTTTTGCTTGCCCTCTCAGTCCTAATAATAAAATATTATGTTTTGATAAAATCGCTCTTTCCAAATCAGGAAGTACCGTATCCTCAAATCCCAAAATCCCTTGAAAAACAGTATCTTTCTTTTGAAGTTTTTGGATCAAATTATCCCTCAATTCTTCTTTTATCGTTTTGGGTGTATACCCTGTGGCTTTTAGTTCGCCCAATGTTTTTACTCGCTTCATCTCGTTATTTTATTGGAAAATGTTTTATAAAAAATTTGTGCTTTATTACTCTACCTTATTTTTTTATATGCCTACCCTCTGGGACTTTAGAGTTTTGAAAAAGTCCCAGAGGGACGAGATATTGGTAGAAGTAAATTTCTACAATTATTATTTTCGAGTTCCAGAGGAACGGCATATAAAATCATTAGATGTAGTAGTGTTTTATTTAACCGTAAATGTAGTTAACAACTTAGAAAGAAGAATGTTTTAAGAGAAAAATTTAATTCCAAGTAACTTTTATCTTTTTTAAGACACTTAAGTTAGAGTAGGTCTGAAAGGATTTTCAATAAAAAGATAAAATATGAAAACTAAAACTTTTTTATTTAGCCTAATAGTCGTTGTTCTCTCTCTAATCTCATGCTCTTCTTCAAATATTATAAAAACAAGTTCTCCGTGGAAAAATTTTAAAGCTCCTAAAAACTATGTGTATGTTCCGAGTGGTCAATTAAAAACAAGTATGGGACCAATTAGCGTAAAAGGTTTTTATATGTCTAAAGCCGAAATCTCAAATCTAGATTACAATGAGTTTTTAGCTGACTTAAAAAAACAAAACAGAACAGAAGATTTAAAAATTGCCCAAAGACACCCCGAAAAATGGAATCATGAAGCATTTAGAAAAAATTATCATTTACAACCCAGCTATCTCAACTATCCTGTATTAACCATTTCCAAAGCAGCAGCTGAATTGTATTGTAAATGGCTTAAAGAAAAATGGCAATCTAAATATCCTAATCATAACATCCATTTCCGATTACCCTTGGAATACGAATGGGTCTATGCGGCAAAAGGTGGTCATGAAAATTTTCCATACCCATGGGGCAGCAATGAGTTAAGAAATGATAAAGGACTTCTTTTGGCAAACTTTAAAAGAATGGGTTCACAACATATTTCTTATGATAGAAAAAATAAAACCTATAAAATTAAAGCAGCAGAAATTGCTGAAAATAAATATTCGAATCCTGCACCTGTCATTTCATTTTTACCTAATAATTATGGTTTGTTTCATATGAGTGGTAATGCTGCGGAAATGGTCTTCACCAACTCTATAAAAATTGAAGGTGGTCATCGAACCAAAGGTGGTTGTTATGACAGTACGGGGTGGGATATTCAGATTGAAGGCCCCGATGAATTTGAAGGATGGACGGAACCTTCTCAATATATTGGCTTTAGACCTATTATGACGGTACGTTAAAAAAAATAAAAACTTTTAAATTAATATTTATGAAAACTCAATTTGTCATATTTACTATTGTTCTAATCTCAGTTGGAATTTTGTTTAGTTCTTTTTCAGTTGATAAAAATTCAAAATGGAAAAAACTAAAAACACCTAAAAGCTTTTCATATATACCAACTGGAATATTACATGCTGGTACTGAAAAAGAAGTTTCAATCAATGGATTTTATATTTCCAAAACTGAAATTTCTAATCAAGATTATAACAATTTTCTAAAAGACCTCTTAAAACAAGGGAGACAAGATGCACTTAAAAGAGCACGACGTAAAACTGAAAATTGGAAACCTAAACCATTTCAAGAAATATATCACCTTCATCCATCTTATGCTGATTACCCTGCCCTAACAGTTTCCAAAGAAGGTGCAGAAATGTACTGTCAATGGCTGGCTCAAAAAATCCAAACCAAAAATCCTAAATTTGAAATTGAGGTTCGACTTCCTACTGAGCAAGAATGGATATATGCTGCTCATGGTGGTCATCAATATGCTCCTTATCCGTGGGGTGGATATTATGTAAGAAATAATAAAGGTTGTTTTTTAGCCAACTTCAAAAATATTGACTCTAGAAATATTTCTTATGATCGAAAAAATAATACCTATGAAGTGAAAGATTCTAGTGCCAACAGAATTGGAGTAAACAATATAATCACTATGCCACAACCTGTAAAATCGTATTTCCCTAATAATTATGGTCTTTACAATATGTCAGGCAATGCTGCAGAAATGTTATCCACTAATTCTACAAAAGAAGAAGGTGGTTTTCGAACTAAGGGAGGTTGTTATGATAGCCTTGGTCTTAATATTCAAATCAATGGTCCAGATGAATTTGATGGATGGACGGAGCCTTCGCAGTATATTGGTTTTAGACCTGTTATGAGTGTGAGGTTGAAATAAAAAAAACCGCTCCAGCATCTCACTACTGAAAACGGTTTTACCACCTACTAAATAAAATAGTCTCAACTATTTTTTTATTTTATAAAGATGTAAGCGTTTAAGATGTAAGACATAAGATTTCGAAAAATCTTACATCTTACTATCTTATGTCTAACATCTTATCATCATCTGTGAATTGAAAACTGCTCTACAATTCGAGTTCGTTTTCCCTTTATTTTTAAATTATAAATTCCTGACTCAAATGATTCCACGTCGATGGGAAATACATATTTACTATTGTCTAAATTTAGATAATCAGAAAATATTTCACGTCCGACCAAATCCGTAATTGTAATGTTAACATCCATCACTTCTTTAGCATATAAAATTAAATTTAAAATTAAAATTAAAGTGTAATCACCTGCTGCTAGATCATTAATGGTTGCATCTACATTTCCATTACTCCATTGGTAAGAATAAACTGGTGTTCCTCCCGTAACTGCTGCCGTTGCAGAACCATTATTGGTACTCGTCGAATTAGTAGTAACAACATCAACTACTAGCGGGGCAGGTTCAGAAACATACAATGATAATTCCGCCGAAGTCAAACCATCTGTTGCCGTTACAGAATAGTTACCAGCAGTCAAATCCATCACACTCGAACCTGTTGCTCCATGTTACCAAGTATAGGAATAATTTCCATTCCCTCCACTTGCCGCAACAATCAGCCACCCATCATCTTCTCCATTGCAGGTGACATTGCCACTTCCAACCAAAGTGACTTCCATCGAAGGTACATTGGTATCAGGTAAACAAAAATTAGCATTGTCTGAGGAATAAAATTCATCACCGCTTGCAATGATATTACCATTTGAATTATCAGTAAGTTGATAAGAACCATTTCCAAATGCGCAACACATCCCATTACTTCCTAAGTCATAAATGACAAAAGAATAGCATCCATCTTGTAAACAAATAGACTCTTCTATGGTAGTACCGTTATTTTGGTTTCCATAATTTCCTCCAGAAAAAATAGTCATTCCATTACCATCAAGGATTTCCCAAGAAGTTTGATAAGCTTGGTTATCAAAATTTAAAGTAAGGGTCAGACTATTTTCACTAAAAGAAAAATTAGTAGCAGTAGCGTCATTGTTGGGGTTGTCGTCAGGCGAGTTGTTTGGATTAAACGTTGTTGCAGTTAGTGTAAGGTTTCCATTTGTAATTGTAATGTTAGGTAAGGTTACTGTCATCGTTGCGTTGGTTGATAAATTTCCATTCCAGTTAAATGTATTGGTAGTGCTACCGCTAATTCCATAAATTATTGAAACGGATGTCAAATTATTATTGCCATAACTTTTTAGAATAACTTCTGGAGTAATCACACCTTCACAAATATTTCCCGAAGGGTTTATAATTTCAATAATACTTGCATCATTGGCCAAAGTTGGTGGAGGTGTCCCCGTTCCATTTAAAGCATTGAATGCATTGATACGACCATAACCTAATTCAAAGGACCAAGTACCATTTGGTTGTCCATTGACATTTGAACCATAATTATATCCACCTACTTTTTCAGCCGATGATTTTAAAGCAAATCTTGCTTCTTGTTCAGTAAGTGAATTATCATTGGATAAAATTAATGCCATCACTCCCGCTGCATTGGGGCAAGCAGAAGATGTCCCATTAAAGTTACTTGTAAAGTCATTGTTAGTATAACCACTAGCACCTGAAATATCTGTGGTAAAAATCTTAACACCAAGAGCGGCAATATCGGCATGCACTACATAATTCGATCCCCACCAAAATTCTGCATCACATGAACTAGGTGCTTTTCTTTGATTACACATACTCATCGCTACAACTGAAATAGTGGGGGCATAAGTCGCAGGATAACTCACAGCACTATTGTCATTTCCAGCAGTAAAAAATACGGGAGAACCTAGTCCTCCTCTACCATTATTCACCGCTCCATTGATCGCTCCATTAATCGAATTGGAAGAACCTCCGCCGCCCCATGAGTTACTTAAAATGTCTGCATTTCCGTTTTGCCAAGCCCAATTCAAGCCATTCGTAATCCAACTATTATAAGTAATCCAACTATTTCCTGAGCTATATGCAATTCGGATTGGGATGATTTTACAATTGTAAGCTACACCTACTCCTCCTATATTATTATTACCTGATACTGCCACAATTCCAGCACAAGCGGTTCCATGTGCATCGTCACCTGAAGGAGCGCCCATACTCCCCTGCCCTGTTGCGTCAAACTCTGGCAATAAATTATCCACTAGGTCAGGATGATTTAAATCTACCCCTTCGTCAATAATTGCAATTTTAATGTTAGCAGCACCTGTCGTAGTTGACCAAGCATTGAATACATTCATATCTGCCCCTGCTACTCCACCATATTGAGCGGTATTAAATCCATCATTTTTTAAGAACCATTGTTGATCGACATTTGGATCATTGGTATTCATCTTCTTTAATAGCCGAAGAAAATCAGGTTCCACATATTCAAAAATTCCTGTCTCATGTAACTCATTCGCTAAGTTCAGGGCATTTCTGTTTTTTTGAACCTGTACTTCTAAAATTAAAGGATCATACGGGTTTCGGGAATAGCTTTTTATTCCTTGAAATTCATCAAAGATTCTATCTATTAAAGTTAACTGTGCCGGTGATTGTAACCCGATTAGGATTTTATCCGAAACGCCTTGAAGCGTTCCATCAGGGTGGGTTAAAAAATAACTTGCAAATTCAATAGATTCATTTTTCTTAAGACTTTGTAACAAGGCGTACACGTCTTCTTTTGAGGTAAGGTTTTTTAATTCAAGAATTGTTATTTGAGGAGAAGGAAGAATGTTTAATTTATTTAAATCAATTTCGGTTTTGTGTTTATTTAAAATCTGTTTTTGGGTGGCCTCATCTATTTCATTTTTAAAATGGATAAATATTTTATTAGTAGAAACTTCTAATTCCATTTTCCCATTTGGTGAGTAGTAGAAGTTTTGAGCATTAAGGTTTAGGGCTAGGAACAATAAACATCCTAGCAAAACAGTAGCATTTCGCATTAACATAATGTAATCGGATTTTAGGGAGAAGGATTGCAAGAAAATTCCCGCAATGACCAACTCATTTAGGTTTAATAAAGTTCAGGAATAACAATGTATTTACAATTGACGGGGATGCATCAATTGTCCAATTGTTTTGATTAAGGATAAATAGGGGAAATGATTTTTCGATTGGATACGAAATGGGATATTTTGATATGTTTTAGATTTAAGAGGAGGAAGGAACTTATGTATTGATATTTTACTAATACGATAAAATTAAAAGGTGAACCTTTTTTTTAAGAATAAAATAGTTTTTTTAGAAATTATTTTTTTTTACATCTTTTATGTAGTTTTATTTCCTAGTCCCTGAATTACAACTTATTTGAAAAGCTATTACAAATGAAAAAACTAATCCTCCTACTCCTCAATTTATTTTTATTTTTTAATTTTTTAAATGCACAAATTGCAGGTAAATTTGGAATAAACCGAAGCTTTGTAAATAGTTATGGAAATGTAGAAGAAAATGAGTCAGTCAAATCTACTGGTGGTATTCAGGCAGGTTTTCTTTTTAAATATCAGGTCTCCTATAAGATAGATTTATTAGCAGAAATAAATTTTGAAACCCGTGGTGCTTCTTCTTATAAAAAATTTTCTTCCATTGTTCCAATTATTTCTCCGACTGGAGAAACTTTTATTGGTACATTAATAAGAAGTGATGAATTAATCTCTAAATATTATTTCATTAATATTCCAGTTCTCTTTGCCTACGGAAATAAAAAAATTAAATTTTATGCAGGACCGAATATGGCATGGGTTCTTAAAGCTACTAGTGAATATTCAGGGACCAATAGGACTGATTTTATGGGAAATATAATCCATATAAATGATCGTAAGTTAAATCTGGACTTACTAGATATAGAATCACTTAAAGAATTATTTGGAGATGCAGTAATCGAAAGAGGGAAATATATAAACAATGTGGATTTTGGAATAAATGTAGGAGCATTGTTTTATTTGCATGAAAGTTTATGCCTTGATTTTCGTATCAACCAAGGGCTTGTGGATATGACTAATAATGCCTATGATTTCAGCATTCATTCGTCTGACAATTTGACTTTTCCTGAAAGAAAAGATATTGATCGAAATTTTAGTATTCAGTTGAGTGTGGGATATTTTTTAGATTAAAGTAAAACGACTTTTCGAGTTGTCCCATTATTCGATACATCCAAAAGTAACGTGACTCTCCGAGTCGAGACTTAGAGAGTTCCGTTATTTTTGGTTGGGGACGGCTTTGGAAAGCCGTGTTACCATTCTCGATATTGTCGTTTCACAAATTGATTGGCTTCATCAAAGTTAGTCACTTTCATATTTTCACCATCCCATAATAGTTTTTTACGACCATAAAAATCTCTTCCACCATCCATTCTTTTTCGAGCCAAGGTGTAACTTCTAATCGCAAGGTTCCCCATCAAAACCGTTTCTGTTAATGGTCCTGAATAATCAAAAGAAGACGTTAATGCTTGGTGTGCTTTACTTTGAAAACCTGCTTTACATGCTTCTGTCCATGATTTTTGATGTCCACGTTCTGGATAATGTAAATACGGTATTCCGCCATTAAAATCTTCTGGCATGGTCAATATTTCTTCATTTTTTCTATACAACCTTGGAGTTGCACCATAGACGTCACTTGTAATTACGCCTTTGTCTCCTATCATAATCACTCCATTATTACTTCCTTTACCACCCAGGTCATCACTAGCAGGAACCAAATCTGGATGAAAAGGTCGCAACCCTCCGTCTGACCAAATCATTTTTACTTTAGAATTATTTCTTTCAGATTTTGGAAAAGTAACTTGCACTCTTGACGAAGGAGGGCAACCTTCAGGCACATACTCTGCATTCCAATCTCTTTTATAAATAGATCCAATACTCGCTTCCACTTCCGTTGGATAACCCAATCCTAAAACTCGAAATGGTGAATCAATAATATGACATCCCATATCTCCCAATGCACCTGTTCCAAAATTCCACCAGCCTCTCCATTTGAAATGATAAAACAAAGGATGGTAATCAACATACTCCGCTGGCCCAATATATAAATCCCAATCTTTTTTAGTTAAATGTTCGGGCATGGTAGGTTTCTCTGTAGGAACTGGAATTCCTTGTAGCCAAACTGGTCGGTTTGTCCAAACTTCAACAGTATGAACATTTCCAATCATTCCTGCATTAAACCATTCTTCCATTTGCACTTGTCCTGGATGTGATGCGCCTTGGTTTCCCATTTGGGTCACCACTTTATATTTACGTGCTGCTTCCGTCAGTTGGCGAGCTTCGTAAATATTATGTGTCAATGGTTTTTGAACATAAACATGTTTTCCCAAACTTATTGCAGACATCGCTGCGACTCCATGAACATGATCGGGAGTTGAAATAGTTACTGCATCTATATCTTTATCCATTTCTTCCAACATCACTCGAAAGTCTTTATAATATTTTGCTTTGGGAAATAATTCTCTGGATCGTACGGCGGCTTTGGAATCGACATCGCATAATGCAACTACATTGTTAGTACCGTTGTCTGCTGCATTTCTAATATCGGAATGTCCTTTTCCTCCTGCACCAATTGCGGCTAAGTTGAGTTTGTCACTTGGGGCGGTGTAACCTTTTCCTAGGACGTGACGAGGGACGATAAAAAATCCTCCTCCTGCTACGGCTGTTGATTTTAGGAATTTTCTTCTGGACGTTTTTTGTTTCTTTTTCATTTTGTGATGTTTGTTGATGTAGAAAATTGATTTTTAAAGATTGGGAAATTTGGTGAGTTTTCCAAATGAAGAAATGGTTTGTAATAGACTTACAAACCGTTTTAAATATTATTTTTTCAAAAAATCAACATCCTGATCCTTTTCCTACTCTTAATACTTCATAGATACCTCCACTATTTAAAACAGATAAGACCATATGATATTCCCACCCTGCATAATGTTTTGATGTCCTTAAAATAAAATCCAATTTATCATCACCATTGATATCTCCGTACCAAAAAATTCTCGCACTCCCTTCATAAACTCCATATCCAAATGGATGCAAATCATTTTCATACAGTAAATAATCATTGATTAAATTATCTTTTGAAGTATACCTCATTCTTAATTGATAGCCTTCAATCTTTTCAAATAAATGTTGATTATCTTTACTAGGAATAGGATTGCCTTTTGCATAAAAATAAAAACGACTTTTAGGTGGCTTCGTTTTATCAAAATCATCCGCTATACTTTTTATTTCTCCAGGAAATAACATTTCATTTACAAATCTTCCTTTGGTTCCTTGTGGTATATATTTAAGGCCTGTAATCATAAAACTGGGAATATCATTTGGGTCCATTTTACCATAGGTTCCCAAAGTATAATCTGAAAAAGTATCAATTGGATTGACTAGTCTAATCTCAAACTCCTCCGTTTTTCCTTTTTGAAAAAATCCATAATAGCCTTTGCAATCAATTGGAAACCGATTAGGATTAAAATCTACACTTCCATCATTAGGAACAATAAGATGATATTTTTCATCCGAACAATCTTTAATTTTTAGGTATGCTGAAAAAAGCCATCCTTCTTTTCCTCTGTATTCAGCGCGTAACCACCGTCCAGTTTTATCTTCAATTGCAATTAAAGGTTGTCCATCTGAATAACAAACCCAAATCTCTTCTTGAAATGGAATCAAATCAAGAATCGAAGATTTTAAAGATGGCTCAGCTCTTAAATTTAAACCAGAGGTAGGTAAGATGATACTTTTCTTTGTGGTTCCTTGACTGCAAAAATCTTGTGCAAAAAGAATATTTGCAAAAAATAAAAAGAAGGCAATAGAAATAATTTTACGCATGCTAAGTTATTTTATTTAAAATAATATTAGCAAGGTACCTTCTTTTTTTTATGCAAAAATAGTCTTAAAGTATTCGATAGGATTCAGTTATTATTCGCAGGACTGAGACTGCTTTTTGAAATATAAAATAAAAAACCGTCCTCAACACACCTGCCAAGAACGGTTT
>Ga0114957_1005187_pt1 | contig 10883 bp, 14 predicted proteins | sample BantaG_FD_87175 | JGI IMG/M metagenome (GOLD analysis project Ga0114957, IMG submission 87175) | Marine algal microbial communities from Bantry Bay, Ireland - BantryBay_4 metaG | ecosystem: Host-associated > Algae > Red algae > Unclassified | place: Bantry Bay, Ireland | collected 2014-11-21 | reverse complement strand
TGGGAGAGTAGGTCGCTGCCATTTTATTAAAAATTAGTCTTGTGTAAATCCTTATGGGTTTATTCAAGACTTTTTTTTTGCCCTGTTTTGAAACATGCTGAATGCTTTTTTAACTGTCACACTATCTTTCCATGTATGAAGAGATCAATAAAGATTTTTTTATATTTATTTTTTAAATAATGTATAAAACCTATTACCTTAGTGCTTGGATTATGGAATGTTGTACCAATTGTTTTAATCTCATAATCCCAAAGCCTAAATTAATTTTTTACAGCTGGAAACACTAGAAACCTATGAAACACCTTCGACTGACAGTTTTATGTTGTCTGTTTGTATTTTATTGCCTTCCTATATTAGCTCAACCGTATCGTGTTCAGCTAGCAGCCTACGTAGAAAAAGTCCCTTTCAAATATTTTTCTGAAGCTCATATCTTTGGAGTTTATATGCTTACCGATCAAAATAATATTCATAGATATTATATTGGAGAATTTAAAGAGAAAGAAGAAGCTGATAAAGTAGTGGCGGAAGCAATCAAAAAAGGATTTAAAAATGCATTAGTAATTGATGTAGAAGAGCAAAGAAAATTATGTGGTAAACCTTGCCCTTATTTTTCAAGAGGTTCCACTTATTCGGATGAATCTACAGAGGTACTTAGTTTGCACAATATATTTTTTGGATTTAACCAATCTACACTATCTACACAATCCAAATTAGAATTAGATAAAGTTATTAGACTTTTAAAAAATAATCCTCATTATGAAATTCTAGTTTCTGGTCATACAGATTCTAAGGGATCGGCTGAATACAATATTGAGTTATCAAAAAGACGGGCTAGAAATTCAAAAAGTTATTTGATTAATAAAGGAATAAAGGCAAAAAGAATTAAAGCTCAAGTTTTTGGGGAGTCTGTTCCAGAAGCTGATAATATTGACGAGAAGGGTAGGGATTATCCAAAAGGTAGAAAATTTAATCGCCGAGTTGTAGTTGCAGTATATGATCCAAGTAGCGGGCAAATTATTTTTAGTAGAAAATAAAAATGTTAGTTTCCTTTTAAATATTCCACTTCAATCTTAAGTAACTGAGGATCAGTCATAGTTACTTTTTGATTACTTTCAATAGTATATCCTTTGCTTGGGAAATATTGAAGATGCTGATTGAGCAAGGAAACTTGATTTGAAGTTTCTTTTTTTATTGAAATAGAGTTGACCTTTTCATTTTTATAATTAATAATAAATTCCCGGGTTTTTAATTTATTGCCTAATGCTTTATATTTTAGTTGTTGCAATAGTCCTTTTTGATTAAAAGTACTATCCACATCATATTTATCCAACCAAGCTACTTTATTAATATTTGCATTTCGAAAAATTTCTAAATCATTTTTCAAATCAAAGTCATTTAAAATTTGTTCGTCAACTTTACTATTGATACTGACTTTCTTTTTTATGGATTTTAGGTTTGACATAGAAATGATTTCTTCTTCTAAAAAATCATTTAGATCAAAAAAGGATTGCAGATTGCTTTCCACTTTTTCGACTTGACAACTTAAAGTAAAGATGCTGAGGATAAATATGATATGAATTATTTTCTTCAAATTATTTTTTCTTTGTAATTAAATTAATCCCAGTCATTGCTGCTGGTTTTCTCATTCCTAAAATAGAAAGAATAGTAGGTGCAATATCTGCTAGTTTTCCATTTTTTAGTTTTGTCTTCTCATCAATATTATTAGCAACAAAAAAACAAGGAACAAGGTTCTTAGTATGTGCAGTATGAGGAGTACCGTCATCATTTACCATATAGTCAGAGTTACCATGATCGGCAATAATGATTGCTACATAATCATTTTTTAACGCTACTTGAATTAATTTCTTTACACATTTGTCTACTACTACTGCTGCCTTTTTTGCGGCAGTAAAATCTCCAGTATGCCCAACCATGTCTGTATTTGCATAGTTAAGGCAAATGAAATTAGGTTGATTCTTTTTGATGTCTTTAATGATAGAACTTGTGATTTCTAATGCACTCATCTCAGGTTGGAGATCGTATGTAGCTACTTTGGGAGAGGCGACCATAAGTCTTCTTTCATTTTTAAATTCTTTTTCACGTCCTCCAGAAAAGAAAAAAGTAACATGAGGATATTTTTCAGTTTCAGCAATTCTTACTTGTGTTTTACCTCTTCTGGCTAAAATTTCTCCAAGCGTATCATTCAAGTTTTCTTTTTCAAACATTACATTTACATTTTTAAATTTCTCATCATAGCGAGTCATTGTAACAAAATGTAAAGGCAACTTTTTCATATCGAAATCAGGCATATCTTCTTGGGAAATAACATGAGTGATTTCCCTTGGACGATCTGTCCTAAAATTAAAAAAGATAACTACATCATCTTTTTTAATTTTTGCGATCGGATTTTGAGCTTTATTGACACAAACAATTGGTTTTAAAAATTCGTCAGTAACTTTCTTTTTATAATTAGCCTTTAACGTTTTTAAAATATCAGTTGTCTTTTTTCCTTCACCTTTTACTAAGAGGTCATAAGCTAATTTTACTCGTTCCCAACGCTTATCTCGATCCATTGCATAATATCTACCAATGACAGAAGCGAGTTTAACAGATTGTTTATCAATGTGTTGAAGTACATCTTTTAAATATTCCGCACCTCCAGTTGGAGAAGTATCGCGACCATCCATAAAAGCATGGATGTACACTTTTTTTAATCCCTTAGATTGGGTAATATCACAAAGTGCTTTTAAATGATTGATATGTGAGTGAACGCCTCCATCAGAAACTAATCCCATTAAATGAACTGACTTATTTTTATCTTTAGCATACTTGAGTGCGGCGAGGAGTTTTTTATTTTTTTGAAGGGTTTTTTCTTTTATTGCTTTATTGATTCGAGCTAATTCTTGATATACAACTCTACCAGCGCCAATATTTAAATGCCCTACTTCTGAATTACCCATCTGTCCTTCAGGTAGACCTACTTCTTCTCCAAAGGTTACTAACTCTGAGTTTGGATATTTTTTATATAAAGAATCGATGTAAGGTGTTTTTGCTTGTGCAAGAGCACTTACTTTTGGATCTTTTCCATGTCCCCATCCATCAAGAATAATAAGTATTGCTTTTTCTGATTTCATAATTTAATAAAAGTGATTTTAGAAAATAGGTTATGTAATGGTTAATTTTGGTAGGACAGCTCAAAGGTAAAAGTTTGAATTAATTTAACCGATGATTTGTTATTTTTTATCGAAATAATAATAGACTATTCTTTAGTTTCAATTACATTCGAGGGTATTTATTTTTTCCATAAAAAAAAACAAAATTATGTTAATTGTAACCACCGACTTTATTCCAGGAAAAGAAATTGTTGAAGTTATAGATATTGCAAGGGGAAGTACCATTCGGGCACGTCACTTGGGACGAGATATTTTTGCAGGGTTAAAAACTATAGTAGGAGGAGAAATTTCTGAATACACTAAATTGATGGCAGATGCAAGGGAACAAGCTATTGAAAGGATGATTGTAGATGCAGAGGATATTGGAGCGGATGCAATTATTAATGTGAGATTTACCACCTCAATGGTAATGCAAGGATCGTCAGAAGTTTTAGCATATGGAACCGCAGTAAAATTAAAATGATTAAGGAACTAGATCAAGAATGATTTAGTTATTAACTTGCATATTGAAAACTGGGTTTTGAATTAGAGAAACGTGATTTTTTAAAAATAAGAATTATGGAATTTATAATTGCAATCCTATTATCTTTGGAGTCCTTAATTGGAACTTTCTTTATTTGTGCTTTGGTCTACTTAATTTTGAAAAGAATTGAAGACAAGGAGAATGAAACGTTTGAGGATAGAGATTTTTAGAGTTTTAAAAAAAAATACAATGGCGAAGAAGAAGCTGAAAAAAGATATCGAAATCATTAATCGAAAAGCAAAATTTGAATTTCATTTCTTAGCAGAATTTGAAGTAGGAATTATTTTGACAGGTACAGAAATCAAATCTGTTCGAATAGGAGAGGTAAACATGAAAGATGCCTATTGCCTTTTTCAAAATGGAGAATTAATTATTAAAAGTCTCTTTATTGCGGAGTATAAATATGGAAATCAAAATAATCACGAAACCAGAAGAGATAGAAAATTATTACTTCGAAAACCTGAATTGCGGAAATTAGAAAAAAAGGTAAAGGAAAAAGGTTTTACTATCGTCCCTTATAAAATGTATATCGGAGAAAGAGGTTTTGCAAAATTAATGATCGTTTTAGGACAGGGTAAAAAGTCCTATGATAAACGTGCTACAATAAAAGAACGTGACAACAAAAGAGAACTTGATCGAGTGAAAAAACAATATAGATAATAATGATTAACGGTGAATGATTAATCAATAATTGTGAGTTGAAATGATGGAGTAAAATTATAATTTTCTAATAAGCATTATTCCATCTCGGATAGGTAACAATACATTTTCAACTCGCTCATCTGCTTGTATTTTTTTGTTAAATTCATCAAGGACACGAGTATCAGTATCTTTCTTTTCATTGACTACTTTTCCATCCCATAATACATTATCTACGAGTAAGTAACCACCACTTTTTATTTTATCGAACAACAAGTCGTAGTAGAATGCATATTCTCTTTTTGCGGCATCCATGAATATTAAATCAAATTGTAAGTCCATTGTTGGAATAATTTTTTTAGCATCGCCAATGTGTAGTTTTATTTGATTTTCTAAGTTGGCTCTTTTTACAAAATCTCGAATGATATATTCGAATTCTTCATTAGCCTCAATCGTGTGAAGCACCCCATCTTCCTCTAAGCCTTGTGCTAAACATATGGCAGCATACCCTGTAAAAGTTCCCACCTCCAAGATCGCTTTGGGACGAATCATTTGACTGATAAACTGAAAAAGTTTTCCTTGAACTGAACCTGATGCCATTTGAGGCGCCAATGTTTTGAGGTGAGTGGCTCGATCAAGTTCATAGAGAACTTTGGATGGAGGTGTGGTATGAGACTCGCAGTAGCGATTTATTTTTTTTAGGGAAAAATGCATAGGTAATTTTAAAATTTATTTTAACACTTTTATCAGATGTTTTACTTTATCAGAAAAAATAATATCTGGATGTTTTTCAATTGCGTCCAAATTATCATTTTTTGAGTATAATCCAAAAAGATAAACTTGGAATCCTTCTTCATGCGCTTGTTGAATTTGTTCTTTAGTTATTTTTTCATTTTGGAAAACCATCCCATAAGCGTCTAATTCTTCTGCTAAAATTAAACCTTGCTCAAATGCTGTACTTACCACCAATTTAATATTTGGACGAAGTGATTTTAATTTAAGCAGGTATTCCGTTCGATAAGCAGTAGGGAGTACGTTTTCTTCCATTTGATGCTTATCTATAACCTTCACTAAGGCATTGGTGAAGGTGGAAATGTAGCGGTCGGAATGATCGGACTGATACAATTTAAAGTCTAATAAAAATTTATAGTCTTTTACATTTTTTAAATGTTCAAATAACTGATCGAGAGAAACAATTTTGTATTCTGCAAAGATTGGATTTTTGTAAATAGCTTGTTGTAAATCACTCCATTCACTCTCGAAAATCAATCCTTCCAAATTAGTTTGCTCTTCCAACGTACGATCATGATAAAGCACAATGACAGAATCCTTTGTCATTTGAATATCCACTTCAACACCTTCTGCACCTAAATTTAATGCATTACTAATCGACTCAAACGAATTGATTGGAAACTGTGAAGCAATACCCATTCCTGCATGACCGTAAGGTGATATTTTATTTCCATTGAGGTTACTAACTTGTGAAAGATCAACATCATTTTTTCCACAAGAGAAAATAAAAACAATGATTAGAAATAGGATTGAATTTCTCATGACTTATTTTTTTTGAAAAAAAGAATAACCAAAACCAATATTTCCCCAATGTCGAAATCTTTTACCTTGTTGAAAAACAGGCGTGTAGTTTATTTGAAATGAAAAAGGTTTGTTCGCTTTTTGAAATCGATAACCTGTAATAAAATTAGGACTCAGACTGGTTCTTCTGATTTTAGAACTGAAATCGGATGATGCCTTGACTATGCTTGAAATGGTTAGCCCTCCACCAAAAGTGAGTGCGTGATTTTTTATTTTTTTTACAAAATGAATACTGATAGGGAATAATAAATCTGGATTGAATGTTCTCTCAAAATCTTTGAATCTAAAAAATGAAAAACCTGCTCTATAAGAAAGATGATATTTTTCTTTTGAAAAGAATATGCGTTCATAATTTAAAGATCCAAATCCACCAATGCCGCCTGCTTCTAAAATTATGGTGTGTTTTGGAAGAAACACCTCTTGGCTTTTTGATGGCAAAAAGAATAACAAAAAAGAAGTTAGTAAAAATATTTTTTTGAAATTCATATCAAATGAGTTTAGAATCCTCTTCTTGTTTACGATTTAAAATAGGGTTTAAAAATACTGCTCCAAGAATAATCACCACTCCTAAATAAAATCCAGCGGATAGTTTTTCCCCTAAATAAAAATACGCGATTAGAATTCCATAAACAGGTTCTAAGTTATACGTTAAAGTTGAAGTGAAGGCGGAGAGATGTTTTAAAGCATGTAAAGAAAGTACATAGGCAAGTGTGGTACAAACTAAAGCTAAAATTAATAAATAAATCCAATCCATTCCAACTGGCATAAATGCGATATCTTCATCGAACTGAATCACAAAGGGCAAAATCAAACTGATAAATAACCATCCACTACTCATTTCTAAAAAAGTGATGTCTTTGGGATCGGCTTTGTCAATAATCATTTTATTCCAAACTGAAAAAACAGAAGCCAAAAACGCAGATAGCAATCCAACAACAATACCTAACCACATTTCAGAATTTACATTTCCAACAACCAATGCCATTCCTGGAATCACTAAAAGTCCAAGCAACAAATCTTTCTTTTGGAATCTTGTTTTCAAAACTAAAGGTTCGATAAGTGCAGTAAAAAAAGCACCTGTTGCCATACAAACTAAAGTGACCGAGGAACTACCTGCTAATTTTACTGAGCCAAAAAAACAAATCCAATGTAAGGCGACAACAACTCCAATAACTAAATATTGCCAAATATATTTTTGAGGAATATTTTTTAATGATTTTCCAAAACGGATTAAAAAAAATAAACTAACAGAAGTGAATAATACTCGCCACCATACCATTGAAATAGCAGGAAGCGAAATCATCTGATCGTTTCCCAAAATAGCAGTCAAACCAAAAAAAAGTATAGCTATATGAAGTTGAAGGTATGCACGTTGTGTTTGGTTCATTCAACAAAATTTAACTTCGTTTGTTATATTTGCGCAAGTTTAGACAATTTTAGACAATATTTTTTCATAATAAAAATCAAAATAAGATGGAAATTAATGTAGGGGACAAAGCACCCAATTTTACACTTAGAAATACTGAAAAAGCTGAAGTGTCATTAAGTGATTATAAAGGTAAAAATGTAGTATTATTATTTTTCCCATTGGCATTTACAGGAGTATGTACGACTGAGTTGTGTACGATGCGTGATGATATCGGGACTTATGAAGGATTAAATGCTCAAGTTTTAGCGGTTTCTGTAGATTCGCTATTCACTTTGGAACAGTTTAAAAAAGGAGAAAACTACAATTTCCCTTTACTTTCTGATTTCAACAAAAATGTATCTCGTGCGTATGGTTCATTATACGAAGATTTCGTTTTAGATATGAAAGGGGTGTCAAAGCGTGCTGCTTTTGTGATAGACAAAGAAGGAACCATCAAATATGCCGAAGTTTTAGAATCTGCTGGAGATTTACCAAATTTCGAAGCGGTGAAAAATACTTTGAATACTTTGAACTAATTATAACCAGAATTGCGTTGAAATTGACATCATGACAATCGCACAAAATCACCCTCTTGTATTTAGGTGTATAAGTATATATGTGTTAATGTTATCGAATATTTTGTCCTAATAATTGTGAGTATTTAAAATCGGATATCAATGGATTATTGAGTCAAAAGTATTCGACAACATTAAGATATATATACTTATACACCTAAACACAAAAGGGTAGTTTTTGTGTAATTGCCATGAAATTGACATCGTTCAGTTGCTTTTTCCAATATTAATTTCTTATATTTGAAAAGCAAATTAGTAAATCCGAATTAATTAAAATCATATGATAAAGTTTCACACTCAAGAAGAAACAGATGTAGCGATTTTGGAGGAAATCTTAGAAGATGTAGGAAATCAATCGCAACTTGTAGTATATAATGACGATCATAATACCTTTGATTGGGTCATTAAATGTTTTACAGAAATCTTAGAACATTCATTTGAACAAGCAGAACAGCTCGCCATGATTATCCACTTTAAAGGAAAAGCAACGGTAAAAACGGCTGTTTTTAGTGAATTGAAACCTAAGAAAGATGCATTGATTGATCGTGGACTTTCCGCAGTAATCGAAGAGATTCCTGCTTAGTCCCAAAGTAACGGAATAAAAAAAGCGATAAATGCCATGCATTTATCGCTTTTTTTATTCCGTTACTTTGGGAACGATTGACGGACGCTTCGCTTGACGGTGGACGGTCGTTCACTTCGTTCTCTTGACGGTTTTTTAGTACCGTGATGAAAAAAATGTGATCCTCAAAATTATTCGAACCGTCAAGAGAACGAAGTGAACGACCGTCCACCGTCAAGCGAAGCGTCCGTCCACCGTATTTATCGTCTACTATAATTAGGTGCTTCTTTTGTGATGACGACATCGTGAGGATGACTTTCAAAAACTCCAGCAGCTGTGATCTTAACAAATTTAGCGCCTTGCATTGCTTTGATATTGCCAGCTCCACAGTAACCCATTCCAGCTCGTAATCCTCCAATATACTGAACCATTACTTCTGACAATGAACCTTTAAATGGAACTCTTCCTTCGATTCCTTCAGGTACTAATTTTTTTATATCATCTTCCACATCTTGGAAATATCGATCTTTTGAACCTAATTGCATGGCTCCCAAAGAACCCATTCCTCGATAGACTTTAAATTTCCGACCATCGAAAATAATTGTTTCTCCAGGTGCTTCTTCTACTCCTGCAAAAAGAGAACCTGCCATAATGGTATCGGCACCTGCAACAATTGCTTTAGCAATATCACCTGTAAATCGAACACCACCATCTCCAACTATTGGAACACCTGTTCCTTTAATTGCTGTAGCGGCATTAAAAATAGCGGATAATTGAGGAACACCAACACCTGCCACAACTCTCGTGGTACAAATACTTCCTGGGCCCACGCCAACTTTTACGCCATCAACTCCTGCATCAACCAAAGCTTTTGCACCAGCTCCAGTAGCAACATTTCCTCCAATAATTTGAAGGTCAGGATATTGACCTTTTACCAATCTGACGGCATCCAAAACACCTTTGGAATGACCATGAGCCGTATCCAAACATACTACATCAACACCAACTCTTACTAAAGCATCAACTCGTTGAATTAAATCAGCCGTCACACCTACCGCTGCTCCCACAACCAATCGACCAAGTGTATCTTTACAAGATTGAGGATAATCCTCCACCTTCATAATATCTCTATAAGTAATCAATCCTGCTAATTTTCCATAGTCGTCTACAACAGGAAGTTTTTCGATTTTATGTTTTTGTAAAATCTGGCGAGCTTGTGTTAGATTAGTTCCTATTGGCGCAACTACCAAATTTTCAGAAGTCATTATTTCTTTGACAGGATAATCCAAACGAGTTTCAAAGCGAAGATCTCTATTGGTTAAAATTCCAGTCAAAGTATTATGTCCATCTACAATAGGAATTCCTCCAATTTTATGTTTTTTCATTAAAGCTAAAGCATCACCTACTTTTGCATCAGCACGTAGAGTCACAGGGTCGATTATCATTCCACTCTCTGACCGCTTAACACTTCGCACTTGCTCCGCTTGTTGCTCAATGGTCATATTTTTATGAATGATTCCGATTCCACCTTGTCGTGCAATTGCGATAGCCAATTTATTATCGGTTACCGTATCCATTGCCGCAGAAACGATTGGTACATTCAATCGAATCTCTCTAGTCAACTGTGACGAGATATCGACTTCACGAGGTAAAACTTCAGAATAACTGGGAACGAGTAGGACATCATCAAAGGTAAGTGACTCTTCTACAAACTTATCCTCTCGAGATTGAATTGTGATTTGCTCTGTTTTTAGTATTTCCATGCGCAAAGTTATGATTTTTTTAAAAAAAAGAAATACTGAATTGATTTTTGTAAAAAAAAGTTTTGTCCGCAATCAGATTTTTGATTCTTTTGTAAAAAGAAAAAACTATGCTTAGCATTCATTCGGATTTACATTTTATGAAACAGGCACTTTTGGAAGCTCAAAAGGCTTTTGAACAAGGGGAAATTCCTGTAGGGGCTGTGGTGGTATGTGACAATCAAATTATTGCTCGTGCTCACAATCAGACACAACTGCTAAATGATGTGACCGCTCATGCGGAAATGCTTGCAATTACAGCAGCAGCGGATAATTTGGGAAATAAATATTTACATGATTGTACTTTATATGTCACTCTTGAGCCTTGTCCTATGTGTGCAGGTGCGATTGGGTGGTCGCAACTTGGGAAAATGGTTTATGGGGCAAGTGATGATAAAAGAGGTTTTATGATTTATGGAAAAAGAATGTTGCATCCTAAAACTAAAGTGGAGTTCGGAATAATGAATGAGGATTGTGCGGAGTTGATGACTTCTTTTTTTGAGGCGAGAAGGTAAAACCCCGACTCTTACCCCCCAGGGAAAACGCGCGACCTTTTTTTTGAATATCGAACAATAGAACAAGGAACAAGGATTTGAGAAGTTTGACGAATA
>Ga0114957_1005186_pt1 | contig 10883 bp, 8 predicted proteins | sample BantaG_FD_87175 | JGI IMG/M metagenome (GOLD analysis project Ga0114957, IMG submission 87175) | Marine algal microbial communities from Bantry Bay, Ireland - BantryBay_4 metaG | ecosystem: Host-associated > Algae > Red algae > Unclassified | place: Bantry Bay, Ireland | collected 2014-11-21 | reverse complement strand
TGAATTAAGCCTTACTGCTGACTTCAGGAGTTTGGTGAGGTTTTTACTGATTTCTTCGTCAGTTGTTGAAGTGGGCTTGAAATCAATGATAGCTATTTTTGATTCAAACCATTTTTCGCCTTTATTATCATAGCTAATCCAATGGATGTCACTACTTCTATGCTTCTTTACAACCATAGACTGGCCAAGTCGAGTAGGCACAGCGAACGCTAATGCACCATCTAGCACACCATACTCACCTGTTATTAGCAGTTTCCCTTTCCCGTAGAATTCTTGGCTGATACTTTTCGTAGTTGTATTCGAGGTCAAATTTAAATATTATTAATATGTGATTTATAATTATGAACGAGTATTTTATAATGAAAGCAAAGATTAACATCATTACTAAACATTCTGGAGACTCTGATTGTCATAATATGGCATTCAAACTCACATAAACTCTATCATGAAAAATACCATAATAATTGGAGGAAGTAAAGGGATAGGATCAGGCATTGTCGACCTCCTAAAGTCTGATCATAACATTATTGTGTTAAGCAGAACAGCTCCAGTCTCACATGAAAATGTTACACATTTTCCCTTTGATATTTTGACAGACGACATCAATGCTCTCAATCTTCCAGAGAAGATTAATCATGTGGTCTACTGTCCCGGTACAATCAATCTCAAACCGTTTAGATCATTAAAAGAAGAAGACTTTCTAAATGACTATAAAATCAATGTTCTTGGATCAGTCACTGCACTTAAGGCCATGCAGAAAGGACTGAAGTCGAGTGATGGTCTATCTTCTGTGATTCTATTCTCTACAGTTGCAGTTGGTCAAGGAATGCCTTTTCACGCAAGTGTTGCTTCTGCTAAAGGTGCAGTAGAAGGTCTCACAAAGGCTCTTGCAGCCGAGTGGTCATCACATACTAGAGTCAATTGTATTGCTCCATCATTAACAGACACACCACTTGCTGCTAAGCTGCTCAGCACTGATGATAAGAAAGAGAGTGCAGCTAATCGTCACCCACTTAAGCGGGTTGGAGAGGTCAATGATATTGCTCAAGCAGCAGCATTCCTTTTATCAGATAATGCATCTTGGATTACAGGACAAATCATTCCTGTGGATGGTGGAATGTCATCTCTGAGGGTATGATAGCTGGTATTGATTATGGAAGTAAGTTAGCTGGTACAACTGCAATCTGCTACGACCAAGATGGTAAACTTCATTTCATCCAATCTCAGAAAAAAAAAGATGCCGATCTGTTGATTCTAAATTGGATTAAAGAAAACCAACCCGATATAGTAATGCTCGATGCTCCTCTCTCGTTACCCCTTGCCTATCGCTTTCCCAATAAACGAAGTGATTACCACTACAGAGAGTGCGATAGAAATCTAAAAGCAATGTCACCAATGTTTCTCGGTGGATTGACAGCAAGAGCCATGAACCTAAGATCACAATTAGCAGAATTTGAGATATTGGAGACCTATCCAAAGGCTGTCTTGCAAGAAAGATTTCCTACTCTTATACCGCAATACAAGCAGGAAATCATGCTCTTTAGTCTTAGATTGAAAACTGAATTACCATATCCATTTGCGGAAGCCCCAAGCAATTGGCATCAGATTGATAGCTGCCTTGCATGGTATGCAGGGTGGAATAATCATCTTGACAAAGGTATTTGTGTTGGAACTATTGATGAAGGAAAAATCCACTTCTAAAGAATGTTAATGTTTTAAAAGAAGCAGATAGAATGTGTACTTCGTTCTAGGTACGACACGTTTAATATATTTGTATTAAAATTAAAAGTAAAAAGTAATGAAAAAACTGTTTTTAATCTGCTTAGTAGCTACAATGGCGCTAATGCAATCATGTAAGGACGAATGTAAAGATGTAAACTGCCAAAATGGTGGTGCTTGTCTTGATGGAACTTGCCAGTGTGCTGACGGATTCTCTGGCACTAATTGTGAAACAAGAGGTATCGATGCATTTATTGGTGCATGGACGGGAAACAATGTTTGCCCTGGTGAAAATCCAGATTTAATTAATGTTGTTGTAGCAGAAGTAGCTGACTCCAATACAGAGGTGTCTGTAGATGTTGATGGCCTTATGTTAACTGCTACTGTTGTGGGAGGCGTCATGACGATTGTGGAAAATACAGTTGAATTTCCTGGAACAGAGATCACAACAAGTGGTGAAGGAGAAATTGACAGTGACGGCGCCCTAGTGCTTGAGGTTGTAACTGACAACAATGGGGTTACCACTACTTGCATTTTTACAGGTATTTAAAACCCATAAAGGCAAGAGATTCTACTCTTAAATGAAACATTATAGGGATTGTAACTTGTGTTACGATCCCTTTCTTTTTGTATAAATTGATGTGTTCAAAGTAGGTACTTTTGACCGACATCAATGCCAGATTTTCAGTACCGATTTATATTTTCAGACAGATTGACCTAATCCATGAGTGAATTTGAGTTTGGAATCGATTTTGATACTTTAGAGATATCAGACATTTACATTATATTACGACATGACATACGATAACTTTACAGTAAAGGCACAAGAGGCGATTCTCAAATCACAGCAAATAGCGGGAGGTCTCGACCAACAGCAAGTAGATACAACTCACATGTTAGTTGGTATCTATAAAACTGATGAATCAATTCCAAAATTTATATTTTCCAAATTAGGGGTCAATTTGGTGAGACTCATGACTGAGCTTGAGTCAATGATCGAAAAGTATCCAAAGGTCACAGGTGGAGACGGTAAGCAACACTTAACTAATGATGCTAACAAGGCACTTAGTCGAGCTAAAAAAGAAATGAAAAGTTTTGGAGATGAATATATCTCGGTCGAACTCATCTTAATGGGGATAGTCACTGGTAAAGATAAGGCTGCTAGTTTACTGAAAGATATGGGTGTGACTGTGGATGGACTCAAATCTGCAATCATTGAACTCAGAAACGGCAGAACAGTGACAGATCAAAACTCTGATAATCAGTATAATGCTCTCAAAAAATTTGCGGTCAACCTTAACGAAAGAGCAGAAAGTGGCAAGTTAGATCCAATCGTAGGACGTGACGAGGAGATTAGAAGGATTCTCCACATCCTCTCTAGAAGAAAGAAAAACAATCCAATCTTAGTCGGAGAATCTGGAGTAGGTAAGACTGCAATCGTAGAAGGAATCGCATGGAGAATCGTCAAAAAAGATGTACCAGAGAATCTTGCAACTAAGCAAATCTACTCTCTTGATATTGCAGCTCTCATTGCCGGTGCTAAGTATAAAGGAGAGTTCGAAGAAAGACTTAAGGCTGTTATCCAAGAGGTAAATAGCTCTAATGGTGAAGTCATTCTGTTTGTTGATGAGATCCACACTTTAATCGGAGCAGGAGGAGGTAACGGAGCAATGGATGCAGCGAATATCCTCAAACCTGCCCTAGCTAGAGGTGAACTCCGAACAATTGGAGCAACAACCCTGGATGAGTATCAAAAATATTTTGAAAAAGACAAGGCGCTTGTTAGAAGATTTCAAACAGTAATCATCGACGAGCCAAGTCTAGAAGATTGTATCTCAATACTCAGAGGAATTCAAGACAAATATGAAGTCTATCATAAGGTTGATATCCTAGATGATGCATTGGTAGCTGCCGTAGAACTGTCACATCGCTATATCACTGACAGACAACTTCCAGATAAGGCAATTGACTTGATAGATGAGGCTGCTGCCAAACTCAGACTTGAACTAGACTCAGTACCTGAAGAGATAGACGAGATGGATAGAAAGGTCCGGCAACTTGAAATCGAACGTGAAGCCATTAAAAGAGAAGGAAGTGGAAAAAAACTCACATCTATAAATAAGCAAATCGCGAATGCAAAAGAGTCACTTGATAGCATAACAGCGAAGTGGAAAAATGAAAAAGAAATCGTTGATACTATCCAAAATCTCAAGAAGAATATGGAAGAACTCGAACATCAAGCTGAGACTGCAGAGCGGAATAGTGACTTCGAAGCCGTAGCCAAGATCAGATACGGTGATATGAAAGAAGTAGAAGTTAAGTTAGAAAAGGCGGAGAAGAATCTTGAAGAACTACCAGACGAAAATCGATTTACCAATGAAGAAGTAACAAGCAATGAAATTGCTGAAGTAGTAGCTAAATGGACAGGAATTCCTGTTGCCAAAATGATGAAATCTGAAAAAGAAAAACTTCTTAATATTGAAGATGAAATTGGTAAGAGACTCATCGGACAGCGAGAGGCTGTAGTAGCAGTATCAGATGCAGTGAGACGGTCAAGAGCTGGACTTGGAGATCCGAATAAACCGATTGGTTCGTTCATTTTCCTTGGACCAACTGGTGTCGGTAAAACAGAGTTAGCTAAATCTCTTGCTGAAGTGCTTTTTGATGATGAGAAAGCTATCACTCGAATAGATATGAGTGAATATATGGAAAAACATAGTGTCTCTAGATTAGTCGGAGCACCTCCAGGCTATGTTGGTTATGATGAAGGTGGTCAACTCACTGAAGCAGTCAGAAGGAGGCCTTACTCTATCGTCTTACTTGATGAGATTGAGAAAGCTCACCCTGATACATTCAATATTTTGCTCCAAGTTCTTGATGATGGTAGGCTCACCGACAACAAAGGTCGTGAAGCAAACTTTAAGAATTGCATCATTATTATGACAAGCAATATGGGTGCCGAGACAATACTCGAAAACTTTGAAGACCTTGATGCAGTAGGTGATGACCATCGAGCAGATATCATAGAGACTACGCAGTTAGAAGTCTTTGACTTACTCAAGGAATCTCTAAGACCAGAATTTCTGAATCGGATAGATGACAAAATTATGTTTTTGCCTTTGAGTAAACCTGAAATTAAACAGATCGCAGAGATATTATTGAAGAAAACTAGGAAAAATCTAGCTAGGCAAGACATGGTGATTGAATTTTCTGATTCAGCAATGGATTTGATTGCCAACTTAGGTTATGATCCTCAGTTTGGTGCAAGACCACTCAAGAGAGTTATCCAAACAGAAATCATTAATCCACTATCACGTCAATTACTTTCTGGTGACTTGGCTGCTGGCGATACAGTCTTTGTTGGTACGGATAAGAAGGGTTTTACATTTACCGAAAAGGATACAAAGTCAAACGCTATACCAAAACCGGGGCCAAAGAAAAAGAGAAAAGAAAGCGAAGTAGATAAGCTGAAGAAAGCAACAAAAGATCTTGAAGATGAGATTGATAATGTGAGTGATAATTAATTAAACTCATCACTATTTTATACTGAGAAATTCTTTCGTGTCAATCTTGCATCTATGTTCAAGAACATGCCTTCAATGCTATCCCAAGACTTCATAGCTTACGGAATGAAATTATAGAATTTGATTGGAAGGGTTTATTCAACGGATGAAGTACACTGTATCCCTACACCTTATCTTTAAGTAAAATCGATAAAATAATAATAAAGCACATAGAAAGTATGTATCAAATCTGACTCAATGAGTTGGCTCAGTGCAGAGTCTTAGACTTCGCTCAAGGTCAATTAGGTTGACGATTTTATTTTATCTCAAAATCAAAGTCCCGTTGAACTAGAGTAAATCTCATCACAAGGTAAATTGTCTACCCTTATTGATCCATCATTTAAATAGTAAGTAACTAAACAGTGGTTTTTAGTCTTGATTATTGGAGGTGTATAACTCACTGTCCCATCAGTGTGTCGGTAGACAGTACTATCCTCTCTAGAATTATAAATAACTTTATCATTATACTCAATAGTAAATGCTTCTATTGAAGTTTCTTTCAGGTGGAATCTTTCTGACTCACCAGTGATGATAATGAGATCATCATAAGTCTCACAGTCAGCATTAATCGCAGAGAAGTCTGTATTTGCTGGTGTCTCAAATCCTGAGTTCAAACTTACAGTATCTCCTCCGTAATATTCAACAATACTTGACTCTTGCACAACACCTGTAGATGTGACTTGGATATTGGCGACATAGATACCAGTTACAACATCTTGATCAGTTGTCAAATTATCTACGCAGAGACCGTCATCTGTACAAAATGATGTAGTCTCCGATCCTGTAAATTGACCACCACTTGCTACGATATAATCATCAATGTCTCTTTTCAATTCGTATGATCCATTCCCTTGTCCACAACAGATACCATCTCCATAATAATCAATAAAGTATAAATCATAGCAACCATTATCAAGACAAAAATTTTCTGTAACTGTCCCTGACTGACCGTTGTATCCAAGTGATTGGTACACATAATTACCTTGGTCATCTAATATCTGCCAAGCAGTTTCATCCGGGTAGTTATCTAAATCTATTGTCAAAGTAAAGTTATCACATTGAGTCACCATATCACAATCGACTGATCCAGACTTGACTTCACCGTCAATCACTGAATCTAATGTAGGAGCATTTCCGCCTTGAGCATTTCCAGGTCCGATACCAAAAGTGTCACCGCCTCCTATTACTACATAACCTTCTTCGTCAAACAATCTCCAACTCATTTGATCGAGACCTAAAGACCCAGTATTAATAGTAATATTGATAGGATCACTATTTGATACATTCAATACCTCAACAATTGACAAGTCTCCATTATCGGGACCTGTATAATTTGTTGTGACTCCATCAATCTCCACATCGAGGCTTTGACCTGTACTCCATTCATTGGCACGTCTATCCCACATTACCAATTCATAATCGCAAAGATCACAAGCAGGATCTGTACTTGGCAATACTGTTACTACTATACTATTAGTCGCTGTATCACTTCCTGCATTATTCGTTGCCGTAAGAGAAACTGTAAAAGTTCCACTTTGAGTAAATGCAACTACAAATATACTATCCAACTCACTTACTACAGAGGAGCCTGTACCACTTACACTCCAAGTCCAACTTGTTGGAAAATTAAGAGAACTATCAGTAAAGGTTACTTGATTACTATTAGCACAGATTGTCTGATTTGTAGTAGGCGTAAATGAAGATACTGGAGTGATACCTATACAGTTTGTTGTCCCCCAGTTATCATGGTCAGCCGTTGCAAACATCGTTGTGGCTTGATCATCTGTGAACATGATCATTGCTGCATCATTGACATAGTCCATATAGTTGAAAAAGTAATCTTCTGTGCTACAGCTATTCTCAGCATTAGAGAGACAATTACTGAGATTTACATCAGGTGATCCATAGTTCGCTACACTTTGATTTGGAGTATCAGCAAATCCATCCCCATCACTACATCCAGCAAAGGTATGGCTACAGCCAAAATAGTGTCCTGCTTCATGTGTTGCTGTACGTCCTAGATTGTAAGTACCACTTATATTAATACCAGCACCTGATGTACAGTTGATTCCTGGACCACCAAACGCTGAAGCATCCACTCTAAAACCATTACCATTAGGATTACTTCCGCCGTAAAGTGGTGCAATTCCAAGCCCACCAGTATTATCTTCGACAAAGATATTCATATATCCAGCCCAGTTAGCGCCAGCATTTGGCCATGAATGCTCTCCTATTGTAATCGCATAGTCTCCATCCACTAGCCCATAACCACTCGGGTGATCAAACTGAGCAAAGCAAAACTCTATACATGCTCCATTACTAAGGGCACTAGCTGGATAAGTTGAAGGACAACTTGTAACAAGATCATTATAGTATGAAATATCAGCATTCGCACCTGCGAAGTCCTCATTCAACACATCAATCTGAGCGATAGATGCATCCTCCAGGCATTGGATGTTGGAATTATCAATACTCCCGCTAAAGTGAATTGCTACGGGCACTTTGACGATTGTTGTGCATGTCATAAATCTAACACTCTCTTCGACTTTTTTCTTAACCTTAGCCTTCGTCTTTTTGTATTGATTGGCATATCTCACATCTTCAATTTGCTCTTGATGATATTGATCTGTGCCACAAGTACGATTTTGAGCCATCAGTTGGCAACTTACAATTAAAAGAAGTATTACCAAGAATAGAGACTTTTTCATAGTCTATTTTTTGAGTGTCTTAAAGAGAATGAACCTACTAAGTTAATAAAAATTAAAGAACTTTAATTAAACGATGACAATCACTTAAGAGTTTAATTCCGAATGACTTATTAAAAGTGATTGTAACAATAATAAAGAGACTCCAAATCAATTTGCAGTCTCTTTTCATTAATTATGTTGAGATTTCAAACTCTTGTAAAGTATGAAATTTCATTTTTTCTTGTTGGGGATATTTTAAGTACTTTACATGAAGATGTATCACTAGAGTTTAAAAAAGTTCTATGAGATGCAGAATTCTCATTAGAACTAACATAAAATCTTAAATGATAATGCTAAAGCAAAAATTTGGTAAAACTTTATTTACCTAAAAATCGATTCACCGCTTTTTCAGCTCTTTCGACTACATCATAATTGATGTAATACTTAGCATATTTACCTTCCTTAACATAATTTACTACTCCAGCTGTTCTCAACACTCTAAGATGTTGTGATGTGATAGATTGTTCAATATTAAGTGTGTTGTAAATCTTGTTTACATTGACATTGTGGTTTTGATCTAAAAATTCTAGGATCCTTAACCTCAATGGATGAGCTAGAGCTCTCGCTAACTCAGCAGAGTAATGTAGCTTCTGGACGTCTAATACGACCTTAATTCGTTTCATAGTTTCTTATTTATTCCGACCTTGGAACAAATATGAGGAATTTCTTTAATATAAAAAATATATATTCGTTTTATTTTTAATATAACAGTAAAACCCGCCACTTTGGACGGGTTTCTGTTTCGTTTCTGGATATCTACTCTAAATAATCAGAAATCTTAAGAAGACATAAGATGCTTACCCAGCTAAGTCCTCAACAAGATTTGATATTTGAGCTAATCTGTCGTTATCAAGCGAGTAGTAGATAAACTTACCTTGTCTTTCTGTTAGTACTACTCCAGCTCTACGCAAAATTGCGAGGTGCTGTGATGCGACTGATTGCTCTAACCTGAGTTTAATGTAAATATCTGTGACTGTCATAGTGTCACTCTCTTCTAAAAGATCGATAATTCTTTGTCGAAGTTTGTGGTTCACTGCTCGGAGGACTAGTACAGCTTTTCTTAAATCAGCGTAATCTAATTGTACTGTGCTGGAGCCCTTCTTTAGTGTTACAGCCTCATCCTTTTTGTTTCTCATAGGTAAGTATTAAAGTTTTTGGAATACTTTAGTAAGAGAGCCAAAACTGTTCCAACTTTTATTTCTTACTATTAATTATAATACTTATATGTATAAACCCATTGATTATCAATAAGTTCTAAATTTTAATTTGTTAATTAATTTTTAACAATAGAAGGGATAAGTGACTTTTTCTTGGTAGTTGTAATATTAGGAGACTTGATGTAATCAAGATCAAAGTAAGCGATATCATTAAATTTACCTCTTTGAAACAGATCGTAACTTAGATAAGTTAAATTAAGTGCTGTGGGTTCTAATTGGTGATACTCAATCAACTGTAGATTAGGAAAATGTACCCGAGCAAGCTCAGTAACATTACTACACACAACAATTCGATTGATCTTTGCTGTTAGGTACGGCTCTAGAAAGTCCTTTGTTAGTTGTGTGGGAGTGGTTACTTGAAGGATATCAAGATTGCCATTCAGAACTTTTAAATAAACTTCTTCTTTGCGTGCAAGCAACATTGGGACTATTAATGTCTCCTTACTTTCATCACAATATTGACTTGCCATGGCAGTCAATGTATTGATAGCGATAAGTGGTATTTCCAGGCTGTAACATATACCTTTGGATACCGAGCTACCAACTCTTAAGCCTGTGTAGGATCCTGGTCCCTTGCTCAACACAACACCAGATAAGTCTTTAAGTCTGACATCACATGCGATACAAAGCTCTTGGATAAGTAGTGTCAGACGTTTACTATGTGATCGCTCCTTGAGAGCACTCAACTCACTGAGTACTTCTCCATTTTGCGTCAAGCAAACAGAACATATCTCTCCAGATGTCTCTATGTGCAGGAGTAGCGTCTTACTCATTGTTACTTTGATAACAGTTTTTGATACCTCGCCTTGTCTTTAAGGATATTGATACACTCTTTAATTTCTTTGTCTTGATCAAGAGTACTATAAATCTTACCCTTTTCGTAATAATAGCGAGATGAGAGCTCTTTATTGATTTCTATCAAAATTGCATCTTCATGTTCTGAGATTGCGTTTGCTTCTGACTCTTCTATCTTACTTCTTAGGATATCTATCTCAGACTCCATTGTTTGATAAAGTGGATCTAACTCTACTTGTCTTTCATAATTGTCAAGTTCGCTCTTCAGATGAGAAACATACTTAAACTTTTCTTGTGCAACAAAGCTTTCAAATTCATCAAACTGTTGATAATTGATTTGGTCTAGTAGGAGTGTATCTTGAGTTTTTGCAATAATAGTATTGACAAATTTGAAGATGACATTATTATCAAGCAATTTTTGAACTACATCAGGCTTTTGAGGTGCTTTTAGCTTGACATCAGGCGTGACTCCACCGCCATCTAGAACTGTACGTCCACCCATGGTTTTGAATACTGATCTTGCAGAATCTTCAATATCTTTTGGCTCCCCATTTTCATATTCAACACTTTGAATACATCGACCAGAAGGAATATAGTATTTTGAAGTAGTGAGCTTTACTCTGCTATTATAACCTAACTCCTTAGTATTCTGAACAAGTCCTTTCCCAAATGACCTCTGTCCAACCACCACACCTCTATCTAAGTCCTGAATGACACCAGATACAATCTCTGACGCTGATGCACTTTTCTTATTGATCAATACGGTAAGAGGAGTGTCAAGGTCGAGAGGAGCATTTCTCGATTCATACTCTTTATTCTCTGTTTCTAGTTTACCTCGAGTA
>Ga0114957_1005184_pt1 | contig 10885 bp, 6 predicted proteins | sample BantaG_FD_87175 | JGI IMG/M metagenome (GOLD analysis project Ga0114957, IMG submission 87175) | Marine algal microbial communities from Bantry Bay, Ireland - BantryBay_4 metaG | ecosystem: Host-associated > Algae > Red algae > Unclassified | place: Bantry Bay, Ireland | collected 2014-11-21 | reverse complement strand
TCCCACCAATTGTGGCTCACCCTTTCGGGGGGTACTCAATTATTTCGCATGTACTTATCGCTTTGGAGGGATTTTCTACTCGACCCTCGATCGGATCTCCCCTGTTTGGGAATCCAATCGATCGAGGTCGGGGACCCACCGGCGTGGCACTTCAGGGCCACGCCGGCGGCCCCCTTCCGTCTCCCTGCCTCGGCAGGTCTAAAGTTGTCTCCCTTAGTCCCGTTTACTTGTCCCTACTGGGCACTGCGGTTACGAGCGAGCGGCTCAAGCCTCCCCCTGAGCACGGCCCCCCCCCGGGGTACCCGTCTTGCCACATTGGTGGAGCAGCAGGGGATACACTGATCGTCGCGACGGGTCGTGGCGAGAACGTGTGTCTTCGAATACCGGCTAAGACGGTCGACCTTGTCGACGTGGGCCCTGGCCCGGGTAGCCGGCACGCGGACGCAGACGGAACCAGATCAAGGTCGTGGTGGGCCAACGCCTTCCACCACGTGGAACTCGATCCGGGCAGCCGGAGCGCCAGCGTAAACGGAACCAGGTCAGGGTAGCGGTGAGCGGACACTCACCGCGTCAAGGGCTCGGTAGCGGATCGGGATCCGCGACCGACTCCATCCTCCGCAGCAGAGGCGACCGACCGAAACCGGGTGCCAACATGGCCGGCAAGAGCAAGCTCCCTGCCGGCTACGTCCCACCCGGGGGGGCGCGCCCAACGGGCGTCCGTACACGGTCGGCGTCTGCCGACCCACCTCCTCCTACAACCCCAATCAACACCGATCGTGACGAGCTACCCGACCCCTTCGACTTCCCCACGGCGAGGGCTGCGGTGCGCGCGCCGCCAGCCAACGACGCGACGGAAGGCGCCAGTCGGACGGCCGCGATCGAGAAGGCGCTTGAATCGGCGGAGCAAGCCCTTAACAACGAGCAGACAACCGTGATGGAGCTCAACCGCCTTCTGCAGCAGCAGAACGACAAGATCGCGATGCTGCAGGCAGGCGCGTCCATCTACGGATCGGCAAGTGGCTCTAACGGCCCGCCGCGCAAGAAGAAGGTCGTCAAGAAGACGACCAAGAAGACCCCGGCTCCTAAGGTCGGGGATGACAAGAAGAAAAAGAGCCGGAAGGAGATAATGGCGCACGTCCAGGCCCTCCTGGACCTGTACTCGGCGTCCTTGCGGGAGGACCCCCCCTTCCCAGCGGCACGCCAAGGCAATCCGGGCGACCCGGCGGAGTCATCGTCATCTTCCGACATCTCGCTGTCGTCGACTGACCGGCGGCCGGGGCGGCGACAGCCAGCCGGCCCCTCCGAACCGACTTCCGGACGGTCGTCATCCAGCGTATCCGCGGGCGAAGATTCGTCGTCGGACATGGACACGTCGGCGGTCCGCCGACGCCTGCGCAAAGCCCGAGCAGCCTTCAAGAACAAGAAGGCCGAGGTCAAGGAAGATTTTGAGACCTTCCACCGCCACGAGGCCATCCGACCTACAAACCGGAGGTATCGCCACCTCCTGTGGTACGAGTCGTACTTCCTGAACAAGACAAGCCTCGCGTACCCGCCTCGACTTGTGGACAAGGCCCACAAGGTGAACCGGGCTCTCAACGGCCCCTTCCAAGGAACGAAGGCGTTCTACGGACAAGACCCCTTGGGTATCTTCGGGTTCCTGTCTACGTTCAAGCGCGCCTGTGACTCTGCGGGAACGACCCACGGGCAGGCGTTCCCCCTGCTAAGCTATCGCCTAGCCGGGGACGCCAAGATCGCCTTCGTCGCCGCGTGTTCTACACGCGACACCCGCCATCGTTTCGAGATCAACACGTACGGGGAAGCGGTCAACTGGCTCCTCCAGAAGTACGCCACCCCCGACCTGTTGAACGAGGCCTACGCCGCCATCATCGCGGCGCGACAGGAACAAGAGGAGATGCCAAGGACGTTCGCAGACCGCTTGGTGCGGATGTGCGGCCGCCTGGACGGCCTCATCCGCCGCAGCGACATCGTTGACACGTTTGTCAACGGTCTGCACGAGACAATCAAGGGGCATGTGGTCACCTTCCAGATGACCAAGTTGTCGCTGTCGCTGCCAGAGGCAGTCACCGCGGCCCAGATCTACTGGAACGGCGCCCAGAAGATGAAGGTCGACATCCGCCGCCAACTGCGGAACACCACCACCCCCACGAGTGCGTCGACGGTAGTCGACAACCCGGGGTACCTGGCAGCCGCTGTGACGGACCCCGTACCCCCGCGGTTCGCGCGCCCGGAACGGGGCAACACGACCCACCAAGGTCTGTCACCCTGCAGCCGATCGAGCTCCCCGCGTCTTCCTCCGGCACCCTCCGACATCTGCTACAACTGCCAAGGCACGGGCCACTTCATGAGTGAGTGCTTCGCTCCCCGCAGAGAGCGGCAGCGTGAGCGGTCGCCCACGCCGATCAACGCAGTCGTAGCCGACGACCGAGCCCAAGAGGCGCCTCGGGCCCAGGGAAACTGAGAGGTCGGTCGCTCAAGCCCGGAGCGACCGACCGGCCCCCTGACCCCGGCAAGACCTGGCGTGGGCTGAAGCCCACGACCATCCTGAACAAAACCTACCGTCATTACACGGTCCCGCTGTGCCTCGGCCCAACCATGGCCCACATGCGAGCAATGCACCCTACCCTCGACACAGGGGCAGGGGTCAACCTCATACGGGTGGGTGAACTGTCAACCAACTGGGAAGACTACGCCGTCAAGGAAGAACGGACGCCGAACGTCGTCGATGCGAGTGGGAAGCCCCTCCTCATCCTGTCTACCATCAACTTGATCGTAGACAGCGGGATCCTCCAGATGGTGTCCACCTTCCACGTCGTGCGTGACCTGGCGGTCCCCGCGATCCTCGGGACCAGGTTCATCAACCAGCAGGTCGAAGCCATCTACCCCAAGCTCAACAAGGTGTATTGGTCGGCGCCAAGTTACCCCACCTCGGTGTGTATGCCCATCCTCCGAGCAGGGACGGACAAGCACACCGCCCCGCAGACGAAGTTACGGTTGGCCAAGCGTACCACACTGCCACCGTACTCAAAGGTGGTGACCAGGGCGAACTGCGACATCGAAGGCATGGTGTTGGTGTCTACCAACACCCGTCTGCACCAGAAGCACCAAGTCGTGCTCGCCATCGGGTTGGCGTCGATCCAACCTGGGGTACCCATCGAGGTACGCCTATGCAACATCGGCCCCAAGGAACGCAAGCTCAAGAAAGGAGCCGTGCTGGGATACGCCGAGACGTACACCGGCCCCGTCGTCGCCACCGTCGACGAGAAGCCTAAGCCCCTTCCGGAGAAGGCTCCACCAACCATCGAGGATGTGGACCTCTCGGACGCGCCCAAGAATCTCCACTCCAGGATCCGCAAGATGCTCGACAAGCACAAGTTCATGTGGGACGGCACTCTCGGGTCCATCCGAGCCACCGTACACCGTATCGAGACCGAGGATGGGACGTCTCCCATCCATCAAGCACCGTACCGGACAGGGCTTCGGAAGCGGGAGATCATCACGAACCGCATCAACGCCATGCTGAAGCAGAAGGTCATCCAACCAAGCCACAGCGAGTGGTCAAGCCCTGTCGTGGTCGTCCCCAAGAAGAACGGGAAGCCCCGCTTCTGCGTCGACTATCGTCGACTAAACTCCGTGACAAAGAAGGACACGTACCCCATCCCGAGGATGGACGACTGCCTTGACTCCCCTCGGCGAAGCCCAGTTCTTCTCAACTCTGGACTGCACCGCGGGCTACTGGCAAGTCCCCTTGAACAAGGAAGACCAAGAGAAGACCGCCTTCACCTGCCACGACGGCCTCTTCGAGTGGCTCGTGATGCCGTTCGGCCTCACCAATGCACCGGCCACCTTCCAACGAGCGTTGGACGTGATCCTGGCAGGTCTCAAGTGGCAGACGAACTTAGTCTACCATGAAGACGTAATCGTCTTCTCCAAGACGGCGGAAGACCACGTCAGGAGCTTGGACGTCATCCTCTCCCGCCTTCGGCAAGCAGGGGTTAAGCTCAACCTGCAAAAGTGCTCCTTCTTCAAGCGAGAGGTGGAATACCTTGGCCACCTCGTGTGTCCCGGACAACTCAAGGTGCAAAACAAGAACACCGAGGCACTTAAGCAAGCGGTGTTCCCGAAGACTAAGCCGCAGATGAAGAGCTTCCTCGGCGCCTGCAACGTCTACCGACGTTTCGTCAAGGACTTCGCCAAGCGGGCACGACCGCTCAACGAGCTGACACGCAATGAGGTAGACGCCAATCTACCCCCGCACACGGACGTCCAACTCGCCGCGTTCGAGGACCTCAAGAGAGCCCTGGTATCTCCACCCATCCTGACCATCCCCCACCCCAACCGGCGCTTCGTCGTCGACGTCGACGCTTGCGCCGATCAGTTGGGATGCGCCCTGATGCAGGAACAAGAGGACGGAGAACTCCGTCCAGTCGGCTACTTCAGCCGAGCACTCACGTCACCGGAGCAGAACTATTGCGCCACCGATCGAGAATGCCTCGGCCTAGTGTGGGGGGTACTCTCCCTCCGACACTTCCTTGAAGGCAACGTCTTCACGGTCCGGAGAGACCACCAAGCACTCCGGTGGATATACAACACCACCGATCCAAGCAGCCGCTTGACGCGATGGCGACTCCGCCTCGCCGAGTTCACCTTCGACGTCGTGTACAAGGCAGGTGCGAGTCATCACACCCCGGACTTCCTGTCACGAGCTAGGACCGACGCCTTGGACGACTCGGACCTCGAAGACGAGATCCCGTGTCTTGTCCTGGCCGAGACGGCCAGGGGCTTGCAGAGGGGGCGGTACACCCACGCACCCCGGCTCACACCGATCGCCTTCGACGACCTCGTGGCCGATCAAGGGACGGACGCCTTGTGCAAGGTCATCCGAGAGCGGATGGCAGAAGACAAGGCGCCCGCCTTCTTCATCAAGGACGACGCGCTCTACCGCAAGGGCACGGAAGGAGCGCAACTGGTGGTGCCGCACAAGCACAGGTCGAGGTTACTCGACCTGGCCCACTTCCCGACCACCGAGGGCCACCCCGGGGCTAACCGCATGTCCTACTCCATGCGCCGCCGCTTCTACTGGCCATCCATGGCCACGGACGCGTACGGAGTCGTGACTCGGTGCGCGGCATGCGCACAGAGCCGACTGGCCTTGCGTCGGCACACCTCACCGATGCGGCTCTTCCCAGCGACCGAGCCGTTAACGGAAGTCAACGTCGACATCCTTGGTCTGCTACCCACGTCAAGGGCACGCAACCGGTACGTCCTTGTCTTCACCGACCGGTTCTCGAAGGTGGTCCGATGCGTAGCCTTGATGAAGATCACCGCTGTGTCGGTAGCCTCGGCACTTGTCGAGGTGCGGGTGGCCAGCTACGGACCACCCGACGTCATCCTCTCGGACCAAGGAAGCCAGTTCATGTCGAAGTTCTTCATCTCCGTGTGCCGAACCCTGGGCATCGAGCCCAGGGCGTCCACGCCGTACCACCCACAGACGAACGGGCAAGTGGAACGGTACAACCGCACCATCGTGAAGCAGATCCGGCACTACGTGCAGGACAACTCTAGAATGTGGGATGAGCTGCTGCCCATCCTCACCTACGCGTACAACACGCAGCCTCATCGCTCGACCGGCGTCGCACCGTTCGAGATGGTGATCCCTCGGCGGATCCCCAACCTCACGGTGCACAGCCCACCGCCGGGCGTGGCCATTCAGAGCCACGGAGGCTCGAAGGACGGGTCACCCCTATCCGTCAAGCGCGCCTTCATGGCCCGCCTTCGGAAGACTATCCCGAAGGTGGCCGAGGCCCTCTGGAAGACGCAGCAGCGCTACAAGAGGAACTACGACAAGAACCTCCCGACCCGGAACAAGGACGTACGCGTAGGCGACTACGTATACACCAAGGCGCACCAGCGAAAGGAAAAGCTTTCGAGCCTGACCTTGGGTCCCTTCCTTGTACTTGACTTGGACGACAAGACGTTCGTGGTGAAGCAAGGTGACGAGGAGACAAGAGTCTCCTGGGACCAGGCCACCCCGGCGCCAAGACCGGACAGCGTGGGTGACCAGACGGTCACCCCTCACGCCTTGCTCCGCGACAAGGTCAACTTGTCGGCTCGACCTACGGTGGAAGACGACTACCTTGTGGAGAAGATAGTCGGCCTCCGGCTCATGGAAGAGGAACACCAGGCCAAGGTCCGTTGGTGGGGATACCAACGGGACGCGGACACCTGGGAGCCACTTGATCGACTACCCCGTCACTTGGTCTTGAGGTACCTGCGCACGCAGAACAAGGAGGCGCCAGGCTACGACTGGACGCCGGTCAAGATGACTCTGCGATCGCAGAGCCAAGGGGTGCCTCACCGCCTGGTCGCAGCAGCGGTGACAGAGCAGGTACCAGAACGGGCACCCGCTGGCAAGATCTACGAGGTCTCTCACCCTCTACCTGCCGCCTCGTCGACCCAGACGGTACCCGGCTGGGTACCCACGATCGTAGCCTTCCACCAGAACCACCAAGGGTACATCCAAGCCAAGCTACACTGGAAGCACAAGGAAGAGCAAGCGGGCGAAGTCATCCCACTGTACTGCCTACGCAGCACGTTCCCCAAGAACTTCCCCCGTAACATACCCGAGCGCCCACACTGGACCGCGCCATCGACGGTCGTCGATAAGCTGGACCGGTTACACGGCCCCCACTCCATCGATCTGTTCGCCACGCAGGCGAACAAGCGGTTCCCGGCGTACGGCTCTGTTGAACCGGAACCGGGGGCGACGTGGTGCAATTCAATGCACCACGATTGGAGCGGGCACAACTCTTGGGCGAACCCACCCCCGTCACTTCTTCCAGCGATCGCGGACAGGCTGGCAAGTAGCCCCCTCATGGCCCTCACCTTAATTACCCCTCGCTGGGAAGGGCAATCATGGTTTGGAACATTAATGGGGCTATGCTTCGAATACGCGGAATTGCCGGCGGAGCCGTCAACCTTCACCCCGCTAAGCCCGGATCTTTGGCTGACGGACCATGCACCAGTGTGGACTATGATGGTATTCCGGTTCGAGCGCGGCCACGCGTGGGGCTAGCCATAAGGGCTGTTTTACCGGCAAGGTCAACACCACCCTGGCCAGAACGTACGCAATATCCCCACGACCCCACAACCACCTACAAGCGTTCCGCACCAATGCCACGTTGCCCTCCCCCCGGTTCCCACTACACCTCCCCCCATCCCCCCGTGCGGCCGCGCCGCCCGGTCGCGTCGTCTCTCCCAGCTACAACCCCCACCCGAGACGAACGCCCCGCTCAATCCCGAAGCACGTCGGAGGCATTGAAGCGGTCACGGGACGCCGGACGGGCGTCCCGGAGAAGCTTGTCAAGCAGGCCCCGGAAGCGGTGGTACAACTGCGACTTGGAGACGGCTGCCCCGACAGCCCGCCCCAATGCGCGCGACACCACCTCGTACGACTGGCCGTCGACGCGGTCGACCGACTGCGCCAGGTCGTCGTGGAGCGTGATGACCGTCTCTCCCCTGGCGTGACCGAGCACGCCTGGTGGGCCGAACACCCGGGTCAATCGGCGGGCGTGGTGTTCGTGGAACGCCCGCCGGAGGTCCTGCTCGGTGACCTGTGAGTCCCTCAAGCGTGTCCACCCGGGGACCCGGGCGTCAACCGACCGCGACCCCGAGCGGGCCCGGGAGCGCGACGACGCGCCCCGGCTCCCCGGGGAAGTCGCCCGCGACCCCGAGCGGGACCGCGAGCGCGACGACGAAGACGCCGACCAAGAAGTCGACGGGGACCGGGAACGACGGCGGCGGCGCCCCCGCCGAGAACGCCGGTGTCGCCGTGGACGGCGACGCCGCCCTCGAGACCGGGACCAAGAACGAGAGCGACTACCGGAGGAGGACCGGGAGCCCCCGCGGCGGGACCGGCCGCCGGAGCCACGGCGGGTGGACTGCGCGCCACCCCGGGAGGACCGGCCGGCACTCGCTGCGTCCTGCGACGTGCTCCGCCGGCGGCGTGGCGCAGACCGGGTGTCCGCCGCCGACGACCGTCCGGACGACCCGCCCCCTCGGCCCCGTTTGCCGGGTGAGCGCTGGCCGCCCTGCGGCGGGGTGGGCGGCCGCCCATCCCCCCACAAGCGCCAGGGACCCCCGGAAGCCCCGGCGGCACCGCCACCACGTCCCCGCCCTCCGTCGGACCCGGCCGCCCCAGCCCTGGCCTGCCGACGGGCAAACTCCTGGGCATCCTGGGCGTACGCCCGGCGAGTAGCAGCGGCTTGAGCCTTGGCCCGAGCCACCGCATCAGCCGCCGCCTTCGCCGACGCGGCCCTCCGGCGGGCAGCCGCCCGCCGCTGCACTTCCAGCTGCAGCGCTTCCTCGGCACGAATCTGTTCCGCCTCGGCGTCGGATTTCGCCCGACGCACCGCATCGGCCGCCGCCTCGGCTTCAGCCCGCTGCGCCGCCAAGGCCCGAGCTTCCTGCTCGGCCCGCTCCGCCGCCCGAGCCTGAGCTTCGCGCTCAGCGCGTTCCGCTTTCCGGGCCTCGGCTTCCCGCTCGGCGCGGGCCTGTTCGGCAGCTTCCTTGGCCAAGGCTTCCTCTTCGGAAAGGTCATCCTCGTCCACGTCTTCTGCCGCGCGAGCAGCGTCCCACGCGGCCTGTTGACGGGCTCGAGCCGCCGCCGCCTTAACGAGGGCGTCTGCCCTCGCCTTCTCGGCCGCCGCCTCTCGGCCGGCCCGATCCGCCGCCTCTCGCGCTCGCGCGTCCGCATCCGCAGACGACTCGGGGCGAGACGATCCAGCCGCGCTGGGCCGTGACCCGGCCGAGCGGGTCCGGGTCGAAGGACCGCCCCCCGGGGAAGGCGGCCGGGCAGACCGACTAGTCTTCTCTCGCTGGGGGACCGCCCCCGCCGAAGCCGGCTCCCGAGCCCGGGCCTCCGCCGCAAGGAGCCGCTTCCTCGCTGCCCGCTGGTCAGCCTCCACCGACCTCCGCGCGTGACGCCGGTCGGCCTCCTTCTCCGCTTTCTCGGCAGCTGCTGCCGCCGCGAGCCGCGCCCCACCAAGGCGCCGGCCCTCCTCGACGGCGCGTACCCTCGCCGCCCGGGACCTAGCCAAGGCCGCCTCGTACTTTGGGGTCTTGGAACCCAAGCCGCACATTGCCGCACCGGGGGCAATGATGCGGGCATCCGCCGACACGTCCGGGGGCAGGCCGGGAGTACCCGCCCCCCCTTCCAAGTCGACCGTCTCCACGGGGGCCCGCATGGGGTACCCACCCGGTGGCTAGACAGCCACCGGAAAGCTCGGCAACTCCTCGTAGGCGGCGAACCCGTAGTCCGACAACGGAAGGTAGCTCACCGCCACAGCCCGGGCATCCAACCCGACACCCCCGGCTTCCACCCGGGTCTTTACCTGCTCCCAAGGAAAGACGAGAGCGCCAACCAAGCAGTTGACGAATGCCAACGCGCGTCCCGGCGGCACGCCCTCCTGCAACTCGTTCACCGGCAGACGGCCGAACGCCGCCAACAACTCTGGCGTCACCTTCACCAGCACGCCGTTCCGGGGCAACTGGTAGAACCAAACCGCGGCGCAATCCGCCGTTAGCTCCGTCGTCAACATCGTCCACATGGGGTGGCTGGCGTCCCGCAGGTACGAATACACGTACTCCGCCAACCACGGGAGCAGCGGCATGGTCGGCAAGCCGGTGTCGACGAAGACACCAGGAAGCGGCGTCATCGCCGCCGCGTGCCCCGGCTCCGTCGCCGCCATCCACGACGCCCGGATGGGCGACGCCAACCCGCAAAGCATCGCCTCCGCACGGCGTTTTCGGTGCTTGGCCACACGCAGCGGGGGGTCGGCAAGATAACCACCCCCCCGCACCGAGAACTCGAAGTCGACAAGGTTTGCTGCCGCAAACGCGCCATCCTGCTTCTGTATGAGCAGGGCGCTCAACGCCGACAACGCCGGGATGTCCCTCGGGCACCAGGCGTACCGGATGTCCAAGCCGTCGTACAGCAGCTCCTCCTCCAGGATGATGGCCTCCGGCCACTCCCGACGCATCCGGTCGAACGCCACCGCCGCCGTGTGCGGCGGTGCGGACTCCCACGCGTTGTAATGCGCCCGGGCCACGGCAAACAGGGAGCGGACCCAGGGTTGGACGCCTTCCTTCCGCCTCGACTGGCGCACCACTTCGTTGGCGAACGCCAACGACGAGAAGGTTACCGCCTGCACCCCCGGCTGGCCCAGCCCCAGGGGGCCGTGCAGCGACGCCAGGGACACGCCGTCGTACGACTCCCGCTGCACCCGCGACGCGTCCTCGAACAACGGCGGCATCTCCCACCCCGCCGACGAGATGCGGCGCAGGCACGCCCGTAGGTTGGCGACCGCCACCCGCTTCAGCTCCGCGTTGACGGCCGGGACCGCGTCCGATAGGCCCCGCCGCCACTCCTCCAGGGGGCAGAAGGTGATCTCCCCCTCGAGCCCCCGGCGCCACACCAACGGCGCCGGCATGGCCGCCACCTTGATAACCGCGACCGGGGGCAATCCCCACTCAACCCCCACCTTGGAAGAAGGGGGGGGGATAGGGGGAGGGACGCAGCAGGCCGGGACCCGGAGGACGTACGGACGGAAGCGGTGAAGCGCCGAGGGACCGGCGCGGAAGCGGGGAGGGGGTTATGTAGCATATCAGGGGGTGCGACCGCACCCCCGTGCACGCGGGGCGAGGCCCGACACCCAAGGCCCCCCGCGGCCGGTCGGCCGCGGGTGAGGCCCCGGCCCCTAGCCCCCCAGTGCCGGCACGAGGGGTGCCGCGAGGCGCGCAGCGGACGCCACGCGCACCCCTACACTGGGCCTGTGTGGCGTCAGGACGGGGCCCGATCCGCCTCCAC
>Ga0114957_1005181_pt1 | contig 10889 bp, 6 predicted proteins | sample BantaG_FD_87175 | JGI IMG/M metagenome (GOLD analysis project Ga0114957, IMG submission 87175) | Marine algal microbial communities from Bantry Bay, Ireland - BantryBay_4 metaG | ecosystem: Host-associated > Algae > Red algae > Unclassified | place: Bantry Bay, Ireland | collected 2014-11-21 | reverse complement strand
GCGTTATGCACCGCATAATAACCATTTTAGTAACGAAGCGTGATGGAAAAAGAGGAAGCATCGTGTCTTAATTTATTTAATCAACATTCCCTTCCTAAGCAAAGACTAAGCATCTAAAAGCAAGTACTTTCTTTGGCTTTTATCTTAAAATCTCTTTATTTTTCACTCCAGTTAATTACCTTTGCTTTCGATTTGAAAACAAACCATTGACTTCCAACACACGATATTAAAAAAAATACTATGATCGCCTACGTATTCCCCGGCCAAGCCGCCCAATTCCCAGGAATGGGAAAAGAACTTTACGACGAAAATCCTTTAGCCAAATCCTTGTTTGAACAAGCCAATGACCTGCTCGGCTACCGACTCTCGGATGTGATGTTTAGGGGTAGTGAGGAGGAGTTGAAGGAGACGAGGATTACGCAGCCAGCGGTGTTTTTGCACTCGGTGGTGTCGCGGCGGGTGGCGGAAGGTCGTCCACAGCCGGAGATGGTAGCGGGGCATAGTTTGGGAGAATTTTCTGCACTCGTTGCGGCGGGAAGTCTTTCGTTTGAAGATGGTTTGTTGCTCGTACGACAACGGGCAGAGGCGATGCAGGGGGCTTGTGAGGCCAACCCTGGTACGATGGCTGCGATTGTAGGAATGGAGGAGGAAGCGGTGGAAAAAATTTGTGCGGCGATTGGACCGGACGTGGTTCCAGCGAACTATAATTGTCCGGGACAACTAGTGATTTCTGGTTCGCTAGCAGCAGTGGATACAGCAATTAAGCAGCTTACCGAGGCAGGTGCAAAACGAGCGATTTTATTGAATGTAGGAGGTGCGTTTCATTCTCCTTTGATGGCGCCAGCGCAGGAGGCGTTGGGAGCGGCCATTGCGAAGACGGCGTTTAAGGCACCGCTTTGTCCGATCTATCAGAATGTGAGTGCGCAACCTGTTACAGATCCTGAATTGATTAAGGCAAACTTGATTGAGCAGTTGACGTCTCCGGTAAAATGGACACAGATTATGAAAAATATGATCAAGGATGGGGTAACGGAATTTTATGAAGTGGGTGGAAACGGGAAGGTGATTCGAGGGTTTATTCGTCGGGTGGATCGGAAAATGGTGGCGGAGGTTTTGTAGGTTAATAATTTTGAACCTGTCTGCCATAGGTAGATGGGTAAATTTTGAATGGCCTACTGATTAGGAACAGGTACTTCCCACACTTAGCTATTCAACATTTTTCATCTACCTCCGGCGGACGACAGGTTCAAAATTTAACAACATCAATAACGCATTATTCATTAAACACCCGACCATAAGCAGGCATATCCTGTCCATACAAATAGTGGTATAAATTATAGAACAACATATAGTCAATACCATTCCATTCAAAATAATTCCAGTACGGGTTGCCATTTTGAAAATACGGATAAATCCAGCGGTGGTTTGACATCCAGCCTTCGGGAGCTTCACAATCCGGTAGGCCAAAACAAGGGCCATCTTCGGGTGCGGTTTGTAGATATACATCCAGGTCTTTTCTTTTAATTTTATCATGCAAAGGCATCGTGTTGACCACGGAGTAAGCCAGGGCGTACATTACTCGGTCGCTTTTCAGGCTACGCTTTGCGATTTTTCTATTGTTCCAGACACCGGAGCTGACCACCGAGGAGAAGATCATCCAGTGATTGCGGTCGGCTTGCGCCCAGAAGGCCCAGTCGAAGGTAGAGCGAGCGACCCAGCCGATGCTTCGGGTGCCGCCTGTTTTGTAAGTGCGCTCATCTTCCACTTGATTGTTGAGGCGGACGGCTGTTTTTTGAAAAAGATTGTTGAAGCCTCTGAAGTCACCACCCCATTTATTGGATATTTTTTCTCCATCGGGGCCTTCAAGTGTCCAGTTATTTTTAATACAGAGTTCCATGATTTTGTCGGTTTGTTCGGCGACCATTTTTCCAAAAGTTTGAGTGGAGTCCTGGTAATACACCTCGGGTATCAAGCGCTTTATAAATGAAAAACCAAAGAACAATCCAACCACCTGATCCTGGCTGATATACTTCCCGCTGTCACTATTGTATTGTCGATTTTTGAGACAAGAAAAGTCAGAACTCAGGCACTCGACAGTAGTACCGTCTGTTCCCGAGAATCGCAGGCCATTTATCGCGCTACTGTCTTTATAAAAATCTACCGGAATATCGTCTCGTAAAAAGAACCCGTTAAAGTCCGGCTCCAGTCCGAAGAGTGGTTCTGCTCCTCGATCCAGCCGCGCGACGGCATTGATGGCGTAGTGTAGCTCGCGGGCGGTGGCACGCATTTGTGCTTCGTGTCCTTCCCGTTGGAGGTTGGCATATTCGAGGGCCAGCATGGCCATGTAGTTGCCTTGAAAAGCGGTGGCGTCACCCCAGTTTAATTTTCCAGTTCCCGGATGTACGCTACAATTATTCTCCATCACCCAATCCTTCTCACAATCCACAGTCACATTACGTCCATCCGCCGGAATGCTCTGCCCCTTGTCAGGGCCGATGCTTACAAATCCGGTTCCGCCATCTTGTCCCAACAACCGATCTCGGTAATGCCAATACTTTTTTTGATACGCCTCATAATCCTGCGCGCCCAAAGGAGCCGCCACAAAGATCAATAGAAAAGCGATTATTTTATTTATTACACACATACTGTTTCTATTATCAATAAATTAATTTTTTCACTCCAAAATTCGCATCTCAAAAAATTCGTACCTCCCCAATTTGCAAAACACAATTTTCCTGAATGATATAATTACGTCGCAGTTTTTTAAAAATGATTTTATTAGCAATAATTTTACTTCCACCATATTCCATTTTTTTCTGGTAAGCAGCCAATCCCTGATCGCAATTATCCAGCGTCATTTGATCGATGATTACGGTAGATAAATCTTTAGCCGCAAGACCAATAACTGCACCATCCACTATTACATTTTTGATAGTTATATCCGTCGCTTCGCCTACACTTATTCCTTTATCACCTGCCGCCTCTACTTTACTGGATTTCAGGAGAATCCTGCTACCTGAAAAATCCATTCCATCGTTTCCTGTCTTAGAAAATCGACAGTCCGTAATGACCCCTTGTGAAAAGTCAATATCCAATCCGTCAAAAGGGGTATTGGTAACCAAGGAATTTGATAATGTAAAGTTGGATCGAATAATATTTAGTCCATCTTCACAATGGTTGTTTCGAAAAACGCAATACTGAATATCCACGGGGGCCTCGTAAAAATTGACAGCTCCGGTGAGGGTCCAGCCTGTTTCGTTTAAGGTGTTTAGGTTGTCAAAGATAACATATTCCATGCGAGAAGTTGCATCTTCTGTTTGTAGTACCGTGAATCCGTTCCCTGTTTTGTCAGAGGAAGTGATTAGTACGGGACTTTCCTCCGAGCCAAGTAGTTCTACAACCCCGTAACTAATTAATCCGGCTTTCCGGATAAAATCAAGGGTCGTTTCGGCGCCGATTCGCAAAGTATATTGAGCTGGAATAACAATGGTTTTATCAACGGTATGCTTTCCTTTTAACACTGTAATAATATTTTTAGTAATAATAAGAAAAGGAAAATCTTCCAGGCTAGATTGACGCGCCAGACTCTTTACAGGTATCGTTGTGCTGGCACTTGCATACGGAAGCAGCGGGCTACGATATATCTGATCCATTCCCATGAGCTGATAGCAAAGATATTTTGCCGAAGGCGGAACTTTTAGCGTCGTTATTTCCTGCTGTTGCTCCGGTGTTGGCAATGCTTGTAAGAGTTGATTGCGGGTTTGTGCAGGTATTGGGTCTTGGGAAGCAACAGGATAATTGAGTAAGGGTCGGTTGGGAAATCCGGGAGTTAGAAATGGTTTTGAGAAGGGAACGGGGTCGCTTGTATTTGTTCTGCTCCAGCCGATGATTTCTAATGGGAAGGTATGGTAATTAGTGATGGCGAGGGTCTGTTCGGTTGCGTTGGTAGATTGGGTAAAGATGCGGAGCGAGGATTCTCCAAAAGGGATCAAGGCGGCGCGTATTTTTTTGGTATTGTAAACTAACCAGTCGTCGGAAAAGCGATAGTCAGGTGTTTCAACCTGAATGAGTTGTTCTAAATGTTCCAATTCGGGTTGTAGGCTGCCCATAAATGATTTGATAAAAGTAAGGTTGGAATATTGATCCAGATAAGAAAGGTATAAACGGACAAATTTGGGGACTCTGAAAATTCGATTTTCGAGTCGGTCAAATCTGCGAAGGTGAGGGTTTAGGGCGCCTTCTCCAAGGAAGCGTTCTATATCTCCGAGGCTGGTGCCGAAACCGTCGTAGCCAATCGGTTCGAGTTTGCTCGTCACGGGGTTGTAATAAAAACGGAGGTTGTTCCAATGGCTGCTATGGTGTGCCCCAAATACATCCAGGGTGGCATAAAATCGTGCCATTCGATCCAAATCAAAAACATCGGTGGCAGGCAAGGTTTCATTTCTATAATTATCCAATAAAATATGTGCCTGATCAAACTGTGCTTTGAGTCCCAGGCTGTCCATTGTTTTTTCGGGTTGAAAAGCTTCTACGGGCGCGGCGGCCAGCGTACGGACGGGACTAATAAGCGCATTGGTCCGACTGGCCATATTGAGTTGTCCTTGTCGTTTTTCATATTCCCAAAAACCAGCTTCGGAGAATTTGAGGATCGGCCCTTCTCTTCTTTTTTGATGTTCTAATAATATTTTATCAAAATGTTCTTCCATCGCAAATAAGCGCGAAGGATGCTCACTCGACGCCATCTGAACAAAACTATATCGGGTGGTTAGTACGTCGGCTTGTTGCCAAAATTTGTGTAAAACATATTCATGTAAATAAGACCGTGCCTTGGGATGGTGAATCGAAAACACGCGCATCCCATTCCAGGTATCTCCGCCTTTTACTTTAATCCGCATCCCATCCTTACTCAGCAAATGATCAATCCAGTCTCCTTTCAGTCGGATTTCTACTTTCTTACCCGGCGTCTCCTCATTGCCTTCAATACGCGCTTTAAACCAGTCATCCTCGGAGGATTCCAGTATTCCGACTTTAAAGGCTTCCTCCTTTTTCTTTTTCATTTTGGCTGCCGCCTTTTTGGAATAGGAAATTTTTAGTTCCGGTACCTTAAATTGTTGGAGATAAGAAAAGTGTGTAATTTTTTCGATAGACAAATCATCAAACCACGCCTCAATCGTACCATCCGTTCCCGTAGCTACTTCGACCGCAACAGGTATTTTCGTATCCGGTGGTGTCGCAAAATAAATACTTATTTTATGCCAACCTTTTTGATGTTCAAAAGCCAGATGTTCCCGATAAATCCGTTCCGTTTCACCTTGCTTTATTTTGACTTGTAAAAAAACACTCGGTAATATATATCCAGATTGCACCCAGACACTAGTGCGGAAATAAGCACCAGCAGGAAGATCATTTTTTTTCCAAATCAAACCATAATGGTCAGACTGAACCGTATCCCGATTTACTTTAACACTATATTTTCCAGAAAATGCTTTTTCACTATTTTGTAAATCTGCATTATAAAAAGTATCTGCTTGGTGGATAAAAAGATCGTCCGTTCGATTTTCTGCACTCGTAAAATGCCCCTCTTCGACTACCTGATTACGATAACTTTGTTGCCAATTATAAATAACCAAAATGACACACAACAAAACCACCCCACCCAGCAATAGCAGCGCCAGCCGACGAGGAAATGTTTGTAAAGCAGGAGATTGATTTTTGAGAATCATATCATCATATCGGGTTGGTCTACGACAGAGAGGCGGGTATTTTCAGACAATGCCAGCAGTTGTTCTTTTACCTGGCTGACTTGTGCGAGTGATTCGGCTTTGCAAATAAAAGAAAGATCCATACCTGGTTGAAGGCTGTCCATTCGCTTGAGTTCAACGTAGGGAAATATTCCGGTAAGGATGGCGGTGATGTCAACGAGGTTTTCCTGGTCGGTGGTGATATTAACGAACATGCGGTCTTCCTGCTTGAATTTTACTTTCCCACCCAAGGAGCGATTGGCGTAAAGCAAAATAAGGATAACCGTGAATGCAACCACTGCCAAAACAGGCTGATTTGCTCCTCCAGCCAGTCCGATTCCGATGGCAATAAATAAAAAAGACAGCTCTTCGGGATCTTTGATGGCTGCCCGAAAACGAACAATAGACAAGGCACCGACCAATCCGAGCGACAAGGCCAGCGAGGATTTTACGATAGTAATGATTAATAAAGTACCCAGCGCAATCGGCATAAAGTTGCTAGCAAATTTTGCGCGATTGGATACCGCATAGCCAAAACGAACGTAATACCAACGTAGAATTGTGACTAGTAAGGCGACAACCAGGATATTAAAAAGAAATTCTCCCAGCGGGATATTTGCACTAAACTCCTGAATGTATTTCTCCTGAAGTTGCTTTAACAGGTTCATTTATGTTTGCTTAATTGAATGGGTAAAATTAAGGAAAATCCACCTCGAAAAGGCGGTAATGTGGTTGAATGTTATTAAAAAAGCGATTTCTTGCGTATCTTCGCCAGACAAGTCCTTAGAAAATCTTATAAAAATCTTTATTAATTTATTAACAAATATGAAAATGAGTAACCTATTCCGATCAATTATGGTCTTGATGCTTTGCCTTTTTGGTACAAGTGTCGTCCTCCTTGCTCAAAATCCGGATTCTAATCACGGAAACAAGTTTGAAGACATCGACCAGCTACTCCTCGATCCCAATTCCTATCGGGGTGCCGATGGTGCGCCTGGCCCTGATTATTGGCAACAAAAAGTGGATTATAAAATAGACTGTACGCTGGATACCAAAGCCAATCAGCTAACAGGTAAAGAGACGATCACTTATCATAACAATTCGCCTAATTCACTCCGTTATCTTTGGCTACAGCTTGATGAAAATCAACATGCACCTGACGCGGACAATCATATTTTCAACGAAAGTAAGATGAATGAAACGATGAATGAACGTTCGTTGATTTTTTTAGAAAACAATAAATACTTGGATAAGTATGGGGTAAATATTGTAAACATTACCAATCAAACGGGCGGTAAGTTAAAGTACACCATCAACAAAACGATGATGCGGGTAGATTTGCCTAAGCCATTAAAAGCAGGTGAAAAATTTGTTTTTAACATCGACTGGAATTATAACCTGATTGATCGAATGAATACCCCGAGTTGGGGACGTGGTGGATATGAATATTTTGAAAAAGATGGAAATTATATTTATACGATTACCCAATGGTTTCCTCGCCTGTGTGTATACAATGATGTGGAAGGATGGCAGAATAAGCAGTTTACGGGACGTGGAGAATTTGCGTTGCAGTTTGGAGATTATGATGTAAAAATGACGTTGCCGGATGACTATATTGTAGCCTCTACGGGAGAATGTCAGAACTACGCACAGATGCTTACGCCTACGCAAAATAAGCGGTTGAATCAGGCAAAAAAATCTGATAAACCAGTGATGATTGTAACGGGTGATGAAGCGTTGGAATTAGAAAACGGAAAACGTTCTACGAAGACAAAAACGTGGCATTATAAAGCTAAAAATGTACGTGACTTCGCTTGGGGTGCTAGTACAAAATTTGCTTGGGATGCACAAAACTATACCAACGAATTGGGAGAAAGTGTGCTTTGCATGAGTTATTATGGGAAGGAAGCTTATCCGATTTATAATAAATATTCTACGAAGGCAGTAGCACACACACTTGAAGTGTATGATCGTTACTCGCTCCCCTACCCTTATCCGGTGGCGATTTCTATCGAAGCGGCGAATGGTATGGAATATCCGATGATCTGTTTTAATCCGGGTCGTGCAGAAGAAGATGGTACGTATACGGAGCGTGCGAAGCAAGCTTGTATTTCTGTTGTTATACATGAAGTAGGACATAATTATTATCCAATGATTATCAATAGTGATGAGCGAAAATGGTCTTGGATGGATGAAGGATTGAATACGTTTGTACAGTTTATTGCGGAGCAGGAGTTTGACAATGATTATAAATCTCGTCGTGGACCTGCCGAAGGTGCGGTAAGTTATATGAAGCTGCCAAAGAATCGCCTGGAACCGATTATGACGAATAGTGATAATATTATTGGCTTTGGCGCCAACGCATATATGAAGCCTGCTACGGCTTTGAATATTTTACGGGAGACCGTGATGGGACGAGAGTTGTTTGACTTTGCGTTTAAAGAATATGGTCGCCGATGGGCATTTAAACACCCTACGCCAAGTGATTTTTTCCGTACGATGGAAGAAGCGAGCGGGGTGGATTTAGACTGGTTTTGGAAGGGTTGGTTTTATGGTATTGATCCGGTAGATATTTCGCTGGATAGTATTAAGTGGTATAAGGCCGACTTGGTGAATGATCCGGAAAAGAAGGAGCGTGAATGGAGTGATGTGGTAAAAGCACCGTTTGATCATATTACCAAAAAGCGAAACAAGGAAGCTGGAATGAAGTTTAATGTGGAGGAAGATACGGAATTAGTGGATTTTTATACGACCTATCGTCCATGGGAAACAGCGGATTCTACGGTAAGTGGAAAAACGTATTTATATGATGAAACGTTTACCAAAGAGGAGAAGGAAAAGATGTTTGGTAAAAAAAATTATTACGAGCTAAACTTTACGAATGTCGGTGGGCTGGTTTCACCGATCATTTTGGAATGGACGTTTAAGGATGGAACGACCGAGATAGATCGTATTCCTGCCGAAGTATGGCGTAAGAATGAAAATAACATTACGAAGGTTTTTGTGAAGGATAAAGAGGCCACGGCGATTGTCCTTGACCCATTTAAGGAGACGGCAGATATTGACATGTCGAATAACTTGTGGCCGATAAAGGAGTTGCCTACGCGGTTTCAGGTATTTAAGAAACATCGTCAGGAAGATCGGTTGAATCCGATGCAGAGAGCGATTAAGCGGGGAGATATTATTAAGCCTTAGGGCTTGCTTCGTTTTTTTAAATAAAAAATTAATGCACGCTAATCGTGCTTTTTAATGAATAATGCCCTGCGATTGTGGGGCATTGTTTATTAGGTGTGTCTCTATGAAGAGGTAGGTGTGAGCAATCTGTTTGTTACAGATAGAAAAGGAGTAATCACACTGCTTATTTTGTGTCCATTCTTCCTTAACAAAGGATAAGCTACCCAAACTTTATATCTTGTTTTTTAATTGATCCTAAAGGAAGCCCACATAGGGCATATTCCCGTTTGCTTTGTTCTCGACTGCCTTCTTTTTTTCTTTTAATTGATTTGCTGTTTTCTGCATCAACTTTTCTAATTCAGGGTTCATTTTAATATTTCGTTCACCTTTTCTTCTTAATATGCCTGCACATCCTTTAGGGCTTAAATAAAATTTCTCAGGAACATCCTTTGATTGAGCAATATCTTTTAAACTGCCGTAGATAGGATTATTTGGAGCGACTGAACTATTTAGATATTTAGTTTGACTTACTCTATTAACAGTATCTAATAAGAATAATTCAGCATTTAGATTGTTTTCGACAGCCTTTAAAGTCTTCCCCCATAGATGAGATATATTTTTATTCTTTTGGGTTTGATAGTCATTTATTTTTTGTCCTATCCATTTAACAACTGGAACTGCCCATGAATTACCTACGGCATGATACCGATTAGTATCGCTACTTCCTTTTATTAATGTATAGTTGTCGGGGAACCCCATTAATCTTTCACATTCAATTGGGATAAGTCTTCTTATTCTATCATTTTGAGAAATATAAAGTGATCCGTTATATGCAGCAGCATTTCCATTCCATTTTGTTGCATACGCAGAATATAAGCAATCCGTGTATTCTCTGAACACTTCAAATGTACTACCTTTTTTCTGAAATACTTTTTCCGATTTGTCAGATATTTTTTCTTCAATCAGACTAAACAAATTGACTTCATTTTTTTTAATCGCTTTTTTATTTTCTTTGATGATTTTTGAAATATCTTTGTTGTCAATCTCAAATAAAACTTCATCAGGTCGAAATTTTTTATCTCCTGCAAGCACAAACAAGCGTTTTCGTTGTTGAGGAAGTCCAAAATACTTTGCATCAAGTACACGCCAAGCAACGTTTCTAATCTTTCCTTCTAAAAATCCCGATTTCGACCACTTTTTAACTTTTAATTCTTCATCAAAACCCGCAAGTCCTGCGATAAAATTCCCAAATGCATTTGTTCTATCATTCAAAGCACCTTCTACGTTTTCCCACAAAACTATACTACGTGCCTTATTTTTTTTCTCTCGAACCTTATCAATAGCATTAGCAATGTCAATGAAAGTCATAGTCAATTGACCTCTTTCATCAGATAATCCATTTTGCCAACCTGCTAAAGAAAATGCTTGGCAGGGAGTTCCTCCACAAAGTAAATCCGGTGCATCAATTTTTTCTTCTAAAATAAGTTTTGGCAGCTTTAACATATCTCCAATATTTGGAATTAAAGGATAATGATATTCCAATACTTTCGATGGAAAATCAGCTATTTCGGAACTCCATAATTGCTCAAAACCAAAAGAATTAAAAGCTAACTGAGACGCCTCTATTCCTGAACAAACACTACCAAAAGTTAGTTTATCTGTCATATTTTTAAATTTTTCTCAAAGATACGAATGCTAATTGTTGTATGCAAAAAATCATTTAATTAATTCTAATTTCAATCTATTTTTCCATTTTACTAAATCATACCAAGGACATCCGACGCAACCATTTTCATCATACTTATTTTTTCCTTCCCATTTATAATTACCTTGATAATACCACTCAACACCCATAAAATCACCTCGTCTTCCTTCCTTTACGCATCTATCACAATAACGTGATTTCCACATATTAGTCTGATTACTCAATAACTGAAATTTACTTTTGATTTGTTCTTCGGGCATATTGGCAGG
>Ga0114957_1005175_pt1 | contig 10897 bp, 18 predicted proteins | sample BantaG_FD_87175 | JGI IMG/M metagenome (GOLD analysis project Ga0114957, IMG submission 87175) | Marine algal microbial communities from Bantry Bay, Ireland - BantryBay_4 metaG | ecosystem: Host-associated > Algae > Red algae > Unclassified | place: Bantry Bay, Ireland | collected 2014-11-21 | reverse complement strand
GCCTTCTTGTCCTTCCCCCCCCCCCCCTCCACTTGGCGCCAGCCGCCCCCCTCCCGCCCCGCCTGTCGCTCCATGGGTCGGCGTACCGGAGGCGCGCCGCCGCACGAACGGGCTGTGCGGGATCTACCTCGGCGGGGACCATCCCGTCCCGCCGCCGGACGCGAAGATTGCAAACGTCAGTATCTTCAAGGAGGGTTTACTCGGGATGACGCAGGAGGACAATAATCGCTTGCGAAAGTGGCTCGCTTTTGCTATTGACGAGATCCTAGGCTGTACTTAACCGCTTTGTCAACAAGACGGCAACAGACTGCGGAGCGCGGTGGTCTACCTAGAAGAGCGCGAGCCCCGCCTTGCCATTTGCGAGTTTAGCTGGGGGGCGTGCGCGATCTTGTCTCGGGCACTGCTGAACCGCCGGCTGCGTCGGCCACGGGGGCCCGTCGCTGCCAGTGCCGACGCCGGGACCCCGAGGTACCGCGACGGGGGACGGCAGCGGCACCTTGGGGGCCGACGGAGACGCGCCCCCCGAGCAGGGGACGGCGGAACAACAGCTGAAGCAGAAGCAGCTAGATAGATTGAACCAGCTGGACTGAGTGATATGTAGAAAGAAAAAAAAAAAAAAAGAAAAAGCACCAGACAAAGCAATACCAATCGCCTGGAACCTGCGCGTATGTATGGAGCTGCTGTAAGTACGGCGATCCTTTCAATGGATCATGCTTCTCCTGGCGATTGTGAGCCAACCAAAGGCCGCCGATCCCGGTTTTATTCCGGTTCTGACACTTTAAGGCTGGCCTGTGCCTGCCACGGCAATCCCGGTTCTATTCCGGTTCTGCTCCCGTCGGGTTGCCTGTTTCCTGTGGATGAAGCTGATAATCGGCGCTCTCAAGTACCAGAGTACAACCATCTCGTCGCTCACGTCGAGCTGGTTCAAAGTGTACCACAACCGCGGCAAGAACAAGATATGTGAGCGACGTGGGGGAGCAGGTGTGCTGAGCAGGGGAAAGGGACCGTCCCACGCAACTATTGGTGATATTATGGACTGTCCAAGTTGCCGTTTCCTGCAGTTCGTATGTTAACCATCTCTGGCTTTGTTTTTGACTTAAGCGTTTGCCTTGTCGCGTATTGTTGGCTGCACGTCATCGAGATCGCTCAATTCGTGATGAGCACCTCCGTTTTGTTCGTGTCGCAGTGGATACTCGGCGGCGTGACCTTCGACTTTGACGGCCACTACTTCAGGATGCGGCCGATGATGGCGGTGGAGACGTTCACGTTGAGAAATTCGGGGCAATCGAGCACGTTTGCAGTGGCAACCATCTACCTGCTGGTGTGCGACCCCTCCAAGAGCGCCTGCGGGGGGAGTTGGACCTACTTCAAGACCGTGGTGGGGATGGGCGGGTCAACGTGTGCTGCTTGACACACAGTCTCACATTTCGTCAAACAAACGAAAAAAGCGCATCCTGGCTCACTCATTGTAATTCACCACAGCGGAGCAGTGCGGGAGGGGGCATCGATCACAACCGACTCGGCTCTTCCTCGTTGTCGGAGGCATATTCTTGTCTGAACACCCTTGGTCGCATGCGCGGTGGGGACGCGGCGCCCCCTGGCTCAGCTCCTCCTGCGGCAACCGCCAAAGCCCGGCCTCGGCGCCCCTCGCTCCGCTCTCCCCGTCGCGATTGCCACCACTCAGTCCTGTTCTTTGCCCTCGCCCTGCCCCATGCTCTATCTCAACCATGCCGAGGCTCGTACTTCTTTCCGACGCCGTGTAGAAGGCTTGGTCGAAGTGACCGAGATTTGTTCCAGAACACTCAATCAGATAGATACAATCACCACCCGATTCCCCAATGAGAAGAATGCAATCATGACCTCTCGCAAGAGCCTTACAGCCGACAGTTTGCTCAGCTGGCGAAAGGTCCCCTCAGCCCGAGTGGGTACTGCGTGCGAAATCGCGTACTGGGCATCTAGGTGCTGCGCAAGTGCCGGTTTTTGAAATGAGCTTCCCCGCGCGAGCAAATTGTCATTTAATATTCCCATGAACCTGATGGACATCTGACCTTCAGTGAACAGCGATGCAGAATGCTTGCGGTCCTGGAATTGCCTATTTTACAAGTTCTTCGAGAAGTGCCCAAGAACAAGGCATACCGTGCGGAACAGCGGCTCACGGACGCGCGTCACCCCGGAGGTATGTGACACGATCCGCATCACTCAGCGGGTCCGTCGACTGAGCGCTGCTTTCCCGCTGCTGCGCCTGCCCTTCGCTTCGCAGCCTCCTCCGCGGCCGCCCTCGACACTGAACACCTTCCTCGCTGCCACAGTACCCCTGCCGCCGTCCCGCTTCCGCCCTTGACGCTTGTCCCCTGCCCTTCGCCCCCCTCGTGTGTCCGACCACCCCCGTCGCCTCTGCCACCACCGCCAACGTCGCCGTGACAGTCCGCCCCACTTAGCATCGTTAGAAAGCGGCGAGATATGGGAGTTGGGACTCGTTGACTCAACGCCCAAGGTTCCTACCTCACTATCGTCGGCACTTTCGTCAGCACTACCGCGGGGCTGCCCCGGCCATCAACCTGCCCACCGCCACCACCACCGGGCTGCTTTAGCCGTGCACGACGTACTAGCACCACCACAGGTAGGACCCAGCCGTCAGCTTGCCCGCCGCAACCACCGCGGGGCTCTCTTGCTGTAACCTTCAGACAAGCAACGCAAAGCTGCCCTTGCCGTCAGCCCGCCGCGCACAGTAACCGCCAATTCTCGCGTGGGCTGCTTGAACGAGAACAGACAGATGCATTGGTGCAACGGGTGGGGGGAGCAGGGTACCCTTTCGCGTATTTCTTATCGGAATCGCCTCTGCTGTCCTATTGAACATGGCAGCCTTTGAGCGCACACAGTCGCACTTCTCAGCACATCAACGGACTTCATAACGCTCCTCATGGTGTCCTGGTCATTCCGCCAACGGGCCTAAACGAGATTTGTGTAACAAGAAACAATTGACGAAGCCCAGACCAGAGGATGTCCCAGGTGTACTATTGTCTACGTGAAGTGTCTATCTGTATGCAGCGAGACACACAAGGATTGATTGCACGTCAGTTGCGTATCCTCAAGAAAAACGAATGAGCGGGTGCTCTTTATGCGAACAGCGCCTTGATTGCGATGCTCCATACGACTGGGGTGCGCGACGGTGATAATTCGCCCACCTGTGTCTGACTGTTAACTCCGTTTGGAGCATTGGAATTCCATGGCTATCTTCCCGCAACGTTGCACAACGTGTCGCATTAAGCACATGAAGTCCGATGTAACACCCCTTTTTGTGACGAAGAAGCCCTTTTGTTGTTCGGGCCATGGAAATCGGACTTCGTACCTGATTCTGGCTTCCGCTGACCAAGAAAAGCTGTGCGGCTCTCGCTTTTCTTTTTCGAGTCGGAATAGCTTTCAGGATAGCCGAGGCTATCTCACGGGAGCCTCTGATCGGCCCATGTAATGGATCAATGGCCCGTTTCACAGCAAAGAGTAGCACGTGGCCGACACGTGTGCGCCACTTCTGCAAGATTGACTGCCAGTTCCTTCTGGGCAGAGATTGTCACTGTTCCGGAACGTCTGCAGGAGGTGTCGTACATGTCAATGGTCTCACAGCGACGCCCTTCTAGGCGTGGTCGTCATCAAGCGCTGCACATTTTGACCTGTTTCTTTGTCCGTCTGCCGACGAGCGTTCTCTGCGCCTTCAAAATAGTTGATACGGCTGCTCACCACAGTTGTCAACTGCCGCTGCAGTCAATCAAGTCCTGGTCGAAAATATATCGTCTTGATCGGGCCCAGAATGGACGTGTTGTAAGGGATCCTGCAGGTACCTCGGCTGACGACAGCAAAGCAGCCAACGGCTGACGTACATGTGGCTGACTAAGGACGCAGACTTGGTTCTAGAATGGAATAGCCGAAAGAGATAGCCTGAGTTGTTAACAATGCTCTTCGAGGTGCAGAATGTGGGCAGGAGGTGCCGTCCCGGTCTGAAATACCGGGGGAGCGGATGCTTGGAGCATCTTGGGTTGCTCAGGTGGCTTGCAGTGGACATGGGAGTGTCATGCAGGCCGTCATATGTGACACTTGGTCGTGCCATGATGACTTGAATTCAACGGGTCTTGTTCTGACCGTTTTTTTTGTGCTCTGTCGTTTCTCGTTGCTGGTGCCTTCTTTCTTATCTTCGTTTACTTCTTGTGCTCGACTGATCTTGTCTGTCCAGTCCGGGGTGCTACAGGGGGGGAGATGAGAGTGGCGCTTTTCTACAGAGGGGGAGATGAGAGTGGCGCTTTTCTGTGAGAGGCGGAGTGGGGGACGTCGCGGCATATAATCAGTGGGTCTCGGCCAGTTGCCTGTTCGTCAGAAACCTGGTGCCGTCAGGCATAATCCGAACGGCCCCGGGAGAACCCGAATGACACAGAGTCGCTCGGCCTTCGTTTGAGTGTTCGTCCCGCGGACAGACGCCGGACGTTCTCGGGTTCTCGTCCGGAAAAATCACAGTCTGCGCACAGCTGTTTGTCACAAAGGCGTCTATCCAGGTCTCTGTAAGAGCCTTGAACACAGCCGGCTCGGCTCGAAGCCGATTTCCATCTCAGTCCCAGATCTGAGCAGCGTCAAGTATGGCCAATCAGAGTCCCTCTAGCGAGAAGGTCACCAAGTTTCTGAGACAATTCAAATCTGAGTGCCAGTGCATCTCCAAGTCCCAATAAGAAGGCGTTCCTGAAGCTTCATGACAGCGTCCTGCCATTGACGGCAGACAAGTTATAGTAAGTACTGGTTCCGACGTTTGCTGTTTGATTTTTCAAACATGAAGCACCTCACAGTGCCTCTCCTACGGCCCTGCCGAGGGCAAGTAGAGGGGTGCAAGTCTGAAGTGGAAGCTACAATACAGGAGAGGGATGCACTCTACAAGAGCAACCGGCACACCTCAAAGAACCGTCCTTGCCTCAGCCGACTCCTCCGTGACCGTCATTCTTCCCTGGTCGACACTCACGCACTCTGGTCACCGTGCTCACGCGTGCGCCTTCCTGCGTCTGCGACGGCAACGGTAGACGAGAGGACGGTTTTGTGAAGGCACACGTTCTACGACGGGGGAGAGCGGCGATGGCTGTGGCTCTTGACTGAGGTAAACGCAAAGGAGGGCAGCGACGTCGGTGGAAAAGGGTGCAGCGGTGAGCGGGGGGCGGAAGGTCGAAACGGAAGAAGTGTGGACGTGCGCGAGAAGAGCAGGTGCGGTGAAGTGCAAGAAGTTGAGCGGCTGCGAGGGAATGGTAAGGCGGGGCGGGGCAAGGCGGGGCGGAACAAGGCGGGTCGGGACAAGGCGGGCCGGGGCAAAGCGGGGCGGGGCAATGCGGGGCGGGGCCAGGCGGAACGGGTCAAGGCGGGGCAGGAAAAGGCGGGGCGGGGCAGGGCGGGGAGGCGCAAGAAGGGGAGGAGCAAGACGGGGGAGGGCAAAAAGAGGCGGGAGAAGACCGGCAGGCGCAAGGCATAAAGGCACAAGGCGGGCAGGCGCAAGGTTGGGAGGCGCAAATAGAGGAGGGGCAAGCCATGGAGGAAAAAGGCGGAAAGGCGCAAGGCGGGGAGAAAGTTGGCAGGGAGGAAGAAGCTGATGAGGAAGAAAGTGGTGAGTGAGAAAGTGGTGAGGGGGAATCTTTTGAGGGGGGAGGTGGTGAGAAGAAAGCTGGTGAGGGGAAATGTGGTGAGGGGAAAGTTGGTGAGGGAAAAGGTGGTGAGGGGGAAGGTGGTGAGGAGGGAGGTGGTGAGCGGGAAGGTGGTGAGGGGAAAGGTGGTGAGGGAAAAGGTTGTGAGGCAAGAGGACCGGTGTCCTGAGCAATGAAGTCGTAGTCATCATCAATATTAGAGAAATTCTCTCAACCAAAGGAATTTCTGTCAGGTTGGTGGCGAGCCGTATTTCGGACCCAACGTCTATCTGGACGAAAGGCCTTTCGTTCGGCGCTCGTCTGACCGGACGACTGCCAGTCGCTGTGAAAAACGAATTCCGATTCGTCCGGCGGATGCAGTCCGTTCGAGAACCGGACGAGAAAGGGCTTTCGTTCAAGGGCACCAAATGTCCGATATTGAGTGGCGTCCCAGTGCTGCTGGGTGACGGGCATGGCTCTAAATTCGCTTTTTTGTCGGTGCAAGAGGGGGTGGTGGTAGCTGTGGGTGACCTTTGGCGTTGCCGTGGCCTTCGCGTATGATTCAAATAAATAAAGATATGGTACAGAACGTGGTCACAGAAGTGCCGTTATGATGAGGATAATGTCGAGACACCATGCTGCTGTTGGCTGTCAGTGAGGGCATCTGTGAGTCAATCAAAGTGCCATCGATCTGGGTCGTATCCCGGTTCCGATCGCAGCCCAAAGGGTCTGTGACTGGACCGGTAATCCGGGTTTTATCCTGCGTTTCTTCCCGTAGGGCAACCTTACCCGCTCAACGCCACCCCACCCAACATCACCCCACCTCACCTCGATCAATGCCACCGGCGCAGCCCCAGGACACCCTCCTTCCACCACACCCCATCACACCTGCACCACCCCACCCCACCCAACCAAACCCTACGACATACCACCCCGCCCCGCCCCACTCGCTTCACCCCTCCACACCATACTCCACCGTACCCCGTCCACCCCACCTCACCCCTGGTCATAGTTAGTTTCTGTTGTGATTCGTTTGAAAAGGCGTCAAATATTTCGTTCTTAATTGTGTCGTACTGCCTGGAATGCCGACCCACCCGCACTTCATATACAGGCCGTGCCATGAAATACGATAATACGTGTGAACACTGGCCAACGGGCTGCAATCGGGGGTGAACACTGACATTGCTGAACGAACAGCAATCCGGGGTGGTCGCGAACGGTCGAACAAAAGTAGCCGACAACCGTCTTTCAACCGTCTTTCAGAAGAAAGACTACTGAGGGAGGACCAGCGCGGGCTCTGATCGCACGCAATAGGGCGATGCGCGCAGATAATATATCAAAATGCGTCCACGAACACGTGGCAGGCACTCACCCCGCCACCATAGGGCCGGCGGGAAAGTAGCGTTCCCCACCAGAGTTCTCGACGCCACCCGGCGGCAAGAAGAAAGGGGGCCCTACTCCCCGCCGCTTCCATCCCGCTACCCGGCGGCGAGGCGCCCCTCCCAGCTGGACTGCCCCACGCCGCCACCCTGCGGCCCCCCCACCCCACCACCCAGCAGCCGGTGGGAAGGCGCCTTCGCACTGCGCCGCTCGCCGTAGCTCTCGAGTACATTCCGACAGCCTTGCGCCGCGCTGCTTGCCGAAACTCTGGGCCGTTGGAACGCTCCTCTGTATATTCGAAGTTGGGAAATTTTGAGGCTGGCGGTCCCTTTGACGGCCTCGCGCTGCGCCGCTCGCGGATCGACGCGGAGTTTACCCGGGCGTGCATGCAGGTCCTTCTTTTGTTTGTGGTCGGAAAGCTCGGAAAATCTGGGCCGCAGCGCAACCTATTTGCTTGCCAATGTAGCCCGTGTGGGAAATTTTGACCGCGGCCATCCCTTTAATGGGCTCCACGGCCGCACATAAACACAGACAGGAGACAATGCGGCCCACGGAGAGCCGTATATATTGTGCTTCTCACAAGAACTAGACCTCGTTGCATCAGCTTCCGTTGCAAAATCACTGCTTCATTGGCTCAGGGGGCGGTTCCTGATGCTGAAGCGGATGTTGCTGATCCAGTTTCTGTGAGAAGCACAATAAAGGGATGCAGGGTGCGCCAGAGGCCTCTGGCTAGTGTCCATTCTATTGCTCCTGAAACTTAACTGAGGCTAAGATGAGGCTCAAATGAGGCTCCCTCTCATATGGCCTGGAAATGCGGCCTTTTCGGGGTGGTAGGGGCACCCCCTCCGAATTTTCATTGTACACAGCCGCAAAGTCGGCCCATAGGCATCAAGAATAGAATGGAACTGGGGGAATCGGCTCAAATGAGTCGGCCAGTAGAATTGACACCAGTGTCTATTCTACCGGAAAAAAGGAATAAATGATCTTCGAGAGAGGATCGAATCAGCTGTTCCAGAATTGGCGATTTTGGCCCATCTGGATGGGACATCGGCCGATGGGACACCTTTCAATGCACGTCGGTACATTTTTTCGCGACGCCACAAAGCGCGAAGACAATGCCCACGCCCCAAGATGACTACAAAGCATTCGAGAAGCGTCGTACGTGAAGACCTGGCGGAAAAAGCGCCTCAACGAGGTCAGCAGCATGCGCCAAGCATGACCCGTTCGACTCTCTCCTCCTCCGGCTCGTGCTGACGTGCACTACCGCGACATCTCCTTGTACAGGAGTCTATGAAGATTGTGCTCATGGGGGCCCCTCCTTGAAAGACCGACACCAGGGCCGTGAATTCACCTTTTACAAGGTATGGCATCCGTCTCATCGTGTGATGTTTCCTCCTCCGACTCTCTCGTTCTCCAATGCTGTGGACAGTCTAATGTCGATCTGCATCGGTAAGAAGTGACTCTGCAGTCTTGACAGGCTGCTGCAGATGGGCCACAGTGAGAACAGCTGAGGTGTGACCCCTCCCAAATGCTCGCCCAGAGGGACTAGGCGCGGGGGGAAACCTCGCCATCGCCCAGGGCTGGCAACCAATAAATCGTCAGACGAAGAGCACACGCCGTGGCTCCAGAGTCGAAAAGTCGACTACATACGGTGCATTTTGGCGACCTCGCTCACGGCCGTGTGGACCATGCCATCATCAAACGCGTGTCACAAGTACAGGGCCGCCTTCGAAAGCGTCAGGCTGTGGGAGTGGTGCACCGTAACTGCCCAGCCCAGGACAAAAAGAACTGGCCAACGGACAGCAAGTGCGCCAGTCACATGCAGCACCCACAAATTGAGCTTCGCAGGCGCGCACTTCTCCTCATTCCAGCCGACCACAGCGTCACGCAGCCCGTCCGTCCCCCGTTGGACTCCTTCGGGCATGAACTGATTCTCAAAATGACAAATTGGATAGCCGATCGGAAGGTTGGCCACAATGCGGCCGATACTGCAGTGGAAACGCCACAGCGACATCTCGTAGTTCGACGTGAACATGACCCGCGCGTGACAGCAATTTTGGACATGGCGAGACGCCAAGCACTCCTTCAATGCCGCCTCAAGCGTCCTTGCTGTAATCTTCCGCAGGTTCGGCGCGCGCAGGGATGGGTCGCGGTCGCTGTCGACCTCGAGCGAGTCCTCGCACAGGAAGTCCGCCGGTCGACTGCTGCCCTCCAGACGGGACAAGCACTTGGCGTTGAGAGCCGTGACGTCCTTGTGGCTCGGCACGGGGTGCAGCACTCTCGTCTCAATCTTGGCGTGGGCAGCGCCCGATACGCAGCGCTCGTGCATGAGCCGCGCAAACAACGCAATGCAAGGCCCAAACCTTGCATCTCAAATGACCGCGATGTAGTCCTGCTCCGTTTTCCAGCGCACCCAGGTGAGCTCAAGCATCTCGTAGCCTAGGAGTTCTCGCAAGCAGGAAGAGGCGAAGGCGAGTCCGCCACACGGTGGCCGCAGCTGCAAGAAGTCGCCAAAGGCGTAGTCGACGCACAGCGGCGCATTCACCAGCTGGCACTGCAGCAGAAACTCGCGCATGGTTGCCAGTGTCGCACCTTGCATGACGGAGATGTCGTCCAGCAAGAGAACTCGAAAAATCGACAGTCGGGCGGTAACCGGATCCCACCGCTTCTGCTGCAGCAAGTGCGCCGCCTCGGCGGCGGCGGTGCAGTGTACAGGCAATTACTGATGGCCGAACAGAAAAGGAGTGGTAGGTTTGCCCCTCGCAGGTCTGAGCCGAGCTTCCCATTGGGCCAACGACAATGCCGTCCTCCGACTCGCACTAATGCAGGCGCAAAAAACGCACAGAACCGCCGCAGGAACGTGGCCTTGCCGACCTCAGGTCCCCCCCTGAACAATGTACTCTTGTTTATCGCGTGCAGGCAGAGAAAGACCTCCTCCCAGTTCTGGACGCGCGCCAGAAGGCCAAGAAGACAGGCGCGCACCATAGGTGCTTCCTTTAAGAGTGCGGCGTGGCTGCTCAAGCCATCGAATGCCAGCGTCTCGACGGAGACTTTTGGCATCATCATTTGCATCAGTGCGCTGCTAGGCCCCGCCGGGCTGGTCACAACGGTAGGTGATGCCGTCCCCGATTGTTTCCTGGACGATGTGAAAGGGTGGGTACGGCCCGACGAGCAGCCATAAAGGGCACGGCGACGAATGCCCTGGACCAAGCGTCCTGAGACAGACGCCCGCCCGCTGAGCCCTGCGGCACTTGCTTCTGCGGCCTGGCGAGCGGCAGCTCCATGTCCGCGAACCAAAGGTGCAGAGAAGGTACATGAAGAGGATCTTACCGGTGCGCCGGAAGTGCCAGCCGAACCGCCAAGGACGCCGCCGTTGATCATGGTCTTATACCACTCATGAGCACGCTGTGAAGTGAGCGGTAGTTAGGTGGATGCGTTACTTTACTCGAGAGCGGTCTGAGGCGCGAGACGAGCAGGCTCTTAAACCTTCTGTGTGCCTCTGTCGCCACGTTCTGCCGGCGCGCCCCCCCGCCAGCGCAGTGCGTCCTCCCTTGGAGGGTACATGCTCTCACCACCCCACAAATCGCGATGCCCCTCGATGACCCCACGAGAATCTCTCCGAGCTCAGCTCCAAAAGGAGCTGCCCTCAATATTCAAGTACAAGTAATTACATCACACACATACAGCAACGGATGACATTGGCATAGCCAAAAAAGCCAATAACCCCTTAAGAGCATCTCCACCAATGGCTTCAACCGTCCAAACAGCCAAACGTGGCACCGTTTGGCCAACGGGGGCATTGGTGGAGAAAGCGAGGTCCAAAACTAGTGTGTGACGGTGGTGTGACGGCCCAAAAATAGCACTCCTCACATTTT
>Ga0114957_1005172_pt1 | contig 10902 bp, 8 predicted proteins | sample BantaG_FD_87175 | JGI IMG/M metagenome (GOLD analysis project Ga0114957, IMG submission 87175) | Marine algal microbial communities from Bantry Bay, Ireland - BantryBay_4 metaG | ecosystem: Host-associated > Algae > Red algae > Unclassified | place: Bantry Bay, Ireland | collected 2014-11-21 | reverse complement strand
GACCAAGCTCGCGAAAGACATCACCGGAAGTATCAAGCGGACGCGACGGGCGGCCGGGTGGGACGATAGTGTGCTGCTACAAATCTTGGGCTTATCGGTCTGATTTGATGCGTTTGCCCTGGGGTGAACCCCCGCCGGGCCATGCAGCAGATCGTCGACTACAAGGCCGACCCCGAAAACGGCTACGGCCGCACCCTGCTCTGCTTCGTGCAACTCTTCATCGTCAGCAACCGCGACCGGACCTACTACTTCACCAACAACAACCCCCGGCACTTCACCTTCAACGCCGACGAACGCTTCCTGCCCGTCTACGAGTTCGCCGACGAATCCAACCGCAAGATCACGCATCTGGACGACTTCGCCGACGCCTTCCTCGCCAAATGCACCCTCGGCCACATAATCAGCCGCTACACCGTGCTCGTCGCCGGCGAGAAGCAGCTCATGATGATGCGGCCCTATCAGATCTACGCCGTCAAACAGATCGTCGCCTGCATCAACGACGGCCCGGCCTCCGGCGGCGGCAACGGCTACATCTGGCACACCACCGGCAGCGGCAAAACCCTCACCAGCTTCAAGGCCTCCACGCTGCTCAAAAACAATGATCACCTCGCTAAGGTGCTCTTCGTCGTCGACCGCAAAGACCTCGACAAGCAAACCCGCGACGAGTTCAACCGTTTCCAGGCCGGTAGCGTCGAAGAGAATACCAACACCGCCGCGCTCGTCCGCCGCCTGCTGAGTGACAACTACGCCGACAAAGTCATCGTCACCACCATCCAGAAGCTCGGCCTTGCCCTCGACGAGCAGAGCAAGCGCAACCGCCAGCGCACCGAACGCGGGCAAACCACCTACCGCAGCCAGCTCGAACCGCTCGCCGACCAACGCATGGCCATCATCTTCGATGAGTGCCACCGCTCCCAGTTCGGCCAGAACCACCAGACCATCAAAAGCTTCTTCCCCAGAGCCCAGTTCTTCGGCTTCACCGGCACGCCCATCTTTGAAGAAAACGCCACCGCCCGGCGGATCGACACCGAGGTGGATGAAGCCACCGGCCGCGAGCAGTCCGTCCAGACCCTCAAAACCACCGCCGACATCTTCCGGCAGCAGCTGCACGCCTACACCATCACCGACGCCATCGAAGACCGCAACGTCCTCAAGTTCCACGTCGACTACTACAAGCCTCAGTCCACCGGCGAATGCGCCCCCTCCGGCGAGCTGACCAAAAAAGCCGTCGTTGATGCGATCCTTGACAAGCACGACGCCGCCACCAACGGTCGCAAGTTCAACGCCGTCTTCGCCACCGGCAGCATCAACGACGCCATCGACTACTACAACTGGTTCGACGCCGTCCAGACCGGGCGTGCGCTGGCGGACGCGGACTACGAGCCGCTCAAGATCACCGCCGTGTTCTCGCCCCCCGCCGAGGGCAACGCCGACGTGCGGCAGCTGCAGGAAGACCTGCCCCAAGAACTCGCCGACAACCGGCAGCAGCCCGACGAAAAGAAGGCCGCGCTCGTCCGCATCATCGCCGACTACAACGACCGCTACGGCACCAACCACACCATCACCGAGTTCGATGCCTACTACCAGGACGTCCAGCAGCGGATCAAGAGCCAGAAGTTCCCCGACGCCGACGTCACCGCCAAAGGCGGCCCCGCCGGCAGCGGCAAGGTCGACCTGGTCATTGTCGTCGACATGCTGCTCACCGGCTTCGACAGCAAGTACCTCAACACGCTCTACGTCGATAAGAACCTCAAGCACCACGGCCTCATCCAGGCCTTCAGCCGCACCAACCGCGTGCTCAACGACACCAAGCCCCACGGGCAGATCCTCGACTTCCGCGGCCAGCAGGACAACGTCGACGACGCCATCCGCCTCTTCTCCGGCCTCGAAACCGCCGGCAACGACGCCGAGGCCTCCCGCGAGATCTGGCTCGTCGAGTCCGCCCCCGTCGTCCTCAACAAGCTCAAACAGGCCAAAGCCGACCTCGACGACTACTTCAAAGGCCAGGACCTCGCACCCACCCCCAGCAGCGTCGCCAACCTCAAAGGCGACGACGCCCGGGCCGGCTTCATCGAGCACTACAAACAGGTGCAAAAGCTCACCACCCAGCTGGAGCAGTACACCGACCTCACCGACGAGCAGCGGAGCACCATCGAAACCACCCTGCCCCGCGACACGGCCCGCGGCTTCAAGGGCGCCTACCTCGAAACCGCCCGCCAGCTCAAAGCCACCCGCGACACCGGCGCTGAACCCAACCCCGCCGTCGACGATCTGGACTTCGAGCTCGTGCTCTTCGCCTCGGCCACCATCGACTACGACTACATCATGAAGCTCATCAGCGACCTGTCGCAGACCGAGCCGACATCGACCAAGCCCACCAAGTCCAAGCTCACCCGCGAAGAGCTTATCGCCCTCATCCAATCCGACGCCAAGTTCCTCGACGAGAAGGACGAGATCGCCGACTATGTCCGCAGCCTCGCGGCCGGCAAGGGACTCAGCAAGCAGCAGGTCAAGGACGGCTACGCCCGCTTTAAGGCCGCCCGTCAGGCCAAGCAGCTGACCGAGCTTGCAGACGCCCACGGCCTGCCCGCCGACACCCTCGCCACGTTCGTCGACACCGTGCTGGCCCGCATGATCTTCGACGGCGAGAAGCTCACCGACCTGCTCGCTCCGCTGGACCTGGGGTGGAAGGACCGCCAGCGTGCCGAGCAGGAACTCATGCGCGGCCTGATCCCCCTGCTCAAGCAGCGGTCCAGCGGGCGGCAGATCAACGGTTTGGACGCGTGGGAGCAGTAAGTACAGGGACGTCACGCGATGAGTAAGAAGACCAAGCAAAAAAAGGCGACGCCGCGTCTGCGTTTCCCGGAGTTCCGGGAGGCAAAGGGGTGGAACTTGGAGCGCCTTAGCTCGCGGGGTGGCTTTCTGCCGTCACTTACCGGGAAAACGGCATCCGACTTCGATAGGGGAGATGCATCATTCATCCCGTATATGAATGTCTTTTCCAACGCCTTTACCGATAAGCAAGATCTACGAGCGGTCGATGTAAAGGCGGGCGAACGGCAGAACGCCGTAGCGAAGGGCGACGTGTTCTTCACGGTCTCATCCGAGACCCCGGAAGATGCTGGCATGTCCAGTGTCCTCGTTGAAGATATCGAAAAATGCTACCTCAATTCGTTTTGCGCACTCTTTCGCTTCAACGATGACGAATCGCCAAATCCATTGTTTCTAGGGCACCTGCTTCGTACGTCCGTCGTGCGGAAACATCTAGCGCGTGGCGCCCAGGGTGCGACACGCTACAACATCTCAAAAGGCACGTTTCGGGATATTCCGATTCTACTGCCCACCCCCGACGAGCAACACAAGATCGCGTCGTGTCTGGGGACGCTGGACGATTGGATTGACGCTGAGTCGCGGGCGCTGGCGGCGTTGCGGCGGCACAAGACCGGCCTGATGCAACAGCTCTTCCCCCGCCCCGGCCAAACCCGCCCCCGCCTCCGGTTTCCGGAGTTTCAGGACGCGGGGGAGTGGGAGGTGTCAGCATTCGACTCGTTGTACGAGTTCAAACCCACGAACAATTACTCCCGCGATCAATTGAACTACAACGCTGGGACGGTTAAGAATATTCACTACGGCGACATTCACACGCGATTCGCGACCAGTTTTCGTGTCAATGAAGAAGCCGTTCCGTACGTCAATGCCGACGCACTGCCCGACGAGCTAAACCCCGACTTGTTTTGCCAACCCGGAGAAGTCATTTTCGCTGATGCCTCCGAAGATGTGGCAGATGTCGGCAAGTGCATCGAGGTTGTCGAAGTCGGAGAGCAGCAAGTCTTGTCGGGTTCGCACACCATCCGCGCCCGCCCACTCAAGGAGTCGATTGTCGTTGGATTCGGCGGCTACCTCTTCAAGTCCGCCGGCGTCCGAAAGACGATTGAGAAAGAAGCGCAGGGATCAAAGGTGACGCAGATTTCGGCGAAGCGTCTCGCGACGGTCGATGTCTGCCACCCCAAAGATCTCGCCGAACAGTCCCGCATCGCCACCTGTCTCGCCTCCCTCGACGCCCGTCTCGCCGCCCAGGCCGAGAAGCTCGCATCCCTAGGCCGCCACAAGCGCGGCCTGATGCAGCAGCTTTTCCCCTCGGCCGAAAACTCAAGCCGGAGCGGGGGATGAGCCAGATACAGAACTTCGACGATTTATCCACCCTCGCACAGCACTTCCGCGACGAGTTGCAGCGAAAGAAATATGTGCTGCTCTACGCCTATAACGGCACCGGTAAGACGCGGCTATCGGCCGCGTTCAAAGATCTTGGTAGGCGAACCAGCGAAGACGGCGAGTCGATCGTTCGTGACACGCTCTACTTCAACGCCTTCACGGAAGATCTATTCACTTGGGACAACGACTTGGAGCGAGACGAGACGCGGGTGCTCCGCCTCAACACCGACTCCAGCTTCTTTGCGGGCCTCGGCGATCTGGAGATGGAAACGCGGGTGCGGTCCCTGCTCAATCGCTATGCCGACTTCGATTTTCAGATCGACACGCAGGACTGGCAGGTCAGCTTTGCGCGTGACGTCCCGACGGGAGATGGGGATAGACACCAGAAGATTGGCGGTATTAAGATTTCCCGCGGCGAGGAGAACATCTTCATCTGGTGTTTCTTCCTGGCGATCGTCGAGGTGACGCTCGACCAGGACATGGAGGCGTACGACTGGGTGAAGTACATCTACATTGATGATCCGATCTCATCGCTCGACGAGCAGAACGCGGTGATGGTTGCCACGCACCTCGCCAAGATCCTCAAGGATGCTCACCAAACCGCCACCACGACCGCCCAGGAAACCGACCCGCCGGGCTTGGTGATTTCGACGCATCACCCGCTATTTCACAACGTGCTGTGGAACGAACTGAAAAAAGGGTCGCGGCGATACTTCCTCGATCGCAAGGATTCGACCGGTGGTTACACGATTCGTAACACGGAATCGATCCCATTCTTTCATCATCTGGCTGCGCTTGTATCGCTTTATGACCGTGATCTAAACGGCGATATCGACACCTACCACTTCAACACGTTGCGGGCGATCGCGGAAAAGACCGCCAGCTTCCTCGGCTACGCCAACTTTGGCGACTGCATCAAGCGAGAGGCAGACGATCTTGACGGTGTCCTGCATACCCGTTTGCTCAACCTGCTCAGCCACGGCGGCTGGTCGGTCTACGAGCCGACGGCGATGGGAGATGACAACCGGGAAAAGTTCCGTCGGATGCTCCACCGGTTTATACGTGAGCACGCGTTCAACCTGAAACATTTCCCTGGCCTCGAATCCGTTCCGGCTGAAGCGGAAGAAACACACAATCCATGACCGACCACGACCAAAAACAACTCGGCAAGATCCTCTGGTCCATCGCGGACGACCTGCGCGGCGCGATGAACGCGGACGACTTCCGCGACTACATGCTGGCGCTGCTGTTCCTGCGTTACCTGTCGGATAACTACGAGCAGGCGGCGCAGAAGGAGCTGGGCAAGGATTACCCCGACGCCGAGGCTGTCGGTAACGGTGGCCGCACGCCGCTGGCGGTGTGGTACGGCGACAACCCCGGCGACGTGGCGGCGTTCGAGTCGCAGATGCGTAAGAAAGCGCACTACGTCATCGAGCCGGATCACCTGTGGACGCACGTCGCCCACCTGGCCCGCACCCAGAGCGACGACCTGCTGAACAAGCTGCAGGCCGGGTTCAAGTACATCGAGAACGAGTCGTTCCAAAGCACTTTCGCCGGGCTGTTCTCCGAGATCAACCTGGCGTCGGAGAAGCTCGGCAAGACCTACGGCCAGCGCAACGAGAAGCTGTGCACCGTGGTGTCGCGCATTGCCGAGGGCCTCGCCGACTTCTCGACCGACGCCGACACGCTGGGCGACGCCTACGAGTACCTGATCGGCCAGTTCGCCGCCGGCTCGGGCAAGAAGGCGGGCGAGTTCTACACGCCCCAGCCGATCTCCACGGTGCTCTCGTCGATCGTGACGCTGGATGGGCAAGCCCCCGAAACCGGACCCCGCAAAAACCTGGGTGCGGTGTACGACTTCGCCTGTGGCTCGGGGTCGCTGCTGCTGAACGTCCGCCGGCACATCGTCGAGGCCGGCGGCACGGTGGGCATGATCCACGGGCAGGAAAAGAACGTCACGACCTACAACCTGGCCCGCATGAACATGCTGCTGCACGGGGTAAAAGATGCGGCGTTCCATATCCACCACGGCGACACGCTGGTAAACGACTGGGACCCGCTGACCGACCCCAACCCCGCGAAGCGGCCGACCTTCGACGCGGTGGTGGCCAATCCCCCGTTCAGCTACCGCTGGAAGCCCGGCGACGAGATGGCCGAGGACGCCCGCTTCAAGGACCACGGCGTGGCTCCCAAGTCGGCGGCCGACTTCGCCTTTCTGCTGCACGGCCTGCACTATTTGAAGGACGACGGGGTAATGGCGATCATCCTGCCCCACGGCGTGCTGTTCCGCGGCGCGGCCGAGGCGCGGATCCGCAAGAAGCTGCTGGAAGACGGCCACATCGACACCGTGATCGGCCTGCCGGCGAACCTGTTCTATTCGACGGGCATCCCAGTGTGCATCCTGGTGCTGAAGAAGTGCAAGCGCCCCGACGACGTGCTGTTCATCAACGCCGAGAAGCGATTCGAGAAGGGCAAGCGGCAGAACGTGCTGACCGGCGAGCACATCGCCGAGATCATCAAGACGTACCAAAGCCGACCCGACGAGATCGAACGCTACGCCCGCCGGGTGGCGATGAGCGAGATCGAGGAAAACGACTTCAACCTCAACATCTCGCGGTACGTCAGCACGGCCGAGCCGGAGGAGCAGATCGACCTGGGTGAGACCCACCGGGAGTTAGTCGAGATCGCGAAGAAAGTCGCCGAGGCGTCGGAACGACACAACGGCTTTCTGAAAGAACTGGGTCTTCCGCCCCTGCCGTAACCCAACGGGTTGATGTTCACCGAGGCCGGTGGCCCCCGATTCCTCTTTACGACTCAAACGAATGCTGCGTTACGTGCACGATCGTGAGGAACAGCCCATTGTCAGATTTCTGATCGCACCGGGAGTACTCGGACGATCCGAGTCGATGGCGATTACCAGGGCGGAATACCGAAATGCGAAGCGAGCCCATCAAACCGAGCGCGAATGGCTGCGCTTCGAGACCTTCGCCGACTCCGTCTTCCGCAGTCTCGAAGAGCTTGAAGAGGCGTGCCTGAAGGTCGCGGTCAGATGCTCGATGCGATCGGACACTTTCGAGGAGTGGGAGCACGACGTGCGGTCACTGATTGAACGCCGTGCGTCGGCCTTCCTCAGCACGGCGAAGCGCTACCTCGACGCAGCCCCGCAGTGCCTGAAGCGAATCGGGGCGTCAGACGACGCCATCAAGTTCAGGTCATTCACGGCAGCTCAGTACGACCGCGAAGTCGCGTACCGACTGCTCGACTCACTCAGAAACCATGCCCAACATGGCGGAGTGTCCGTAACGAGTCTGGTACGAAATGGCTCGGTCGAGTTTCTACACGATGAACGCTCCGGACCGGACGACGATCGCAACGTCGCTTGCGTGAGACCGCAGATCGACACCGGTGAACTCTTCGGTCGCGATATGATCAAACCCAGAGTTCGACGGGAACTCGATGGGCTACTCGACAAAGACCGGCAGATCGACCTGCTGATGTATTTCCGGAGATACGCGTCCTGCATCGGCCAGATCCATTCTGCATCACGCGAGCTTGTCGACGCGCCGGCACGTCGAAGATCGGACGACCTCTCTGCGTTAGCGAAACGTTTCCAAGAGACGACCGGCGAGAGCGTCTCCGTCTCGTACTGCTTCGCGGTCGATAAAGATGGCCTTGCGGGTGACGCCTTCATTCTCCATCGCGGCAGACGAAACATTCTTGATCGGCTCATCCGTCGCAACCAGCACCTCACGCGGATCGAGAAAAGAATCGTCTCGAATGAGTTGCCACGGCATCTCCGTCCACCGCCTCCAGGATGTCGTTAGCAGTGAGCGTGCCTTACGAGATCGATCTCTGCAAAGACGCGGTCCGCTCCGCAATCGATCGCTATGCCGGGCCGTCTCTTTCGACGGAGGAAGAAGACATCGCTGAGTGGACCGATCTATTGACGGAGAACGCGCATTCGTTCAGGTGGGACACCGACTACTCCGACATCGACGCGGTCGCGGACCTCCCTCCGGAAGCGGCGGACGCGGTCCATTGCGAGATGGGGCCCGAAAAGAGGACGTTACCCTTGTTCGGCCCCGCACGACGCCCCGGTTAGCCCCACCCTGAAAGACGCGGCCCGCAGCCGCAAGCTCAATCACGCTTCTTCCAGCGATGTGTAACCATCCACGAACGGTCTCGCAACTGAAACGCGCGTTGCGGAACCTGAGCGAGCGTGACGTTCTCCAGAAACCAGACGAGCCGAAAAAGGGGATAACACTGCTCTGTCGAAAGCCTCGTCATTCCCGCGCAGGCGGGAATCCAGCATGTCGCAGCAACCGGGTTGAAGCGCGAAAAATGAAGCCTTCGCCGCGCGACTGGATTCCCGCCTGCGCGGGAATGACGGAGAACGGCGCGCTTTCTCGGGGCCTGCCCCTCCGCCTGCCCCCCGCGAACCTGATTCCGCCTGAGATCCGCGTCCGAGGCCGGGTAAACTGGACCGATGCCCCGATTCTCCGCCGACCGCCCCCTGGCTTCATTGGAAGAATACCTGCGTCTCGAGCAGACCTCCGCGACCCGGCACGAGTTTCACGACGGCGAGGTGCTCGCGATGAGCGGTGGCACGCTCGATCACTCGACCATCGCCACCAACCTGACCGCCGGCCTGCGGGCCCTTCTGAGAAACCGCCCCTGCCGGGTCAACGACAGCAACCTGCGCGTCGCGACCGAGTCCACCGGACGCTTCGTCTACCCCGACGCCACGGTGTTCTGCGGTGAGCCGCGGTTCCACGCCGGGGACCCCCACCGCACCACCCTCGTCAACCCCCGCGTCGTTTTCGAGGTCCTCAGCCCCAGTACGGAGGCCTACGACCGCGGCGAAAAGTTCCGCCAATACCGCGCAATCGGTGGCTTCGAAGAATACGTCTTGATCAGCAGCACCGAACCGTTGGTCGAATCGCACCTGCGCGGTACCCCGGAGGCCTGGGACCACAAAGCGTGGACCGGCCTGGACACCACGGCTCGCGTCCGCTGCCTGGAGCTCGACCTGCCCCTGCGTGAACTCTACGAGAACGTCGGCTTCTCGCCGGGCTGAACCCCGGGGGCAGCAACGGGGCCAGGCCTTGCAGATCTTGCAGATCGAGGCTTTGGCAGCAACGGGGCCAGGCCTTGCAGATCTTGAGGCAGCAACGGGGCAGCAACGGGGCCAGGCCTTGCAGATCTTGCAGATCGAGGGCAGCAACGGCAGCAACGGGGCCAGGCAGCAACGGGGCCAGGCCTTGCAGATCTTGCAAATCGAGGCTTAGGAGATCGTTTGGAACCATGACCATGAACCGGGATTGGCCTTGACTGACGTTAGGTTTTTGATAGCATCGGCTTTGTGCCCCGCAAAAGACGACGAGACCAGCTTCACAATCCCTCAGGGATCTTTCACGTTCGGACCCGTTGTACGCGCGGTCTGCATTTGCTGGCAGACCCAGAAGATCGGGCCGACAAAGAGAAGCCCGGACCTACGCCCAAGCAACTGATCGCGAGCCAGTTACAACGTTTGACCGTAAGCACCGCGGTTCAGGTCGGCGGCTTCGCGATGATGGACAACCACCTGCATCTCCTGGTGCGGATCGATGCCGAAGCCGCCACGGCGTGGAGCGCGGTTGATGTGGCCCGTCGCTGGTTTGCCCTGCATCCGCCGCGTCGGGTCGCCGGCGCGGACGACGCGTGGCTGACGACGCATGCAAGCCGACCAGATTGGGTGACGGCACACCGGAAGAAGCTGTGCAGCTTCAGCCAGTTCGTGAAAGACCTGAAGCAGCCGATCGCTGAGCGGCTGAACCGACGCTGGGGAGAACGCGGCGCGTTCTGGCAAGGGCGTTGCAAGATCAGCCGGGCGGAAGGCAACGCCAGCGTGTTGGCCATGCTGGCCTACATCGACCTCAACCCGCACGCCGCAGGGCTTGTCGAAATCCCGGAACACGGACGCGATACGTCGTTGGAGGCGCGGCTTGCGGCTTGGCGTGAAACGGCCGGAGGTATTACCCCCGACGGCGAGGCGGGCAGGCCCCAACCGACCGACCACCACCCACGCGCTCGCAATCGCTGGCTCTTAAGTCTTGGCAACGCCGGTGACGATCGAGCACCGCACAACCTACGGCGCAGCCTGCTCCCCGGCATGACGCTTGCGCGGTACCTGAAGTATCTGGACGCTGCAGCCCGGCGGATCAGAGAGGGAAAAGTCAGCCTCAACGCCTCGGCAAGAAGTGTGTTCGAGCGTTTGAGCGAAGAGGCTTGGAAGGTTTATCCCCCCGGTAAGGCAATGGCCGGGGTGGGCTGACAACGACAGGGCTGCGATGCGAGGGAGTCTTTGAAAAACAAGAATCGAACTGGCCGGCCGCGTTTTGCGGCTTGTTGCGTTGGACCAGCCGCACGGTTTTGGGGTCGCGAGCATGAAAACCCGGGAGACAGACCCATCGCCCCGGTTGGTGATTGACGTTTACGGCCTTCTTGCAAGGCTTGGCCCCGCTGCCGCCCCCCGCTGCCGCCCCGCTGCCGCCTGGCCCCGCTGCCGCCCTTTACGGCCTTCTTGCAAGGCCTGGCCCCGCTGCCGCCCACTTTACGGCCTTCTTGCAAGGCCTGGCCCCGCTGCCGCCCCCCGCTGCCGCCCCCTTGCAAGGCTTGGCCCCGCTGCCGCCCCCCGCTGCCGCCCCCGCT
>Ga0114957_1005169_pt1 | contig 10909 bp, 10 predicted proteins | sample BantaG_FD_87175 | JGI IMG/M metagenome (GOLD analysis project Ga0114957, IMG submission 87175) | Marine algal microbial communities from Bantry Bay, Ireland - BantryBay_4 metaG | ecosystem: Host-associated > Algae > Red algae > Unclassified | place: Bantry Bay, Ireland | collected 2014-11-21 | reverse complement strand
TTCTTTTGTTCCTATTTTTCACTTTGAAATCAGTCATTTATCCAGATAAACTCGTGCTTTCAAAGTAAAAACTAGAAACAATATAATCTACTCAAGAATGTAAATTTATTAATGCACTTTACCAAAAGGAAAAAAGGAACACTATTTTCCTTTTTTTAACTTCATCAGAATTTTATGATTTTCACCAAAATAAAAAGAGATGCTTCCTTTAAATTATTAGTTAAGGAAACATCTCTTTGAAATGCAAAAATAATATTTTTCTGTAATATTTCAGTAAAACCCTGAAATATTTATACTTTTTTAGAAATTAGGACAGTAAACATTTCTTACTTCTGGACCACAGATTTTGTAAGTCATAGCGAATTCAAATGCTCCATTTGAATTACTTGCTGGTCGTAAACTAGATACGTTTACATCGTAGCTAAATCCGATAGAAAATTGTTCGTAATCAAATTTAGTTGAAAGTATGAACGCATCAGATGTGATCGCATCATTGAAGTGATTAGCAATACGATACCAAGCTCCAATTTGAAAAGCTTGTTGTATTCTTTTGCTTTTTCCCAAAAGGAATTTTAAGCTCGTTCCAGCATTTAACTGAAATGATGGGCCTTGGAAGAAAGTCACCACTCCTGGAACTAAACCTACTCGATCAGAAACTAGGAATTCTCCACCTGCATGGATGGTAAACTTGCTATATAATTCTTCAAAATCATCTTTTTGGAAAGATTGGTTCGCTCTATTTAAGTGGCTAAATGCACCACCTATATAGAAGTTATTGTCTTCATCGAAAACAGAAAACCATAATAACCCTGCAGAGATATCAGCGAAAATGAAGTTATCATTGTCAAATGTTTCTCCAGTTGGTAAGTTAGGATCAAATCCACCTTCCCCGTCATGTTGTGATCCGTATCGAAGGTTTAAGAAATCGATACTTCTTTGGGAAGCTCCAGCATCAGCACCTACGACTAGGTAATTACCTGATTTTCGACCTCCGCTCATTTTCTTACTATAAGATAAAGATAGTCTTCCTTGAAGTGTTGCGAAGTTAGATTCTCCCGCTTTGTCTCCCCAAAAAGTACCCCCTACTCCAAAGAAATCACTTCTACCAACAGGAATCCGTTGATCATAAGATACAGAGTAAGTAGAGAATGCATTTGCTTTTAAGACACTTGCCCATTGATTACGGTAATTTCCTGACAAACGAACATTACAGTTCATTACCCCCGTTAATGCTGGATTTAAATTTAAAGGAGAGGAATAAAACTGTGAAAAATGGATGTCTTGTGCGGTCAATGTTGCTGTTCCCATCACAGCAAAGAAGATAATAAATAGATGTTTCAAACTTTTCATGAATCAGTAATTTGAATCTGTTAAGTAACGATGAAAAAATAATTTGGTCGTTTTGACAAGGGAAATTTTACTCAATCGAGGAATAAAAACATGAGTTTATTTGGATAAATGATTGTTTTTATAACGGAGAGTGAGTGAAAATTTGACCGTCAAAATAAACAAGTTATTTTTTCATCGGTACTAAGTAGTTAATTAAAAAAAAATTGGACAAGGGATTTTAAGCTAGGTGATATATACAATAATTTGTAAAAATAGGTAAAATCAATTAATAATGAAACGTTGGTAAATAAATAGTTAACTAATTTACGACATTTTTTGCATGTTTATTCAACGTATTATTTTTACTCATATTTCAAAACACCTTGCCTTTGTTTTGTTTTAGATACATTTTGGCAAAAAACTGCTGCCTACAACTTTTGTTTTTTATTTTTAAAAAAAATTTCGCAACGATAGAGAATAATCGTCAGTATGTCCTCTTTCAGCGAGTAAAGCGAGTGATTTGTCATTTGTCAGCAAAGCGCTTTCATTCCTCGTTTTTCCAAATAGCGCCATACTTTTCAACTAACATATTATCATAAAAATCTGCTTTTTCAAAAAGATATTTGAATAATTTCATTCCAGTATCCATATTTAGGTAGCGATCATAAATGAGTAAAGATAAAACAATATCATTTTCTTTGATACTAAAAGTGAGTCCTTCAATCTCATAATTTTGTTTTAAGAGATATTCGTAGAGCGGATTAATATTATCCTTAGGCAAAGAACAGAGAGAAGCATCTCCCATGATTAGTCCTGTTTTTTCATGATATGAAATTTTGATAATAGCACTACCTTCGATAATTTCCCAATTATTGGGGCCAATTCTAGAAAGACCAACATTATGTCCTATCGAATCTAAAAGCTCTTCCATGGTTTTTGAAACACCAAGTGCTTCGTACTCATCAATCTTAGAAGGCATTTGAATTTTTGCACCACAATGTGGACAATAGTTTCCGTCAGCTTTTTTTTCAAAAACAATATTAGAGCAAGAATTACAACGAATTCCAATTTCATCATCAGATGCTTGAAATTCTTCGATGGTCTTTTGTAAATAATTTACAGGAAGTGAAAATCCAACGTTATTTCCATTTTGAATAATAAAAGTATTGATGCCTACGATTTTTCCATCTTTATTGATAAGTGGTCCTCCACTATTTCCAGGATTAAGTGCAGCATCATGTTGAATATAAATGAGATCGTTTTTTTCTTCTTCAATATTTGATACAATGCCTTGAGTAGCAGTATATTTTAGCCCAAACGGATGACCTGCTGCAATGACTACTTCTCCTCGTTCCATCTCTTCCCCTTGGTGTAAACTAACCGCTGGCGCTTCAATAATATTGGGTGCTTGCAAGAAAGCTAGATCATGACGAATGTCTGAAAAAATTACTTTAGTCATTTGTTTTTCAAAGCCTTCTCCATTGATGACTACTTCTCGATTGTCTCTGATGACATGTTCATTAGTCACGATTAGGTTAGCACCTTTTAGATAAAAACCAGTTCCTGTGCTATATGGAGTAGCAATTTGAACAATGATATTTTTATATTTATTAATTATTTCTTTCATGTTGTTTTTGTCAAATCAAGATTTCGAACCATGATTAAAAATGATTTTGCAAAATTGGTCAACGTATCAAATTTTAATAAACTTTTATCAGGATTCATTCGACCATATAACTCTTCATTGTTATTTGTAATATTCTTGATGGCACGTTTGATTGCTTTTTTATCAAAAATATTTTTAACCGTATCATAGTAATTCAACGTATAACCTAAGTTTTTAAAATACTCCGCTTCAACTATCTGATAATACAAATGAAATAACTCCCGATCAGGACGAGGTGCAGCAAAATTGAACATACAATATCCTACGATATAACCTGGAACACCCATCGCAATCGAATGATATTCATGTTCATTATACCAATCCATATTATGCAATTCACCATCAATAAAACCCACAATTCGATCATGGTTGACAGGTTTAGTAATACCGAAAGTAGATTTTGTCAAATACATTTCTAAGAAATAATCTTCCTTCGTTCTTCCCAATAATTTTTTCAATTCCTTTCGGATGATAATATTTTTTTGAGCTGGATTTTTTTTATCTGTTGTAAAATAAATACGATGAATCCGTTCCAAAGTTTCCATCATAAATCCCTCTGGCTTGGTCAAATAATCGAGTTTGTAACTTAAGTTGAGTAACACATAAGCATAGCCGCCAGGATATTTATCCAAACTAGGTTTTCCACTATCCATCGCCGCAAGTGCAGCATTGATTTCATTGATGATATATTTATATTTGACTTCTTTTTCTTTTAAAGGAATATCAATTAAATGGATCGTATCCACAGACTTTAACATCCTAAATTCATCAACTAAAATATCATCCAACTTGTCAGCATTAGTCGCTAATTCTTTGAGGGCATAATATAATTTGTAAGGAGATCCATCCAAGACATAAGTGTCAAAACGAATCGAAATATTATTGTCAGGATCAAGTGCGAAGCGACTGTAACGAAGCGTAAAATTTCGTTCCATCAACCGACGCATAAAACCAATATTGAGCGTTTCTGTTTGAGCAACTTTGGCTTTGATCTTTACTTTTTCAATGTCAGCGACACCTGTAACTTTTTTGGAACCTTGAAAAATTTCAAAAAGAATTTTTCCATTTTCTTCTTTCCAAATAACATTGTCCTCAAAGTCATCTCGGAGATAATTGAAAAACTCCAAGTACGAAGCAATATACTGTCCTTTTTCAAATAACGACAATGCTTTATCCCACGAATCATATTGTTTCGCATCTTTATAAGAGTCACTATATCTTCCAAAACTTAGTTTCGGTTGCGGCTCTGTATTCCTTCCTCCTCCAAAAAGTTGATCAAAAAAGCTCATTGATTTTTTTGTAAAATTATTCTGATTAATTTTGCGGGTCGGAATTTAATATATTTAATTGACTTTAAGTTCATGTTCACAATTATTCATAGTTATTTTGGATTCTTTTTTCATCATATTTCATAAAAAATATTCGATGTAACACAGGCTATATCTACATTTTTTTATTTTATCTTATAAAAAAATAAGCTCAAAATAACTTATGAATAATTGTGAACATGAACTTATTAAAAAAAATGTTCTTAGACAAAGTTAATAGTCAAGTTAAAGTTGAACTTAAAAATACTAAATTTGTCGAAGAACTAAATAAATATGAACAACGCCTTTCGAACTATCCTTTCAACTGAACTTTCTCCTTTTCAAATCAGCCATAAAAGTGGCGTACTTTGCATCGGATCTTGCTTTGCTGAACATATTTTTGACCGCTTGAGCAATTTCAAATTTAGCGCATTCATCAATCCATTTGGAATTATTTTTAATCCAATTTCTATCGCAAAAAGTTTAGAAATTCTATTGGATGAAAATCGACTTTTTGAGGAGAAGGATCTTTTTCAACATCTCGGTGGATGGCATAGTTTTCAACATCATAGAAGTTTTTCGAATCCAAGTGAAGAACTTGTTTTGGAAAAAATAAATAATGCACTATCTGAGGCTCGATCATTTCTTAAAAAAGCAGAATATCTCATTTTAACTTTCGGAACTTCTAATGTTTTTGTGAGTGAAAAAACAGGAGAAGTCGTAGCTAATTGTCACAAGGTTCCTCAAAAATATTTTATCCACAAAAAATTAAGCTCGGATGAAATCATCTTGACACTAGATGATATTTTTAGAAAAATGACTAGCGCATTTCCCAATTTAAAAATCATCACAACAGTCAGTCCAGTTCGCCACACTCGAGATGGACTAATTGAAAATCAAGTGAGCAAAGCAAAACTTTTAGTTGCACTTGATAACCTTGCTTCGCTTCATTCTAATCTTGCATATTTTCCATCTTACGAAATAATTATGGACGATTTGAGAGATTATCGTTTTTATAAAAAGGACTTAATCCATCCAAATGAAATGGCGGTGGACTACATTTGGGATTTTTTTTCCAAAACATTTTTTGCAGAAAAAACGATAGAATTGAATGAGAAATTAGAGAAAATAAATATCGCCAAAGCGCATCGACCTTTTCATCCTGAGTCGGAAGAGCATTTGAAATTTAAGAAAAATCAATTGGTGAAAATTGAAGAATTGGAAAAAGGATTTCCGTTTTTGGATTTTGAAAAGGAGAAAGAATTTTTTGGGAAAACTAAAAATTAACCCCTCCCCCCAAACCAAAATATTCCGCCACCGTCAAATGTGTTTTCAACGTAAAACTCAAGAATATCTTTTTATCCAAAATACCTTTTGCAGGGAAATAATACCGAGTCGAAAATTTATTATAAAAAGCTCCAGATCTCAAAAAAGAAAATTTCCCTAAGTAAATTCCAGTCGATAAAGTCATACTCCAATGACCAAAAATAAATTCATCTCCCAAAAAAAAGGTCAAACGAGAAGCCTTCTTTCTTGCATCACTTTCTGTCTCAGAATGATTCGTGTGAAGTGCAAATTCAAAAATAGCTTTGTTCTGTTCATACTCAAAACCAGCGATAATTCGGTTCTGTTGATTCAAATAATAATTGCCTCCAAGTGCCACAAAATAAATCGGATACCTCGGACCACCTATCGAAAATCGTTGAACCAAACCTGCTCCAGAATGCACTTCAATTCCAAATTTGCGAATCGCTTTTTTGCTTTTTTTATAAAAAATAAAATCAGTTGCTTGCAATAGTTCAGGAGAATAATTGATGCTCAACATCAATGCAGGAATATTCAAACCAAAGTTAGGTAATCGAGAACCACCATTCGAAAAATGATTTAAACTGATACCTGCATGGAATTTTAATTTAGAATTGATCTGTCGAGCAGCATAAAACTTCATCAACATCGAAGCCGTAATATTCGAACCAATCGCATTATTTTTAGGATTAGATACTGGGTTATATTTTTGGGTCAAATAAGCAATTCCAGTTCCCACTTGAAAATGTCCTTTCCATTTTTTTCTTTCAAAAAGAGTAGTAGTAATGTTTGGACAAATCGTAATGGCATTTCCTAAAATAGAATTATTTCCAAATCGAAACCATGCTGTAGCAATTCCAAATTGAGGAAATTTTCGCCATTGGTGCCACTCCTTTTCTCCAAAGGTTTGAAATTTAAAATTCATATCAGCACCAATTGTTGGACCTTTTACATCGAAAGTTAATTCAGGAGAATGCTTGGTAACTACTCCAAAATGAATAGTAGATTCAATGGAAAGTCTTTTTTGTGCAGCTAAAAAAAAACTAAAAAAACTAAAAACCAGAAACAAACCACCTTTTGTAAAAATGGAGTAATGATAAAAAAAAGGAAGAGTTTTAGCCTCGCTTGCCGTTAATTTCATTAACCGTTCGTTAAACATAAGTTAAAGGGATAGTGTAGTTGACTACTATTTTTAATAATAACTCGTTCTTTATCAGGAAGTTAAGTGTTAAAATCAATTTATTTAAAATAAATAACATGTAACCTTTGCTTACATTTCTAAGTCTTATAAATCGAAAACATTACAATAAAATTGTAAATTCGCAGTCTTTAAAAAAGATGTTTATATTTTTTCAAAAACTCAGAAAACAAAACAAATTAAAGAATTAAAATTTAGTAAAATTATGAATAAGAATACAATTAGTATGATAGGTAGAAAAATATTTTTCATGGCTGTTTTGGTCTTGATGACTTCTGCTACAATGGTCGCTCAAAAAATTGCTTCAATTGATGTGAACGGAATTTTGGAAAGCATGCCTGACTATAAAAAAGCGCAAGCTGAACTCGATCAGTCTGCTGCGAAATGGAGACAAGATATCGCAAAAGAGTACGATAAAATTAAAGGTATGTATAACAAATACCAAGCAGAAAGTGTAATGATGACCGACGAAATGCGAAAGCAAAAAGAAGATGAAATCGTATCGCAGGAGCAAACAGTTAGAGAAATGCAAAAATCAAAATTTGGTCCAGAGGGAGCTTTGTTTGAAAAAAGACAAGAACTCGTAGCGCCAATTCAAGAACAAGTTTATACTGCAATTGAAGAGTACGCATCTGAAAAAGGATATGATTATATTTTTGATACAGGAGGAGCAACAGGAATTATTTTCGCCAATCCTAGATATGACAAAACGGACGAAGTCAAAAAGAAATTAGGAATCAGGAATTAGATAATTTTGATTTTTAAATGATGAATTTTGAATAGGACGATAACAATTTTGTCGAAGTTCAAAAATTTATTCAAAAAAAAAATTAGAATAATTATAATGAAGAGCAAAGTTTTTTTTGATAATATTGCCTGCTGAATTTTGGGGAAACATTTAAAAATTCATCATTCAAAACCTTCCTCCCGGCATAGGCAAGTTCAAAAGAATCTAAGCACATCAATTCAAATAAAATTACATTTTATCAACAAATCCGACTCTGAAAAATAAATTCGAGAAGGTATTAAATCTGAAAATAGCAATGAGAAAGTTTATTAAAATTAGTTGTTTATTAGTGATGTTTACAATGATCACTATGAGCGCACAAGCTCAAAAATTTGGATTCATTGACTCTGATGCACTCCTCGTTGAGATGCCCAAAGTAAAGCAGGCTAGAGCAAATTTAGAGGTCTTGCAAAAGCAATTACAGACCAAAGGTCAAAATATGGTGACTGATTTTCAAACGAAAGTGCAAGCCTTGCAAGATAAAAGCCAAAAAGGTTTAATCACTCCAAAAGATGCAGCGGATGAAGAAAAGAAATTAATGAAAAAGCAAGAAGAGATTCAAAAATTTGAGCAAGATATGATTAGACAATTGCAAGAGAGAGAAGCAAAAGAATTGCAACCAATCTTGGATGAAGTAAATAATGCAATCAAAGCGGTAGCAAAAGAAAATGGTTACCAATTTATTTTTGAAAAGAAATCTTTACTTTACTTTGAAGATTCTATGGACGTAGGAACTTTAGTAAAAGCAAAATTAAAAATGTAAAAAACGATTTTGGATTTTTCCAAAAAATAGTTTTATAAAAAAATGGCTACTTCGAAAGAGGTGGTCATTTTTTTTTGAAAAAAGGAGTCAGGTAACAGGTCGTACACTTTGCTTACTGTCAGGAGTCAAGTGCTTTTATGATCCCGATAAATTCAATATTTTGGGAATAACAAGAAGCCCTCGACTCCTGACAGTAAGCAAAGCGCACGATCTGATAGCTGACTCCTATAGTAGTTGCCATTTTTTTTTTATTTTTGGAAAAAAAATATGAGAATCACTTTAGAAAAAGGTAGCAAAAGCTACGAAGCAGACCTTTCCCAACCGCTCGACATTTCCATCCCGCTTGAAGCGGGTGACGAAACAGTCAATTGTTTCAATGCTCCACCCATGCAAACTTGGCCCGTTGTGGCAGGAGATTTTATTGGGTTGAGAAACCATGGACCAGTTAATTTTTTGAATGTAAAATTAAATCCACATGGAAATGGTACCCACACCGAATGCGTCGGACACATCGCAAAAGAAAAATATTCCATCAATCAATCGCTGCAAAAATTTCATTTTTTTGCCAAATTAATTTCAGTTACACCAATTGAAATGGAAAATGGAGACCTTGTTATTTTCAAAGATCAGTTCGAATCTGTTTTTGAAAAAAACGAAGCAGTAGCTATCGTTATTCGAACATTGCCCAATAAAAAGAAAAAGCTAAAAAAGAATTATTCAGGTACAAATCCAACTTATGTTCATCATGAAGCGATGCAGTATTTAGTGGATTGTGGTGTTCAACATTTATTGATTGATTTGCCTTCCGTCGATCGAGAAGAAGATAATGCAGAGCTTTTGTCGCATCATACTTTTTGGCAATATCCTCATGCGACACGAGAGAATTGTACGATTTCAGAATTAATTTTTGTCAATGATAAAATTTCAGATGGAATGTATTTATTGAATATTTCGATTGCTTCTTTTGAGATAGATGTGAGTCCGAGCAAACCTGTTTTGTACAAATTAAATCAAGTGTATAATATTTCTCCGAGGTAAATTTTGGGTAGTTTTTTTTGACTGTCAAATTGTTTTCGCTGCGCTAATTATTAAGAGCATATTGGGAAACGGTTTAATAATTAGTGCGGCGAAAATAGTTCAACAGTCAATACTATTCCTTCTATTTTGAAAAAAACATCTCGAATTCCCAATCTAAAAGCTTGGGATGACTCATATTTAATCTCGGCATTTTTCAAGACAATTAGCTAAAAATGAAAAACTGGTCAGGTTTAGAAAAGTGGAGTCCATCTGAAATTTTGTTTCCCGAATCGGAAGAAGCGATTCAAAAAATCGTCAAAGCTGCGCTGGACAAAAAACAAAAAATTCGCATCATCGGCTCAGGTCATTCCTTTACAAAACTTTGCGTGACTAATGATATTTTAATCAGCCTCGACAAATATCAAGGACTAGTTCAAGTTGATCAATCATCGAAGCAAGTCATCATAAAAGGAGGGACTAAATTGAAAAAATTAGGAGCGTTATTGCACGCCGAAGGTTTGGCGATGGAAAACTTAGGCGATATTGACGCACAATCAATCGCAGGAACGATCAGCACAGGAACACATGGAACGGGAGCAAATTTTGGAACAATCAGTACACAAGTTCGAGCGATTCGATTGGTCAATGGCTTAGGCGAAATCGTAGAATGTTCGACTGAAAAAAATGTGGAATTGTTCAAAGCTGCGCAAGTTTCACTTGGTACTTTGGGAATCATCACGCAAATCACTTTGCAATGCATGCCTAGTTATAAACTCAAAATGGTTTATGAAAAATCAAGTTTAAGCGAGGTTTTGAAAACCTATAATTCCATCAATCAATCGACTCGCAACTTTGAATTGTATTGGATGCCATATACCGATGCCGTGCTAACCAAGAAAGCAAATATTACCAACGAGGAAGTCGATAAATTCGGACTCGGTAGCTTTTTTCAAGAATATATTTTGGAAAATTTAGGATTTAAAATTTTCTGTGAACTCGCACATTATTTCCCCTCAAAAAATAAATGGGTTTCTGAGATTTCTGCCATGACACTTTCTACTGTAGTCAAACGAGCTTACAGTCACAATATTTATGCAACTGTTCGAGGGGTTAAATTTAACGAAATGGAATATAATGTTCCAGTCGAAGCGTACGAAGAAGTGATGAAAGAAATCCAGCAAAGTTTTGAGAAGAATGAATTCCAAGTTCATTTCCCTATCGAAAATAGATTCGTCAAAGGAGATAATATTTATTTGAGTCCTGCCTTTGGTCGAGACTCTGCTTACATCGCATGCCATGTTTATTCAAAGAAAAAACACGAAGCATATTTTCAAAAAATAGAAGATATTTTTAAAGCTCATCAGGGTCGTCCTCATTGGGGAAAGTTACATTCTCGAAATGCAAATGAATTATTACAACTTTATCCAAAAATGCCTGATTTTTTAAAACATCGGGCAGAGCAAGATCCTGAACAAATTTTTGTCAGTCCATATTTAAAAACCCTTTTGAGTATATTATAACGTAGCGGTCTGCTTTA
>Ga0114957_1005168_pt1 | contig 10910 bp, 10 predicted proteins | sample BantaG_FD_87175 | JGI IMG/M metagenome (GOLD analysis project Ga0114957, IMG submission 87175) | Marine algal microbial communities from Bantry Bay, Ireland - BantryBay_4 metaG | ecosystem: Host-associated > Algae > Red algae > Unclassified | place: Bantry Bay, Ireland | collected 2014-11-21 | reverse complement strand
GATGATATAACACTAGATAAAGATTATTACATATATCTTTTTGACTCCCAAGGAAAGAAAATATACTATGGATTAAAGAGCGAGTATTCTTTTAAAGAACTCTCTGCAGGAATGTACTTTATCCGATTTGAAAATTGTAGATCGGCTAAAAAAATTATAAAGCTATCCATAAACTGACCAGTATAAATTTTGTACTTATCTAAATTCTATAAAATAATCCTATCCTAGTTAAATGTAACTATACAACGATCTCATACGAGGGTTACTCTTTTTTATTAACCGTTCTTTCGAGGATTTTTAACTTTTCTATAGAGAGTAATATCAAGTAAGCAAATAGAGATAAAAAGAATAATAAGGTCATAAGCATTAAGTAATATTTTATCGTCCACTCTAAGGCCACCTTTACTCTATGCATAAAACTAATTTTGATTTCCTTCCCTTCTTGTAAAGAAAACTGGACGGTACAAAATTCGTTTTCGTCATCAAAATCACCCAGACTTACACCTAAACCCTGTAACTGTTGTTCGATTTCTAAAATCCTATTCTCTAATTGCATGAACTCATCAATTTTACCCCCCTTTGATTTTAAATCTATTAGTGAGCTTCTGATTTTTTCTAATGAATTTTTTCTGGCATTAAGTTCTTTATACTCGTTAGTCTTATCCTTTTTAGTGATTTGTTTTGCATTTATTTTTCCGATGGCAATCAAGTCATGATACAGACTATCAAAATTTTCTGGCGGCACTCCGATCAATAAATTTAATTTTCGCTGACCTTTGTTTCCACTTTTTTGCTCAAATTGTATTAATGCTTTGTATTTTTTTACCCTTTCTCTTGCTAGTTTTTCTTCTTTATCAAACGCTGAAGACTTAGCACTAATCTCTGCAATCTTCTCATATTTCTGATCCACACTTACTAGAGCCTGAGTATTACTAGCGGATTTCATTTCGTATTTCTTAGAGGCATAATTTCTCTTAGTATTAGAGATGCTTTCAAAAAATCTAGTTTGCCTAGGATTAGTATCTATGGATTTTGTATATCCATAACACAAGCGGAATAGAAATAAAATTAAAAACATGATCAATAAAAATGCGATCAGCTTAAAGAGTCTTCCTTTAAATTTTGATTTCATGATTTATGCTTTCTTGATTGAAGGTATTTATAATTCATTGTTATTATTAGTAAAGACTTTTACTTCTTTATCTGATAGCCAATAATCTAAGAGCTTTTTATTTGTACTTAATTCTACTATATAAAATTGAGAGTAGAATTTAAATACTTCAGATGATTCTATTTTTTCTATAAGTACGCCTTCTGAATTTACATAGTTAGAATGAATTAAATATAATTGATTCCCTTCTTTAAGAATAAAACCTACATGACTTTGATTAAATCCAATGAAATGAATTCCTTCTGGAACTAAGTCATTAATTTCATTTATATTTTTATTTATAGATGAATTGCTAATATGGATTACTTCACTAGTCAAGGCCAATGATTTTGCCTCTAAAAAAGGATTTTGCTGAGCCAGTCTATACTTGTTGATATTAAGCCCTACATCTTTTAATGTGGTCGATACAAAATAACCACAGGCTATTTCTCCTTTTTGTGGGATTGCAGAGTGTCCCTCAAAAGACCAAGTGGTTCCTTCCCAGTAAGGAATAATACGATTTAGTAATTGCTCTTTAAAAACATAGGACAGAGTATCTTTTATATTATCTAAATGGCCCCATTCTTTTTTTAATTCTAGTATAGAAGCTTTTACTTGTGAATAGCTAAGTAGGGAATCCTTTCTCGTTTTTAGTTCTTGTAAATTCTTTATCCCTTTACTTTTAATGGTTGATTTTAAAATACTTGCTTGATCGGATTTCAAATCTGATTTTTGAAAATCATCGATCGATGTATTTTTCTTACAACTGCTAAGTAATAATAAAGCAATAACGATATGATTCTTCATTATTCAAAATAGAATGGACATAACTACAACGAAATGAGTATGTAAATAATTTTACGTAGGAGTACAATTCAAGAAGTGGAAAATGCTACAGTGGCCTTTATAGTCATCTATTTAAAAAACGCTTTGACATTATAACTATTTCTTCTATGCTTTTCCTTTTTATACTTCCCTATTCGGTCACCCGCTAGTAATTCAAAAAATTGACTGTGCTCTTTTCAAAAAATATTGCTATTCTCAATAGTTAATATTTGCTTAACCTTAACATTCATTATACGAAAGTCCCCTTCCATTCTTAACGCTTTAATAAGACCTACGTTAATCTCTATTTAAAGCGAGTGACTTTTTATGCAAGAAGACAATAAGCACGTGATATTTATGATAGATATTAAATTATTCACCTAAAATTTTAGCTATGAAAAACGTATACCTTTTTATCGTCTGTATTTTCTTAGCCGCGTCTTGTAAGAACATTCAAAAAATGGTGGATAAAGGTGAGTATGACAAAGCCATCTTTTATGCCGCTGAAAAATTACAAGGTGAGGAAAACAAAAAGACAAAGTATGTCAAAGGACTAGAGGAAGCTTTTTACAAAGTAACTCAAAGAGACTTAGACAAAATCGATTTTCTTTCTGCTCGTAATGATCCAGAAAACTGGGATCGTATTTATGACATCTATGGAGTTATCAAAAGTAGACAAGAAAGAATAAAACCTTTTTTACCTCTCGTTTCTAAGGATGGATATGTAGCTAGTTTTAGATTTGTTAGAGTAAATGAAAAAATGGCGGAGGTCGCTGACTTGGCTTCGGATCAACATTATGCTCAGGGAGTTGCCAGTTTAGAAAGAGCCAAAGCAGGTGATAAGCTAGCTGCTAGAAGAGCTTTTGATCGATTTAAAAAAATCAATAAATATAAATCTGTTCATAAAGATGAGCATACGTTAATGGAAGAAGCCCATCACATAGGAACGACTCGAGTATTACTAGAATTAGTAAATGAGAGTCCAGTAATTATGCATCAAGATTTTGAAAGACATTTACTCTCTATGGATTATAGAGCGCTGAATGACTTCTGGATAGAATACTACGCTGATCATACGGAAGGATTAGAGATGGATGTAAAAGTGACGGTAGAATTAGAGCACCTAGACGTAAGTCCTGAAAGAGAATTTATAGATCGTCACACAGATGAAGCAAAAGTAAAAGACGGATATCAGTTTATAGAAGAGAAGTATTATGTAACAGATTCGCTAGGTAATAAAATTGAAAAAACTCGAAAAGTTCAGAAGCAAAAATTTAAAAAAGTATATGCTGATGTGATCGTAGTAGAGCGAACAAAAGAAGCGATAGTTAATGGATTTCTAACCTATACGGATTTAGTTACCGGAGAAGATTTCCATCAGAAGCCACTAGAAGTAAGTGCCTTATTTGATGATAAAGGAGTTGACTATTTTGGGGATCATAGAGCGCTATGTGGAAATCATAGTCACGGTAAAAATAGTGTAGATCGTTTTCCATCTGATCATGATCTACTAATGCTCGCTGCCGACCAAATGAAGAATAAAGTGTATCACCATCTCGATACGTATGTGTTTTAGAAAACTTGGGATAAACTATCTACTACATTAACCAAGTTAATTGTACAAGATTATGAAGGTGCTACTGAGGAAGTCTAAATGGGCTTCCTCATTTTTAAATAGCTCCTAAATGACACTGAGAGTATTTACAATACGACAATAAGGATGTAACTTCTAAGACTATAGAGGTATAGTAGATATATCCACATCTGTAATTGTGGATTTCGTGATGTTAAATGCATTTTGTGAATATGAAATTTAAAATATGAAGAAATGTCCAGAATGTGGTATTAAACAAAAAGTTGGGCAATTACTCACCTTGACAAATTTTAACAGAAGATTTATATGTTCAAATTGTGCAATAGTTTTAGAAACAGAGAAAAGCTACTTGAACAGCCTTGGATAAGTGATATTACTTACTAAAAAACTACCAACGGTACTATGTACTTAAGCTTGATTACCGATGCCTATTCAAAGAAGATCATGGGTCACCATATCTCTCATTACTTAAAAGCAGAATCTTCTAAAAAAGAGCTCCTTATGGCATTAAAAAATAGAGCTTTCCTAATAGAAAATTGATTCATCACTCTGACCGCGGAATTCAATATTGTTGCTCTGAATACACAGATGTCTTAGATCAGTATAAAATCAGCATGACACAAAAATACGACCCCGATGAAAATATCAGTGCGGAAAGTATCAATGGAATTTTAATGCAAGAATTTGACATTTCTGATAACAGACTTCATAAAGATGAAGTCAAAAGAGTAACCATCAATTGAATTAAAATTTACATCAACTTTAGACCGCATTTTTCCTACAATTTAATAACTCCTAATCAAGCTCATTAAAATGGAAAATACGATTATAAAAAATAGGGTAAGTTTAGTATTACTGAATTCTGGAATTAATATTTCATCGCTTTAAAAGTGTAAAGTTGTTTCAGTATAAGACAAAAAAAATAGTCCGAAAAATTCTAAAACTTTTCGGACCAATACTAATAGAAAATTAAGTTGTAAACACTGAGCGATTAAGTTCAATAAATTTTTGTGCTTTTGTAGGTTTCTTTCCTGTAATTAGCTCGAAATCATTTGTAATTGCTGCGAAATTACCTGCTTCAATTCCTGTATAAAGAGACCCCATAAAATCAACTAAATTTTGAGGAACATCATAACTTAGTAAGGCTGTTTTATATTCTTTGTTTGTAGGTGCCGAATTAGTGACTTTTGTTTCTAAGACACTGCTAAATATTGACGCTAATTGATTGTGACTTAATGATTCAGATCCTGTAAGTGTATAGATTTTACCTAAATGTTGTTGTGGAGAATCAAAAATCCGAGTACATGCCAATGCTACATCATCAATATCAATATATGATGTCTTAGCGTTCGAAGTGGGTAGATATATGCTTCCACTTTTTATAGCTTGTAGATCATAATTAATAAAGTTTTGGAAAACAAAATTTGGTCTTACAATGGCAAAGTTTATCCCACAATCCGAAACTATTCTCTCAGTCTCCCACAAAGTAGTATTAGGATGCTTATCTGTGCCGTACACAGTAGAAAGTAAAATGAACTCTACGCTTGCTCTTTTAGCCTCTACAATAAATAGAACAATTTTTTTATTAAAATCTGCAAAATTTGGTGGTGATATTAAAAATATCTTTTTTATTCCCTTAAGGGCACTTTCAAATGTTTCGGGCTTATTCCAATCAAAACCATTGCTAATAGAGACCGCTTTTGTTGACAAATTTTGGTCATCAAGTCTTTTTAAAACAGCACTACCGAAAGCTCCCGTTGAACCTGTTACTAAAATCATATTAATTTGTTTTTTTTAAAATATTAATTGTTACATAAAGTTACTATTAATAGTATACATTTGTACCTGTTACTAAATGGTAACCAATCAAATAGTGGTAACTTTCAAGTAACTAATTAAAATGACTGATTTTAAAAATTTAAATGACTGCCCAATAACAGTAACACTGAGCTATATTGGAGGAAGATGGAAAACAATAATCCTTTACATAATTGGAAACAGAACTTTACGGTTTGGAGAAATCTCAGCTCGTATTCCTGCTATTTCAAGAAAAGTACTTACCGACCAATTGAAAGATCTGGTTAAAGATGGCTTGTTAGATAGACAAAAATTTAATGAAACCCCTCCCAGAGTTGAGTATAAAATTACAGAATTTGGTCACAGCCTTAAAGAGGTCTTGACTCAAATGGAAAATTGGGGATCCGAAGTAAAGAATTTAAAATAAAGAATAACTACCCGTAACAAGTGAAGACGACAGTATAGTCGGTGAACGTTTTCACAAGTGAATCCGTTTTAAATAATTCAATTGATGAATGTGAAAGGCTTTAATGGGATGCCAGCGTATTAGAATTCTATTTAAATATCTACGACTTAAAAGAAAAAAACTTCAACAATACATTTTGTATAATTAATCACTGATTTATAAAAAGACGAGCTATAACCGAAATAGTGCAAATCTATTTGAGGACTAAATATTCCTATTAGTAATACTTTAATAATGATAATTCCAAATAAGAATCTTTTCGAATCCTGTAATAAAAATCTTCTTTCCCAGGATTTAGAATTCCATTGAAGATCGCGGCAAGTTTCCATGAATCTCCTATACGTCGATTCCCTTTAAAACTTAAAATGGTAGTATGATAATCAACATCATAGATTGCGCCCACATTTAAACTTGTAGATTGTATATCATTGAAATTTAGTACCATGCCTAAAAACACATCATTATTAAACCCAGTTATTAATTCTCTTCCTCTTTCGTCATAAGTATATTCTGTTAAAACCTTTACTTCTTTTCCATTCAATAAATAGTAATTGTATTCCACACCTATAGTGAATGCTTGAATATTTTTCCTTTTATTGAGTTGGTGGATTGCTTCGACTTTAAAAGCAAAGTCATATACTAACCATTGAAACTCAATTGCTGTTTGATTAATCTGATTATACAATGGAACTAATTTCATTTGAGGATTATTTGTAAAAACAGGTATCCTATTTGTCCCATAAAAATGCGAAACTGCAATGTCGATATCATTAATGTATTTAGAGAGTCGAATAGCTAGATCCGGTTTATATTTTCCATTTTTTTCCTCAAAAATTACGTCGGTATATTCTACTTTAAAACCGGGAGTCAACCTTCCTAAAGGACCTGGAAACCGTAGTTCTCGAGCGTAAGTCATTAGATATAATTCGGTCGTAAATAAACTAGAAGAATTCACCAATTGTAAAAGTGGTTGCCCTAACTTATGTTCTAAGCTTCTACCCTCCAAAAAATCGTATTGATTTATGATATCGACAATATTAACCGATTCAGTTTTACCCCATGTAACTGTCTTCACCCCTGCACTAATTTCCCAATTTTTAAAAGATGACTGCCAATACAAGTCACGGATATCCCAATGCGTTCTTTCAGTATCGAATTGATCTATTCTTGCAAATGCCGTAAAATTTACCTGATGTTTTTTTGTGTTATTCTCGAAAAAAAAATGAGGTTTAAATACACTAGAAAAATAGGCTTTCTTTTGATCTGCATAAGCCCCAGATTGAGGAAAATATCGGAAATCAGCTCCTATGTAACCAAATCCTTCAAACTTAATTTTTCCCACTTTATCTTGACCATAAGAAATAAAAGGGAGTGTAAAAAATATGCTTACAAGTAACCAGTTTCTATTTAACATTTTTCAAACTGTTTTGACTAAAATCATTATCTGTCAATCCAATATCCAATCTATGAAATAGATATTCTATCACCGTTTCTTTTCCAGTACGATGATTTACCATAACCATTTTATCCGCTCTCCAAAATTTATCTTTATAACTTTTATATCCTGAATAGGTTAAAGTTTTAATAAGTTGATCCTTACGATCGTAATAATCTATTTTTTCAATTCGGTAGTTTCCTTTATTAAACCAAACTTGTTGACGCTTATAACCAGATTTTTTATCTACTGGATACCGTTCGACCAAGTAACACTCTTCATCATTTGCTTTACTGGCCTCAATAAATTTATGTTCGTACTTTTCAATTTCTTGAGATGCCATATCTTCAAAGGCAAACTCACTTCCCATAAATGGTCCAGATTTATTTCTTGAAGAAATCCGCTTTATCCTTTTTAACGCAGGTAGATATAACCACTGATCGTCACTTCCTGTCTTATGAGTATATACCAATGAGGCAGTGCCTTTCACATCAGTAGGATTATCAAATACAACTAGCGATTTATCTCCATCATTTTCTACTTCTATCATTATACCTCTAAGTTTTCGTATAGTTTCTTGCCCTGATTTGTTTTTTAATGTCATCATCAGTTCCATTTCAGAAGAATTCCATCCATTATCTGCCATTTCTGATTCTTGTGCTATCTCAAATCCTCTGTTATCATTTTGCGCGATCATAAATGAGGTAATTAACAAAAAAGTGAATACCGTAAATATTTTCATTGTATTTTTCATATTTGTCTATTTTAAAAAAATTGTGATTAATGTGATTCTGTAGAAATTTGAGGGTTATCGCCTTTCTTATTTTTATCTATCATTAATAGAAGTGCTGGTAAAAAGATAAAATCAAAAACGAGTGCTATTACAATCGTTATGGCTGTCACTTTAGCCATACCAGCGTTAAACCCAAAATGAGATTGCGCTAATACCATAAAACCGGCAGTAAGAATTATTGAGGTTATTATAGCGGCTTTTGCAACTGTGGCAAAAACGTACTTAATAGCTTCTTCTGGACTTTTTAAAAGGTCTCTTCTAGCATACACGTACTTTGATAACATATGAATCGTATCATCTACAATTATTCCGAGAACCATTCCAAACACTATAGAAGTACTCATATTAATTTGACCTTCTAAAAAATACCAAAAGCCAAATGCGATTCCTATTGGGACCAAATTAGGAATTAAGCTGATCAATCCATATTTTAAACTTCGCAAAGCGAAAATCAAAATAATAGAGATAAGAATCAATCCTAATATCCCACCTTGCAGCATGCTAGTCATATTCCTCCTTGTAATATGAGAAAACATAATGGCCATACCTACACCCGTTTCGTGCATATACTCTGGAGCGTTATCTTTTAGCCAGTTTTCTGCACTCTCGGTTAATGCTAGCAATTCATTACTCGAAATATTCTTTACCGTAGCAGTAAACCTAGTTTCTGACTTGTCGACATTCATTTGATTATTAAGATCAAGACCATAAGGAAGCGACATTTCGTATAATAATAGAAACTGAGCTGCTTCCTCTTTTGATTTAGGCAAAGTGTAGAATTTAGAATTATCCTGATTCATTGATCGATTTATCCTTTTGATGATTTCAGGAAAAGCACTAACATGTACGACATTAGGTTGAGCTTCAAACCAGTTAGTAAATTCTTCTATTTTTTCTAAGTATTGGGGATCTGAAATACCATCAGGCTGTCCGGAAGGTAATGCAAATTCTATATTATACATCCCCGTAAGTTTTTCATCTATTATATCACTATCTCTCTTAAATGGAACAGTATCGTCAAAGAAATTAATAAACTGATTATTGAGATCATTTTGAAATGAGAAGACTGTCATTGCAAGAGCGATGATTGCGGTTGAGCTTACAATAACTATTTTTCTTTTAATAATCCAATCAGCAACTTTGTCAAATAGTAAAGACTCCTTTGCGGTTCTTTTAGAATCTTTTGATTTTAAAGGAACCGCTGCTAAGAATGCTGGTAGCAAAACAATGGCAAAAATATAAGAAGCAATTACTCCCATCGCGGTAATGTTTCCTAAATCACGAAATGGTGGAGTATCACTAAAGTTAAGTGATAGAAAACCGATTACGGTTGTTAAACTTGTCACGGTAACGGGCATAAAATTAGATTTATACCCATGTATAATGGCCTCTGTTTTAAGATGTCCCTTTCTTAAATGCTGGAGAATCATACTTACGATATGAATACTGTTTGCAATTGCCAAGGTCATTATCATATTAGGCGCAGAAAATACTGGACCGGACAATGTAATACCTAGCCATCCGGCTAATCCGAGACCTGCAAACATTGAGAGCAATACAATCAAGAACGTAATTAGAGTGGCCCATAAATTCCTAGTAGTAATTAATAGAAAAAAGATGATAACTAAAAACATCAAAGGAGTAAGTGTCATCATGTCATTTTCAAAATTCTCGTCGAAAGAAGCATTGAAAATGACATTACCCGTTAGGTATGGTTTAAACTGAGGATATTCCTTGTTCCAATCCACAATCATTTGCCTAACGAATTTTGCCACTTCTGCATTTTCAGTAAGTTCTTCGCCTGGAAGGGTTACGGTTATGTTTAAAGCGGTAACACTTCCTTTTTTATCCAAAAGTCTATTTACAAGCAAAGGATCATTGAGAGCTATTTTCTTTTTATTGGAAATATGATCGGGTAAAAGACTGGGTGCATCTTCAACTAAATTTTCAACGAACATGTCATTGCCTTCAGAATAAATATGTTGGAAATTTGTTATTGCATCTACTCTTGAAGAATAAGGCGTCTGCCAGGACCTGTCTACGAGATCTTCAATTGCAATTAAGTTTTCTTTTGTAAAAACCTTTCCATTTTGAGGTTCCAGCATTACAAAAACATTATCATCTTTTGTGAATTTATTCTGAAGACCATCGTAGGCCTTGAGTTGCGGATTTTCTTCGCTGAAATAAACGTGGTAATCGTTATTTACGCTTAAATGCTGAAGTCCACTTGCGGCCGCTAGCGCAATTAGAATTGTAATTGGTATAACAAACCATTTTTTGCGGAGGATCCAAGCGACAAGTTTTTCGGAGTTGATTAATTTTCTCATTTCTATATTTTTCAAGAGTAACACGCTTATATTCCTAAAAGACGCATTAGCTAGAAATGCTCGCTATTACATTAATAGTAGGTCTATAGTCTTTTGAAAGAAAAAGTATCAAACAAGCATTGACAAAAACGAAGATGTTTATATATTTAAATTATTAATATCAAATCCGTACTTTTATAAAGATTCATAATGACGGTAGAAATACTTTTCTAGTCCACTTAATTCTTTCCTGAGATATTGGCGATTTCTAGGTTCTCTGAAATCCAACTTTAATAGGCCCTAATAGAAATTCTGTGCCTCGTACGTCGACCCGTAGAGAAAGATCTGCATATTGTTAATATGTATAATATCTAGATAAAGAGGACCGGCAGGACTATGAACATATTCTAGCGTAATTGAAATTTGCGTCTTTTAGTACAATTCACGTGTTTAAATAAAAAAGCAAAAATGGAAGTAAAAGAAGTAAATAAAAAAATGGAAGTAAAAGATATATGGGAAACATTCAATCTTGAACTACGACAAT